>JACCEC010862313.1_pt1 | contig 11085 bp, 24 predicted proteins | sample 7450121 | NCBI WGS metagenome assembly JACCEC01 (sample SAMN15323455, study PRJNA562643) | freshwater metagenome | isolation source: river surface water | place: USA:Blue River Watershed | collected 2017-08-18 | reverse complement strand
GCCATCTTGTCTAGATCGATCACTGTGCTTTCTCCTTGGACTTGTTGGCGGGGCAATCGCGCCCCTGTCGGCAATTGTTGTTGCAAGGCGGGCACGCCGCCATCACCACCCACATCAGCACCAGCGCACCGAATCCCGCCACGGCGAGCGCGGTGCAAAGCACGAACAACAGCGCGGTCATGCCTCACCTCCGATTCCGTGGGCGTCAGAAAAGATGCGTGGCTTCGGCAAGTCGCACAGCCACTTCTCGGGCGCGTCCTTAAACTGCGGCTCGCGTTGCTCAAGCAAAGACACGGCAAACTCCAGCCCGTTGTACAGGCCGTGCATATACGGGTCGTAGTTCCAAGTGCCGTCCCTGCCTTGCACGTCGCGCATCTCACGCACAGAATCCGTCAGCGGCTGGCGCTGGGGCGGGGCTGTGTTCTTCTTGCGAAGTTTGTTTTCAATGGCGCGGGCAAAGCTATCAACGTAGATGTTGACCTCAAACCCATACTCCCCCTCATCAAATAGTTCGTAGTCAACGTAGGATTCACCATTCTCATCATCGCCATATCTAATGTGCGTGTATTCCTCATCCGTCAGCCCAACCCATGCCACCGGCTCCTGCTTCTCGGCCTGCTCAATGGCGAGGCGTAGGTTGTTCGCAGCATCTGCCGCGACACGATGCGGGTAAACGCGCCCGGTTTTTGTCGTTATGTTGGATGCCGGGTGCTCCCATTTCGCCAACATTTCCAGCGCCTCCAGCGCCTGCTTCATTGCGTCGATGCTCATGCCATGCTCCTTCCAATCTCAGCAGCCGCACGCACGATGGCTCGGCGGGTTGCGGCGTAGGGGTCGTCTTTTGCATCTTCGGTCACGGCTCGCGGCATGGAATCAGACGCCGCCTGAACAATCGGCCCCGGAAATCTGAGATCAATACCACACTTCACCGCTAGCCGCAGCGCATCGCCGTCGTCGGTGAGGGGGTTCCAGCACGTCGTCTCGTTGACAACCCACAGCCCCGCATCTGGGCACCGCAACGCATCACGTTCAGCCTGTCGCTGCTCGTGAATTTTTAGCCCCGCCGCCTTCGCAGCCAGTTCAAGTAGTTCACGGACGCTCATGCTCGCTCCTTTGCTGCTGCGATGGCGGCGCGGGCACAAGCACCAGCGTCATACGCAGCCTCTCGATGACCGGGGTGAAGGACTTCTTCAATGAACCTCTCGGGGCATCTACGAGCGACCCACTCCAGCGCCTCCAGCAGTTGCGCGTTCACGCTGTGCAGGCGGCGCAGTTCGGCGGCGGCTTGGGCGCACTCTGCATCGACTGCGTATCCGGCCGCACGAGGAGTCTCTCCGGTGGCATGAACCCATCGCGTGACACAGCGTTCATCCAGCGCATCAGCCAGCCGCAGGGCGAGTGGTCGTTTGTCGGTCATTGCGCGGCCCTCTCGAGCTCTTCGATGGATTGTTCGTTGACCCACTCCGTCAGGTCGGCCCAGCCACGGTCGATGCAGTGGCCGTGGTGGCACCGGAACGCTCCGTAGTAGTCGTTCTCGGGGGCGGGCTCGCGCACTGCGGCACCGGAATCCACCCCGCCCGTGTGGTCGTCCATCCACGGACACGTCATCTCCGTCCACCCGCTCGGGTCGGGCTCGTGTTTCTTCAACATGTTGCGCTGGTCGAGCCACTTGTACGTAGCCGCGAACATGCGGTTGCGCTCGATGGCCTCTTCCGTCGGGAGCTTCTCACGCATCACGCGCTGGCCGCGAATTTGCAGCCCGAACCCGTCCAACAACTCTTGCGGCGTCCATCGGCTCCCGTTGTGTTCTGTCACGCGAGTGATCCACCCGCCGTAGGCCTTCTTGCCGTTCAGGTGGCCGGGCAGTCGGCCCACCCGCGTCACGCCGCTCATGCCCGGATCCGCGCCGAGCAGCTTGCCGTGAATGAACGCCCGGATCAACCCGTCGAACCGCGCCATGTCCCGCTCGGGCTCGTGCAGCAGGTACCACCACTGCTCGTTGCCCGGCGAGGTTTCGATCTTCCACGTGGGCGTCATCGCCTCGACAAACGTCCGGTCAACCTTGGTGCCCACATCGTCCACCATCAGCGCCAGCCCCGCCGTGAATGTTTCAGTGCGGCGGCGATATGTTCCGTCGGCGGCGCGCTTGAACGCCCCCACGGTCACGTACGCGTTGTCCGCCGGGCCGAACGGGATCTCCTTGCCCGGAGCCCAAGGGCGCGGTCGCCACGCGGTCGGGCCCGCTGCGTACGGGTCGCCGGGGAAGCCACACAGGATCAGCCGCTCCTCGCCGCTCAACCCCCGGGCCAAGTCCGTCAGGAAGGCCTCATTGTCGGTCGTCATCGATTTTCCTTTCTACGTTGTGAGAGACGTCTATTGTCGGGCATCTCGGGCACCCGGCCCACCCCGCAGCGCGGTGCGGCGACCCCGCCCGACGCAGGGGCAGGGAAATCACTGTAAAAATAATTCGAAAATGTGTTGCCGTGTCGGCATTTTTGCGTCATAATACAAATACGGTCGACGCAGACCGATGAACTTAGAAAGGAAACTGACATGCCCCGTCCCACCCGCCAAGGCTCCTCCGAAGTCTACGCCGCCCACCTCATGCAAGGCCGCGACATGGGCGAGCGCAACGATTGCGCCGTGCGCGCCGTTGCCGCCGCCACGGGCCGCCCCTACGACGAGGTGCACGCCCTGTTCAAGGCCGAAGGCCGCCGTGACGCCGGTCGCACCCCCACCGGCATCACGTGGGCCGTGCTGAAGCAACTGGGCTTCCGCACCGAGCACCGTGGCGCCCACACCTTCATCAACCGCTACCCCGGCTCCCACCGCACCGCTCTGAAGTCCGTCACCACCCACCACCCCGACCGCTTCCAGGGCGTGTGGGCCGACGGCAAGACCTACCTCATGTTCACCCCCGGCCACATCCTCGCCATCGTGAACGGCGTGAACCACGACTGGACACGGGGCCGCGCCCTGCGCGCCACCGCGATCTACGAGGTGCTCCCGGCCTGAGCCGGGATGGGGCAGGGAAGTCCCTGTAAAAATAATTCAAAAATCTGTTGCCGGCATCTGATTTTTCAACGACAATCTGTCTACGGTCGAATCCCGACCGCCAACTTAGAAAGGAACCTGATCATGAACTCCATCAACGTCTCCACCGCCAAGACCTCCGAGCTCGTCGCCTTCTACAACAAGCACGCCTCGAAGCCCGTCAGCAAGTTTGCCGACCGCAAGACCGCCGAGCGCCGCGTCGCCGCCCTGCTCGCCGAGCTCTCCGCCGAAGCCGACTCGAACGAGCTGCGCTGCCCCAAGTGTGGCGACACCCAAAACCTCACCTGCGGCGAAGTCAAGATCCTGCGCGGCATGCAGCACGTCGTCAACGAACACATCGCCGACTGCCACCACTGCGGCCACGAGTGGAACACGCTGACCGGCAAGCCGGTGCGCAAGGCCGCCGCCAACCCTGAGCGCGGTGCAGCCATCGCTCAGTCCTGGAAGGACAAGAAGGTCGCCGTCGCCCGCGCCACGCGCCACGCCGTTGTGGTCGTCACCCCCAAGGGCGAAAAGCGCGAGCTGAAGTCCGTGCGCGAGGCCTTCATGGTGCTGGCGCTGCCCCTCGGCCAGCACATCAAGTTTCGCGGCGCGCTGAAGGCCGCCGGCAAGGCTGAATTCGGCGGCTACAAGTTCAAGCTCGCATGAGGCAGGGAAATCACTCGGCAAGTATTTGCAAAAAGCACTTGCCGAGATCTGCGGAATCAACGACAATCTCGTTACCAACTTAGAAAGGAACCCGCCATGAACAGCATCACCGTCCGCATCACGAACAACTACGGCACCCGCGCCGTGTACCCCGCGTGCGAGACCGCCGTTAAGCTCGCCGCCCTGATCGGCACCAAGACATTCACCGATCGCGCGCTCCAGCAGCTCAAGGAGCTCGGCTACGTGATCGCCGTGCAACAACAACCCACCACCCTCTGAGGAGACAAACGCCATGAAGACATTGCCCGCATCCGCTCTCGCCACCACCGCCGCCCCGACCGTGAGTGAGCGCTACCAGTTCATCAGCTCGAATGAGATCATTCAACGCTTCGCCCAAGAGGGGTGGGCCGTCGACAGCGCGACCGTCGCCGCCCCGCGCAAGCGTGACGTCCTGTTCGCCAAGCACATGATCGACTTCCGCCACCCGGACTTCGAACCGATCAACGGTGCCGTCCCCCGCATCATCCTCGTGAACAGCCACGACGGCTCCTCCTCCGCCAAGGTGCTCGCCGGGGTGTTCCGCTTTGTGTGCAGCAACGGGCTCGTCGTCGGCAACACCGTGGGCCGCGAAGTCGTGCGCCACACGGGTGACGCGGCTGCAGACCTGATCCACCGCATGCGTCAGCTCGCCAAGAACACCTCCGACCTCTACTCCAAGATCGACCGTTGGTCCAACATCGACCTCACTCAGGCGCAGCGCCACGAGTTCGCGCGCTTTGCGGCGCAGCTCCGTTGGGGCGACGCACAGCGCTTCACGCCCGAGGACTTGTTGCAGGTGCGCCGTGAAGGCGACGACCGGGGCGACCTGTGGACCACGTTCAACCGCCTGCAAGAAAACACAGTGCGCGGCGGCATTGAGGGCCTGTCCCGCTCAGGCCGCGCCGCCACGAGCCGCCCCCTGAGCGACATCAGCCGTTCGGTCGACTACAATGCGCAGTTGTGGCAACTGGCCGAAGAAGTTGCCGAGCAGTGGTGAGCCGCAGCATAATAGAACCTACAACTCAGAAAGGACAACGCAACCATGCCAACCATCATCCGTGACCGCGAAGCCGTCCGCACGGCCTCCCTCGACGACCTGAACCACACCTACCGCGAGCTGCGCGGGGAACCCGGCTTCAAGGGCTTCAGCAACCGTGCCGCCGCCGAGGTGCAGGTGCAAATGGCCATCATGGCCGCCGAAGACGTTGTGGGCCATGCGGGCGTGCCGCCCGGCACCCGGCCCGTCGCCAAGACCGTCCGCGAACTCGGCCACAACCCCTACAAGGAAGGAACCATGAGCCACCGCCTGCATGAGGAAATCACCTCGCAGCAACCCATCACCCCGCGCCCCAAGGCCGCTGAGCAACCGGCTGCTGAGCGGGGGAAGCGCTTGGTCATCGATCGGGTGCGCGCCACCTTCTCGGGTGAGTCCCGCCCGCAAGCCGGTTCCATCCGCAATCAGGTGCTCCTCTTCGTGCAGGCCGCCCCCGAACACACCTGCACCGTGGCGGCGCTGGAGGAACACTTCCAGCAGCCCGTGCGCGGCTACCTGCAGAAGCTCATTGAGAAGAACCACCTCGTGATCGTGGAGGACGCGCAATGAGACACGACATCTTCGAGCTGAACGCCGAGGGCATGACGTGGGGCGGTCGCGCTTGGCGCATCGCGCTGCTGCTCCTCACCATTGCGGCTTGCGCTGCTGACTTGTTTCTTTGGAGACCCAATTGACCGCAACCCCCACAATCGTCGGCGCGGGCCTCGCGGGCCTGATCGCCGCGCACGCATGGCCCAGCGCTCGCATTTTGGAAGCCGCTCCTCAGCCCCGAGCCGCTCATCGCGCGCTGCTGCGGTTCCGCACGGACGCCGTGGCCCACCTGGTGGGCGTCGAGTTCCGCAAGGTGCGGGTGCACAAGGGCATCTGGGCGGATGGCGCCTACCAAGATCCTGCCATCCGCTGGGCTAATCTCTACGCCCAGAAGGTGCTGGGGACGGGCCAACTCAAGGGCGACCGCAGCATCTGGAGCTTGGACCCGGTCGAGCGATTCATTGCGCCGGACGACCTGTACGAACAGCTGGTGGCCGCAGTGGGCGACCGGATTGCTTGGGACACAAAAGTCAATTTCGACGGCACGGCGGGCACCTACATCTCCACCGCGCCGATGCCGGTGGTGCTGGACCAGCTGCGCATCCCGCACCCGCTGAAGTTCCACCGCGCCAGCATCACTGTTTGGCGCTGCAAGTTGCCCGGTGCAGACTTGTTCCAGACGATCTACTTCCCGGAGCGCGGCCTGAATGTCTACCGCGCCTCCATCACTGGTGATGTGATGATCACCGAGTGTGTTGGTGAGTTCGAAGAGCAGGACCGCCTGGAGGTGGAGCGCGCCTTCGGCATCCACCTGCCCGGCCCGTCGTCAATGGAGCGCGTCGAGCAAAAGTACGGCAAGATCGCCCCGGTGGACGACGCCGTGCGCAAGCAACTGTTGTTCCGGCTGACGCACGAGCACAACATCTACTCGTTGGGGCGGTTCGCGACTTGGCGCAACATTCTCCTGGACGACGTGGTGGACGACGTGACCACGATCAAGAAACTGCTGAAGGCCAACTCGGCCTACGACGTGCGGAGGGCCGCCGCGTGAAGTGCACCACCTGCGGCGCGCCGAGCGCGGTGATGGTCTCTCGGGAACAACCCGAGCAGCACCGCATCGAGCTCTCGCGCGTGTGTGAGTTGGGCCACAGGTTCACTACTGTGGAGGTGCCGCTCACAATGCTCGCCGACAAGCGCGAGCTCACCTGCGCGTTGCGCAACATTGACCGGCGCATCGCGCGCTTTGTACGCGACTCAGCCATTGCGGAAGACCCTCGTCCTGTGAAGGAGGTGGCCGCCGCATACAACCTCACCGACGCGCGTGTGCGGCAGATACGCGCATCGTTCCCCGACCGCGAATCGCACGACCGCTTCGCGAAAATTGCTAGCAACTTAGAAAGGAAATTTGATGGGACGCCCTGTTAACAGCCGCAACAAGCGGCCTTACCCCAAGACGCGACACCGCAACTTCTATTGGGAGGTTGTCGCGGAGGCATTCAACCGCGAACTGGCCGCGTTCAAGCGCGCTCACGACCGCGTGCGCGACGGCAAGTCGCCTTCCATCCACTGGCCCCGCTCGTTGGACGGCTTTGTCGGATTTTTGGCTGAAGTTGGGTTGATCCCCGATGGCCTGGAGAAGCCGAGCCTTGGCCGCAAGCAACACGCTTACGGATACGAACCCGGAAACATCCAATGGGAAGAGCACAAACTCAACAGCATCAAGCGCAAAGGAACCCGTCATGCGTGTTAATCTCATCGACTTCACCGGCAAAGGCTCTGCCGACGAACAGTGGTACGCCGCCGACCTGCTCATCTTCACCAAGTCCACACGACTCACCATGTCGCCGGGGTTGATGGAAGAGATCCGCGCATGGCCCGTGGAGAAAAAGCAAGCCGAATTGGACTACATGGCCAACACCATCCCCAGCTCATGGGAGTTCGCCTCGTACACATTCATGATCGAGGGCGTGAGCCGCGCGTTCACGCACCAGTTTGTCCGCTCGCGGCAGGGCTCGTACGCGCAGCAGACGATGCGCGTGCTGAACATGGGCGAGTACGACTACGTGTACACCGACCGCATTGCGTCGGACGTTCAGTCGCGCGGCATCGTCGACATCGTCAACGAGAACATCCGCGCCGCCTACAACGGGTTGATCCAGCTGGGCGTCCCTGCCGAGGACGCTCGCGGCATCCTGCCGACGAACATCGCCACCAACATCGTGGCCAAGTTCAACCTGCGCGCCTTCGTGGACCTCGCCAAGAGCCGCACCGGGGGCCGCACCCAGAAGGAATACCAGAAGGTGTTGAACGCCATGGTGGACGAGGTGCTCAAGGTGCACCCCTGGGCCGAGAAGTTCATCTTCCAGGCCGGGCGCGACTACTTCAAGGAGATCGAAGAGTTCGCCGAGCGCGAGTACGGCGGCGACCTGCTCAAGAAGGGCGCGCTGCTCAAGATCGTCGACAAGATGCGCAAGGGGAGCTGACATGTTGCTGCTGCCCGGTTACAACACGATCCACCTCTGCCCCGCCGCCATCATGCGCATCGTCGAGGAGCACCTGCGGCGCAACACGCTCTGCACCACCCGCGAAGAAGCGGTCTTGCGCGTCACCGGCATCTCGTACAACGACGGCGAGTTCATCCTCTCTGTGACGACCGACCCCCAGAAAGGAAACTGAAACATGCGCCTCACCAACATCATCCGTGACGCCTACGTCCGCGCCGCAATGCAGGATGTTCCCAAGATCGACTACGACGAGCAGGCGCACAAGATCGCCCTCGAGGCAATCGCCGGCAAGTTGGCCGAGATCGTGCCCGACGAGAAGGCGCGGGCGCAGCTGAGCGCCGAGGGCTGGCTGGACAAGTGCAGCGTCGAGTTGCCGGGGAGCTTTTCCAGCTTGTACACCGTCGCCCCGAGCTACACATTCTTGCGCAACAAGCTTGATGTCTGGGACAAGTTGCTCGCGCTCAGTGCGCTGAAAAAGAAGCAGGATCAACAGCGCCTCGACCTTGAGCGCAAGCTGCACGCCGTGGCGCACTCCGTGACTACGCGCAAGGCGCTGGCGGCGGCGCTGCCCGAGTTCGAAAAGTACCTGCCCGCCGACGAGCCTGCCGCTGCGCGCAACTTGCCTGTGGTGACGAATTTGATCGCCGACTTTTCCAAGGCCGGTTGGCCCAAAAGCCGAGGAGCACAAGCATGACCCGCACCGCTCACAAGACCAAGTACCTCTGCACCGACGGCCCCATGCGCGGCGAACACATCTGGCTGCACAGCGACGGACGCACGCTGATCTTCCGGTTCAAGGGCCAAGTCGGCCGCTACGTCCCCAACGGCCACGCCTCCGTGCGCTGGGAGCCCGCGCAATGACCCGCGACGACATCATCCGCATGGCCGACGAGGCGTGGGACGACTGTGGTCCGCTTTGGCTGACGCGAGAGCAGTTGTTCCTTGGGCGCTTCGCCGCCCTTGTCGCCGCCGCCGAGCGCGAGGCGTGTGCGAAGGTGTGCGACTACGTTCACGAACTGGAAGTGCTTGCTAATCCAGCCGAGAAGTGCGCCTCCGCCATCCGCGCAAGGGGGCGGGCATGGACAGAGCCGCACCGCTAGGGGGTGGCCGAGATTGAACGATCAAAGGAAAACAAATGACCGATAACGTAAAACCTTTTATTAAAGCCACGACACCTGATAACGGAGACGCTATTGCGATGCTTGAGCAGTGGCTGGAAGACGCCAAAAATGGCAAGATTGTCACGGTCGCCTTGGTGGGTAAGCTCATCGGCGGTGAATGGCAGACCGGCATGAGCAGTTCGCAAAACAGTCTTGAGGATGCAGCCATGCTGATCGAGCTTGGAATCCGTCGTCTTGGTTTTAAACAGAGGTGAAAATGAACAAGACTCTGCAATTGAAGACCGAGTTCTTCCCGCGCAAATGGCCTTGCTTCGCCATCGGCTTTTTCAGCAGCGGCAAAGAGTTCATCCTGCACCTTTGGCTGGTGTGTTTTACGATCCGTTGGGGGTACTGAAATGACCCGCATCAACTGCGTGCCCGCCGCCGAGCTCTCGCGCCAGCACCTTGTGGCCGAGTATCGTGAGCTGCCGCGCGTCTTCGCACTGGCGGCCAAGGCCTACTCAGCCGGTCGCCGGATCGTGGCGCCTGCCGCTTATACGCTGGGCGCTGGGCACGTGCTATTCTTCTACCAGCGGTTGGCTTGGTGCCGCCGCCGGTTCCACGAGCTGCGCGACGAGATGCTGCGCCGGGGTTACCGGCCCCAGTTCACAGACGTGCCGCCCGTCGAGGTGCCTGCGGATTGGCAGCGAGACTGGGAGCCCGACGCCGCCGCGCTGGCGCTCAACCGACAACGGATCTTAGAAAGGACAACTCAGAAATGAAAAAGCACATCATCATTGACCTCGACAACTGCGTCGCCGACGACAGCTGGCGCATCCCGAGGATCAACTGGCAAAAGTCCAACCCCATCGAGCGGTACCACGACTACCACTCGTTGAGCGGGTTCGACCGCCCCGGCAACCTCGACATCTTCGTCGAGCACCGCGACGCCGCTGTGGTCGTGTTCACTGCGCGGCCCGTGCTGTATCACGCCGTGACGGAAGAGTGGTTGCGCCGCACCCGCATCCCGTTCGAATACATTGTGATGCGCAACAACGCCGACCACCGCCATTCGCTGGAGCTGAAGCGCACCATGCTCAACTGGCTGCCCGACATGTACGGCATCCCGCTCGAGAGCATCGTGGCGGCCTACGACGACCGGCCCGACGTGGTGGCAATGTACAAGGAGCACGGCATCGACGGTCGCCGCCGTGAGATTCACAACGTGTGCGCCTACACCGCACCAACCAAGGAACCCGCATGAAGAACGCAGCAGACATCCTGGCCGAGATGGCCGACACATACCGCGAGCGCAACAAGGTCTACGGCGACAACTACAAGCGCGTGGGCGAGGTGATGGTGGCGTTGTTCCCCAACGGCGTGACCATCAACACCAAGGACGAGTTCAACGTCTGGCACCTGTTCGAGCTGATGGTGGTGAAGCTCACCCGGTTCGCCAACAGCGGCCTGAGCCATGAGGACTCGATCCACGACTTGGCGGTGTATGCCGCGATGGTAGAATCACTGATCAGAAAGGAAAAGCAATGAGCAAGATTTTGGTGACAGGCGGCGGCGCTGGCCTCGGCAAGGCGATCGTCAGCGCGCTGCAACGCGACGGGCACGAGGTGATCGTGTTCGACCGCAAGCACGGGCAAGACGTCCGCGCACCCAAGGAGCTCCCGCCCGAGCGGCTGGACGTGCTCATCAACTGCGCTGGGGTCAACATCACCGGGTGGCTCGAAGAGTTCTCGGAAGCGCAGTGGGACCACGTGATGGACATCAACGCCAAGGGCATCTTCAAAATGACCCAGTGGGCGCTGCCCGAGCTCGCCAAGTCGCGCGGCACCGTGCTGAACATCGTGAGCAACGCGTCGCACATGCCGATGACGACGAGCCTAGCGTACAACGCTTCCAAAGGGGCCGCGCACATCATGACGCTGCAGCTCGCCCGTGAGCTGACCAAGAAGCACGGCATCACCGTCTTCGGCATCAGCCCCAACAAGCTGAAGGGCACCGAGATGTCCAAGGACATCGAAGACCAAGTCATCAAGCATCGCGGCTGGACCAAGGAGTTCGCCGAGCAATACCAACTGAACGCGCTGCTCGCAGGCGAGGAAACCGACCCCGCCCAGCTCGCCGAGTTCATTGCATTCCT
>JACCEC012075275.1_pt1 | contig 11086 bp, 10 predicted proteins | sample 7450121 | NCBI WGS metagenome assembly JACCEC01 (sample SAMN15323455, study PRJNA562643) | freshwater metagenome | isolation source: river surface water | place: USA:Blue River Watershed | collected 2017-08-18 | reverse complement strand
TCGCATCGACCTCCATCTCCGGCGGTCGCCCGTCGTCAATCCAGCACACGATGCCGCCGCCACCATACCGCCGGGAGTGGATGAGCGCGAGCTCCTGTGCTGTGTGGTATCCGCGGGCTTCAAGCCATGGGATGCAGTCGGTCAAGTCCCCGGTGTCGCCGGCCAGCGTCGGCGTCTGCGTGCATGCGTCTTTGACAATCTTGTTGACGATGGTGCGCATGAGCTGCTCGACGCACACGCGGTCGAGGGTCCATCGGTCGAGGCCGAAGGGCGCGCCGCCGAGGTAGTCATCACCACCGCCGGACCACGGGGCCGGGTTGCACCCGCCTGCCCCGCAGTCCTGCCGCGCCTGCATATCAGTGGCGCCATCGCTATCCAGCCTCATCGTCTGCGGGACAGGCGATGGCGGCGGAGCCATGTCGACGCGATGCGAAACCAACGACGACGGCGCGGGCCCGAGTAGGCGCCGCGCCGTGTCAGCGAAAGCAGAGAGGATGTCGCGCGTGATGGCCACGCGTGGAGAGTACAGTTACTCGGCCTTCATCGCATCCTGCGCAGCGATGTCCGCTCGCCGCGCGTCCATGAAATTCACTTCCTTGATGCTGGTGACCTCAAATTTGTGGCAAGAAAAATGCATAGAAACTCCGTCCACGGTCACCGACACATCCATCGAGATCAGTGAGCCGCACTCTGCGAGGAATGAGGATGATGGAGATGCGCCGAAAATAAATTTTGAATCGCTCATGTTTGACACCTTAGCATGTAATTTCTATGACCGCAAGCAGCGCAGGCTATTCGCATCCCTGCGCCTTGGCGTGTCGCCGTCGCCGTCCATCCGCTTCCGCAGCATCAAATGAACTGAATGACGCGCCGATGGTGCCATCATCATCCTTCCATGAGTAGACATCGTCTTCTCTTCCTGTTTCTCTTTTCACGATGACGGTGAACCCGTGATGCTGGGGACGCTCATCGCATTGGTAGTCCTGCTCCCATTCAATCTCGACATCCACGGCGAAGCATGAGCCATCCTCATCCATGACGATCAAGGATAAATGGTCGTTTTCGTCTGGGTTGGGACTATTATTCTGCATGTACTCCTCTGCGGCCTCCTCTGCTTCATCATGTTCAATCTCTGATGCATCGGAGAGGTTCTCAATTTCTGGGTTCCACACTTTGAACTTCGGCATCGCTTGCCATGCTAGCACGACCCTCGTAGACATGCAAGCCTCGCAACTTGCGATTTGCAAGGCTGTATGGTATAACGCAAAATCATGGCAGGACTATCGCTACGGGGGCCGTCGAAACAAGGGTCGCATGAGTTGGACGAGGGAGCGCTAACCTCCGCAGTCGTAGACTCATACGGTGTAGACAATGGTGCGAGCGGACCCGAGGCTGCGGCCAAAGTCCTACCCGCCCGCCGGGAGCTGTGGAGATTGGCCGAGGCATACCACCCCAAGGCCTTGGCCGCAAGCCTTCGCGCTCGTCTATCGACATCCGACCAGACCGGCAGAGGCGGAGTCCGTGAGCTTCGCAAGTCTCTGGCCGACTGGCTCGACCCAGCGCCGAGGTGTGCCCGGTGCGCTGCGCCGATGGACACTGACACCGCGGGCAAGCCGTGCCCAGCTGCACATCAGCGCGTGCGCTCGCCGGCGAACAAAGGAATGCACCCGGCGCCAACCTACTGTGTCGCTCGCCGTGGCAAGCCCTCGCGCATCGCTGGCCGAGCCTACTCCGCGGTCGGTCGTGATGGCACGCTAGCCTTGTTCTCGCCCGTGCAGATGGACCCGACCAGCGCTGCCGCGGTCAAGATGCTCAAGCACTCAAAGTCAAGCACAGGCATGGCCTACGACCTCGCAGTTGACCGTGACGCGCGTATCCTGCTCGCCGCGACCGCCCCAAGGGCGGAGCCACTGCATCCTCGTGTCGCGCGTGCTCGCGTCGCGCTTGACCGGGCCGTCAACGCCGCCATCAAGGCAAACGGACGACTCATCCTCAAAGTACAAACGCGCTACTTTTCTGCCAAGGGACAGGTGACCCGCGCAGACCTCGTGCAAGGCGGAGCGATGGGGTGCCGCCGAGCGCTGATGGATTTCGACCCCGGGCTTGGCTGGCGTTTCTCTACGTATGCGGCCAATTGGATTTACCAGGGCATGGGCGAAGTGTTCGCGGGCCGCGACGTGGTGTCTGTCCCAGACTGGGTGATCGCGCTGCGCCGGCAGGTGGAAGACCTCGGGCTTGTGCCGGGGTATCTGCTGTCGCTGATTGGCACGGTGGCTGAGACGCGGGCTAATGCGGCGGCGTGCGAGGAAGCGGTGGAGGCTCTCGTGGATGCGCTCCCGCCGGTGACCGAGGATGTCGCGAACTTCTTCCCTGCCGTGCATGCATGCTTGGCTGCCGCGGCTAACCCGGTGGACGCGAAGAATGACATCGGAGACGACAAGGCTCGCGAGCGTGTGGCCGCGTGGGCTGGCCGAGCGCTTGGCCTGGACATCGGAGCTGGCAAGCCGTGCACGGGGTCCGCGTTGTTGGCTGCGCTGCGCCATGGTGCCGCGGTGCTCGTGTCGGTTGGCACGGGCGAGCGAGACGACCATGACGCCGAGGAGGGGGCCGGCAACGCATCGCGGCCTCCGGCGCACTTACGTGAGACGGACGACGACCCAGAGGCCGCCGTGGCCGAAGAGATGGCCTCGGCCGCGCAGTGGCGCTCACTGCTCGCCGCGCTGGAGACGCTGCGCCGGGCGGACCCGGAAGCCGCTGAGGTTATCCGTCGTCGCCATGCGCTGGATGACCTCGGCGAGGGTGAGACGCTGGAGGAGATTGCGTCTGTGCCAATGCGGTGCGCGCCGCATCGTCAGCTGTGCCGCGAGAGTATCCGCAAAGCGTATGAGCGTGGTCGCAAGGCCATCCGCCGAGCGTTGGGCGCTACGACCTGCGCGACGCTATTTGACAGCCCGCAGCACGCCGACGCGGCCATCACAGAGGAGTGGCAAGCCCCAGCACCTCGACGGCCGCATGGACCCTTTCGTCCGCGCGGGCCATCGTCAACCGTCACAACGTTCTCGGCGCCGCGGCCCGCTGCTCCGCTGGTCACCGCCGAGGACTTCACCGCATGGGACGAGGCCATGCGCAGCGCCTCGGTGATGTTCTGATCTGCTTGGTAGGCGTCGGACACGGCGGCGTGCGAGGTGACGGCCGTGGTGTCGGCCTGGGTTGTTGGTGAGACAACCGCGATGTGCTTGTCGTTCACGCCCTTGATGAAGGCCAGCGGCGCGCATCTTACTGACCAGGCTGTCACGGCTGCGGCTGTATTTGCCGGCGTAGCTAGAAGCCTTGCCCTTGATGTCACGGTTCACCCACCTTCGCCAGGAACTCGCGCAGCTCGCCGCCCTTTAGCCCCGCAGCCTCGCCAACGTTCTCGGCGTCCTCGTACTGCGCGATCATCATAGCGAGGGCCCGCCGCTCGGTCGCCCCGAAGGTCACGGCGTTGAGCCGGTACTCTTCGAACGCCGCCCACGACTCGGGCACCCAGGCGCGCACGAACCCGGCCATCGCCTCGGCGAACACGCGGATCTCGTACTGCGCATGTGGGTCCAGGCGCAGCTGGAGGAAGTGCAGCAGGTTGTGCAGGTCGATCTTCCAGACCCATTGCGTGTAGAGCGAGACCGGGAGAACCGCGCGGGCCAGCTCGCGGGCGACGCCCAGGCGGTCGGCGAGGGCCGCGTGCCTTGCGGCGTCAGCTGCCTGGCCGTCGAGAAAGATCGCCCGGACCTCTTCCGCATCCTCGGGTGACAGCGGCAGGCCGCGCCCCTGCTTGTTGTCGGACGACTGCGCGGCGATGGTGCTCGCGTCGGGCACGTAATACACGTCGAGCGGCTGGCTGTACCGCAGCGACATCTCGTTCACGTTGGCCGTGCGGTGGCGGATCCACTGGCGCGCGACGAAGAGCGGCATCCGGCAGAGAAACTTCACCTCGGCCATTTCAAAGGGCGAGGTATGTTTGTGGCGCATGAGGTAGCGCAGCAAGCCACGGTCCTCCATGACCGGGCGGGTGCTGGGGCCGTAGCTCGCGCGGGCGGCCTGGACGATGTCGGCGTCACCGCCCATGTAGTCTACGGGCGTGATGAAGCCGTGATCGAGGCAGCGGACCTCGGTGTGCAGCAAGGCCTCAGCGGATGGGATTGTCGTTCGCTTGGTGATCATATGTTTACCTGATTGGAAATCACACGCCAACCGCGATCGACAGGAACGGGCATGCGCGGCGGACTTTGTTCATGGCGATGACTTCGATCTGTCGGATGCGCTCGCGGGATAGACCCAAGTGCGCGCCGATGTTTTCCAAGATGTCAACATCCTCGCCATCGAGTCCATATCTGCGGGTCAAAACGTAGCGCTCACGCTCGGTCAGCGCGGTGGCGAGGACGCGATGCAGATGGCGATGCACTTGCTTGTCGGCGAGGATGTCGACCGCTGCCGCAGCGTCATCCGGCAGCATGTCCATGAGTGTGCGGGCGTCGCCGCCGTCGCTGAATTTATTGGAGGATGCAGCGACGCTTCCAGACACGGTGCGAGGCACGCTAATCGCGTTCTCGATGGTGATCTCCGGACGACCGGTAAGCTCGGCCAGTCTTGGCAAGTCTGCCCGCACTGCCGATGCGACATCCATCGCGCCCATCTTGCGGGACGCTTTGACCAGCGCCGATGCCGTCTCCTCGACATGCACCGGGAGCCGGATGGTGCGTGACACGTCCGACCGTGCTCGGCCGACATGATGGCGCATCCACTGGACCGCGAAGGTAGACAGGCGCGTGCCTCGTCCTGGCTGGAACCGGCGGATGCCCTTGATGAAGCCGATGCTTGCTTCCTGGACCGCATCACCGAGGTCCATGATGCCAGCGTTGCCGCGGCATAGCTGCGACGCAACTGCGCGGACAATCCGCAGATTGGCGCGGAGGATGTGATCCACTAGCGCGTCGACGCTTGCTGCGGTACGAACGACTGCTGCAAGGTGCTGGCCAGGCTTGCACTGTGCGCGCGCTGTAGCCTGCGCTGCAATTAGCGCGTCCCAGTCGGCATCCTCATATGGCCTCGCATCCGGGTCATCGAGTGCGACGCACACCGCAGACCATGCCGCGTCGAGAGCCAAGCCGAGCGCGGCGAAAGCGGTGGCCTCTTCGTCCGCGGTCATCAGGGGCGCTCGCAGGATGGCGTCTTTGATGATCGGCATGCTTGCGATTGATAGGCCGGTCATGGGTCCACGGCGGAGCTTGAATCGGTTGGGATTTGTAGCGGCGGCGACTGCGGTTTGCATTCGCTGATACTGCGCTTGTCGCTTTCACCTGTCAAGCTTTATTTGCGAGTCTATTATCGCGCGCTAGTCTTCGGCCGCGAGGGGCTTGACTTCTTCCCCAGCGTCGCGCATCTCGGCCAGCGCTACGCGGAGGATGGATTGATACCGCACGCGAGCTAGCTCGCCGATCTCGCCTTGAACCTCGGAGCCATCAAGCCCGGTGAGGGCGGCGAACTGCGCAGCAGCGTTGGTGAGAGACGCTCGGTGCGCGTCGCGTAGCTCGCGGACCTCGGTACTACCCATGTTGCCCGGTCGAAGCGCGTTGTGTAGGCGGGCCTTCTCTTCGGGCGATGCGGTGCTCGCATCAATATCCGCCGCTGGGTTGCGGGCGTGCAGCGCGTTCCAGGTGAGCCCGAGCGCGCGGCCGAGAGTGGCTACTGCGCCGAGGGCAAGTTGCCGGACGCTTCCGCGTGCTAGCTCGGATGCATCCTTGGATGCGGGTCGGCCAACCAGGTCCGCGGGGTGTACCCCGAAAATGGCGCACAGATCTGGAAGCGCGCGCGCAAGGATTCGCTGAGCAGGGTCAGAAATCTTGCTGACCCACTCATCGCGCTCATCCGCTGCGATTTGTTCTTTGGTGTGGCGGCGCTTCTTCGCGGCCTGCTCGGTGTCTGTGCTGCCCATGCTGACAGCCTAGCACTTGCGATGCCAGCGCGCCAGCGAGCTCACTACGCCGCGGCCTCGGCGGCCTCGCCAGGGATAATCCGCCAGGTGTTTTCCATGGCGATCATGATCTCCTCAAGCGTGAGGTCGACCTCGTCGCAGTCGCACTCAAAGGCAGCGGTCTCGATGGCCTCGTCGCAAAACTTGATCCACTCGCTAAGCACAGCGGCTCGGTCGTCGCACACGTCCAGGTCGGCGGTGATTACCAGCGGGAGCTTGTCAACGCTGATGTGCGCGGCAAGGCTCGGGCGATCGCAGGACACCGGGGCGACGCTGGTGATCTCATGGAACGCGTGCGGTGCGGCGGTGATCGGAGCTTGCTCGCCTCGGACGATGTCGCCCCCCAAGGGAGATCAGGCGGGCAGGAGCGGGGCGCCAACGATGTGGACGACGTTGTTGATGAGCGCGCAGATCTCGGCGGCAATGTCCTTGGGCGCACGAAAGGCGAGCATGCCGTATCGCGCTGGCTTCTCCTGCCCGGGACGGCCGAGCATCTCGATATCATGGCGGGCGACCGCCTCCAACTTGAACCCGCAGGCATCGAGCGCGGCCATGACAGAATCCGCAGTGCGGGCCGTCGCGCCCTGGAATGAGATGCGGATCAGAGTGCCATGCGGGATAGCGCCGAGAACCACGGCGAGATCGCGCAAGAGATGCTTGCTCATCTGCGAAGACCCATCGGAATCCGGGGACAGTAGATGCACTCCGCCGCCGACGATGAGGGCGAACTTGGCAGCGCAGCAAACATCGTGCGCGGCGGTGTCGAGGTCGGAGTAGATGGGGGATGCGGTGCGGATGTTCGTGGCGGGCATGGACATCACACTACGCTTGACGTCCTGACCTGTCAAGCGGGCCCGGCAGGAAATCGACGGTTTGCCAGATAGCCCTACCTTGGGGCCGGCGTGCGGCCCATCCACGCATCGGCTCGGGGGTCGTGTAGGTCGCGGCCAGCACTCTCCCTGACCCGGAGTAGTACCTGGGCGCAGGCGATCAGCGAGTCTGCGCGGTCCTTCTTGACGGTACCCGATCGGCGTGCTCCGGAGCGCCCGGGCTCGAAATTGCACAGCTGGCCGGCGATCACTGACCAGCCTCGGGCGCCGCCGGTCCAGGGCAGGCAGGCCACGGCTTGCTCGCCGCGGGCGGCTGTCTCGCCGTACCAGCCCCACCGGGCAGGTTTGTCTGCGGCTCGTGATACGGACTCTACTACGAGGCGCAGCGCTGCCCCGTGCATGCGCCGGGCGATCGTCGCGGCAGCAGCGGGTGGCAGCGTGGGCCGCTCCTCGCGGAGCCGAGCCGCGATGTCGGCTGGCGACGGCGGACGGGCGATAAGGCCTTGGACCAACGAGAGCAATTCGTCGCCGCCGTTGTTGACTTCCACCGTGATCCGTGCTGCGCCCCAGAGCAGCGCAAGCCAGTATGCCCGCGGCCCCCACACCGACGACGGCGCGCCGGCCTCGACTTCGTCCGCGCGGACCGACCAGTCTTGAAGACCGACCACTTGGTCACGCAGTAGCACCGGTCGGCCGCGTTCTGGAGTGACGCGGTCCTCTGGTACCCGGCGCAAGCATGCCACGACTACTCCGCTATCGTCGCTGTCCTCCTTGGCCGTGACTGCGGGGTCAACGTGCACGACGACCTCCTCGGCGCCGAGGGTGCCAAGCACTGCGGCCCATCGGTCCGGCACGGCCTCGGCGACCTCGATGTCGAGGCGCGCGATATGCTTGTCTTGAACGAGCGTTCCGCGTGCACCGCTGTCCGCTTCACCTTGCGGTGCGTACTCCTGCCGCGATGCCGCGGTGCCGCTGGCGAGGATGGCGACGGCCCGGTCGCGCGCCTCGCCGGCGATCATGGGGTTGTCAGTCGTGGCCCCGAAGACGGCGCGGGTGGTAGCGATGACCTCGCTGCCGCACGCGGGGCACTCGCGGACGACAACCGTTGTGCGAGTGTCAAGCAGCGGATGCAGGCGAATTTGCGGCGACGGCGGAAGGCGCCATGGCTCCGCGCCAGGTTCGCCGAGGTAGCGCCCATTGTGCTCGACGTAGTCCGCGCGGCACGCCTTGCACTCTGGGCGCTCGGCGTTGGACTGCAGTACTTTGACCTCGGGCGCGCGGCTCGGCGTCTGCGTGATGATGATCTTCGGAGAGGCTCCGGCGCGCATCGCCGGGATGAGGCCGCCCCATAGATTTGTCCCCTGCTCGTCGGTCTTGCGGTGATACCAGATGCCATACTCGTCAAGCCAGGCAAGGCCGTAGTTCGGCCCGCGCACTGACTTCGGGTCGGACGATGCGCCCCAGTACACCGTGAGTCCCGCGCCTCCGCCACCGCGCGGCGCCTCGAATGTCATCACGCGATTGTTTAGGTTTAGCTTACGAACGCCGGGGCCTAGGCCGGATTGCTCGTTGCGCTTGGCGACGGCGAATAGGCCGGACTGCGGTGCGGTGAGGCAGTAGTTCATTACCTGGAGCGGGTCAACGCCGCCGATATATGCAGCGCCTCCCCACCGCTCGGGGTCGTTGGCCGCGTGTGCGATGGACTCGCTGCCTACTCGTGAATTGTGGGTTGGGATCATTGATTCGCCGCACAGGTACATGTGCGCAGGGCTGTCGACTGTCACGCATCGCATGCGCTGCGGCGGAAGCGGTGTAGCTCCAGTGATCATGCGGTGCGTGTTGCGAAGCCCCTGCGCGCCGCGCGGATGGATGGCAGACACTTTTCGGGGCAGCGACGCGACTTGGATCGTTGGCCGCCACGTCACCCGATACTTGGTCCCGTGGTCCGTTCCTCTTAGCATCGCCCTGCCAGTGGTGACGCGGGGCTTTTGCCCAAGCGTGCGCGCCAGTTCGGCGACATTGGATGCAAGCTTCTGGCTCATTGATACATACTCAATGTGGCCATTATTTTTATTAACGTGCCCATCTGTGTCGATCAGCCCTTGTAGCAACGCTAGCCGCTGTCGAAAAGACGCGCGGAGATATATCGCTGGGATGTGCTTATCGTTGAGTACTCCGATCGCGGAAAGGCGCATCCTTGGTCCAATGGAATATAAACCGATATGCGGCCTGGCTGGGTCAACCTTCATCCTACGCCACACCTCACCATCGGCTATCGCTCTGGCTTCATAGTGCGCCGCATCATCGACGTGCGATGTTACGTACCCACCATCAGTGTTACCATCTCCTAGCCATAGTCCTAACATGTACGGAGACACGAGGAGGTCAGCATCTGGAAGGATGAGCGGTCCTGAAACAGGAACACAGTGATTGGTGTCCCCGCGTGGGCCATGGGTGAGAGTGGCGACAACCTCGCGTGTTGTGCGTGTGGGCGTGTGGGCCCACAGGGATGAGATTTGTAAGCCCTGGCGGTTCAATCGCTTGCGCTCCAGGCAGTTCATTGTCACCCACTGGTGATCACCACACGCATCGACGTGGCTGCTATCACTAAAATGCAGACGCCAAGCCTCAGCAGCATCAACCTCGAACACCGCGGTCACCGTGCAGGGCTTGCCTTGCTCGTCCATCAGCGTCGTCCCAACACTGGCATCACCCATAGTGATCCACCCCGTGGGCGTTGGAAGCGGGGTGGCGAGTGATAGCGCTTTCCCAAACCCTCGACCGGCCTCGAAGTCAGTAATGAACTCACGCCCCGGCGTCCAACGTTGGCCGGGTCTAGCGGTGAATTCCCAGGATGCGTCAAGGATGCGGGCCTCTGCTGGTGAGAGCCTCGGCAATCCTGCGACGTTGTCGCCACGTGTCCACGCAAGCAGGCGGCTCTTATCGATTCCTGACGCGAGCAATTCGTAGAGACTGCGCATGTTATCCGCCTCGCTGTTCGACATCGATGGCAACGGTGGCAACTTTAGAGGCGAGCGATGCGAACACATCGGCGGCACCCTTTTCGGATGCGGCGGTCTCTGCGGCGGTGTCGATGGCGACAGCTGGCTTTGGTGCTCGCAGACCGTCAAGGTCCATCAGCGCTTTTGCAGCTTGCACGACCGACGCGGCCATCTTGGCGCATGCGCCGGGATCAACCTGCGCGAGCTCGCCGAGGCCTTCACCTAGACCGAGTACCCCATACAGGACATCCCGCAGCATGCCGCGCTGCTCCAGGACATCGGCCATCTCCAGTGACCGGAAGTCTGCGATGACTTCTGCGACGTGCGGGAGGGCCAGGACTTCGATAAGTCGGCGCAGCGCCGCCGGAGCCGGCAGGCCAGGGAAGCATTCGCGGGCCATGGCAGCGCGAGCGGTCCGCGATGCCGCGCCAGCAAGCCCGCCGCCAGACACAGGGGCCAGCGTCGCTAGTACTACCCGCCACTCGTCCACCGCAAAACCCTCGGGCCGATCGCCAAGGATGCGGCGCAGCCCGGCGATGGCCTCACGGCGCCGCTCGGTGAGCAACTCGCCAGATAAGACCGCCTCGCTAGGCAGCCTCGCCTCCTCCTGTACAACGCCAGGCAAGCCGCGCTGTATCGGCGGACCTGTCCCGGGGTTGTATCTCAGGGTCACGCCACGAGCATGGGGATTATACGCGTGGCTCGCCACCTAGAATAGCGAGGCTTGGCCACGTGGGAGGTCGGCATCCCCAGCGCGCTCGATGCCCACCTCCTCACGCGGCAGGGCATATGCGTGCTGGCACCGCCTCCTGGCAACGTCAGCGGAGCCAGGTTCCATCTCGCATCCGACGACGCGCACGCCTTCCACAAGGCCGGCCACGAGCGTAGACCCACTCCCGGCGAACATGTCCACAATGATTGGCCGCTTGCTGATGTCTGGGTCCCATGCGCCAGGCGGAGAGGCAAGGCGCACAAGCCAACGCATGAGCGAGATGGGCTTCACCGTCGGATGCGGGTTGCGGGCGCCGCCGCGGTCACCGGCGTACGCGGGGACCACTGCGGATGTTTCATTGCTCCCCGTCTTTTCGCCCTGTTCAAGCGCCGGCAAATCTTCGAGGCCTTTATCTCGCTCGCTCGTGCTGGCCTTCGCGGTGTAGAAGAAGCGGGATGCGCCGCCGGTGTCACCGTACTGCGGGCCGCATGGGATGCCGTTGTCTGCCGAAAAGATGCCGCCGCGACCACGG
>JACCEC010456460.1_pt1 | contig 11086 bp, 29 predicted proteins | sample 7450121 | NCBI WGS metagenome assembly JACCEC01 (sample SAMN15323455, study PRJNA562643) | freshwater metagenome | isolation source: river surface water | place: USA:Blue River Watershed | collected 2017-08-18 | reverse complement strand
TCAATTGTCATTGTTGTGCAATTACTAGGTATTCGTAAGCGATAACACCAGAATCAAATTCAATCTTAGCAACCTTCTCGCTAATGCTGACTGTAGGTGTGCCTTGGCTTGCAGTTTTAAGTGCTAGTAGCAAACTTTGGATAGGTAATACTACTGGACGCTTTAGTGTTTGTGTAGTTTCGGCAAATACAAACTTACCAGAGTGGCCGCCGCCACCTGCGCCACCGAATGTAAACACTAGCTTACCATTTTCAGTCGATGCTGTTAGGTTAGGATCAATCGCCGCATACAAGCCTGCACGTTGTGAAAGCTCGCTAATCTTAGCATTTGAAGGTTGAACAACTACATCCCAAGTTGTGCCTTTAAAGCTACGGCTCTTAGTCTTCATTAGGTTAGTTGGAGTTAAACGGTACTCGTCTTTGTTACCATCCTTGCCAGAGAATACTAGTCTATCAATGTCGCTCTTGTTATTAGTGCCAGTTGCAACGGCACTATCTTCTGAACGATATAGATTACTTAGACCAACCATAAAGCCCAAGTTAAGCATACCAAAAGCATCTGGTAGCTCGTCTACTTTTGCATGACTGTTAGCAAGAACAGTGATAGTAGAGTCTTCTGGATAGGCAGTAAACTTAGTAGTGTCTGCGTCCTTCTCGACTAGGATCTCTTCGAAGGTTCCTAGACTTGCGATGTTTTTTGCTACATCAAGCACGATATCTTTTAGCATGAGTTATTCTCCGTTATGTTAAGATTGTATAATTAAAAGGTTTGAAAGTCAAGTGATTTAGGAGAACAAGTCATCCACAAATCCTCTATCCTTACTTAGATTTAGATCCCACTTGAGTACGCCCAAAAGGTTCCCAATCTTCGAATCGATAATAGTTTCTTCCATTGCCACATTATCAAATGGCATTGCTTTGAACCAGTCTGGCAGGTTCATCTCATCAATTGGATAAGCAATTGAATTGATCTGTAGCGGGTTTGGCTTTAACTTACACACAATCGTTTTCTGACCGTCTGTAATTTCCATACTACGCTTGTCACTGTACGCTTCGCGAATTCGGTTCCAGTTAATAGCTGCCATAGCATGTCCTACACCGCACTTACCTGTTTTCTTATAAACATCTGTATGCTTAGTTAGATTGTTAACACGCTTAGGTGTGCCCTTTTCCCAACCTGGTCGAGCCTTAAACTCCTCGCGGAACTGCTTGACCCGGGCCATAACTTCTTGCTCGCTCTTACCTTCTAGTGTCATAAGCAGTGCTTCTTCTAAGAACTTTTGCATAAACTCTGGAGTATCAGATCGCTTCATGTCAAGGCCCATAGCTTTAAGCTCGCCACTTGCACCGTCTTTATCTTTACGCTTGCCTTCCTTATCAACAATAAGAACAGAATAACGTTTCTTAGTCATAAAGATGCCACGGCTTGCTACAACTTCTCGGCCTGCTTTAATAATTTCACCTTGGCTTGCAGGAGCATTAAAGGCAAAGTTCATAAACGCAGGGAATGTGCCGTTTACTTGTTCTGAGATAGCATCGTACAGCTCGATAATCTTATCTACAGACCAATCAATCTCGCCTGATTCAATTTGTTCTTTGAATACTGGCACAGCAGAGAAATACACAGAGTCAGTATCGCCATAGATAATTGCCTTACCCATGTGATCCTTTTCTCCCGTCAAGCAATCGTTAACAGCACTGGCCATATGACGTGCAACAAGTCGTCCGGATAATGTGGTTGATTGTCCTAGTCGTTGATCAAAGAATCGACTACCTGCGTTCAACAACGCACCGTAAGCAGAGTTTAAGTTAATCTTCTTAACTAGCTGTCGCTTGTCCCAGAAGTCATACATGTCGGTGCCGTATGCTTCCTTTGCTTTCTTTTGTAGCTCCTTACGTTCAGCGTACCAACGTTCTAGTAGACCGGGAATAATGCCTTTAGAGTCATACTTGAATATAGTTCCGTTGCCGCTGATCATTAACGGTTGACCACCGTGGAAGATATAGTCGTATACTTGAGCACTTGACATTTCTGTGCTTGTGCCATCTTCCCAGTCAATGATTTCTGTTTGCCCAATGTCGCGAGCCATGATGCTTTCATACTCAAAGCAAGCAAACTTACCTTCCCAGAATTCAGCGATACCTTTGCCTTCTGCTTTGAATTCCTCAATACCAGCAAGTGTACGAGTTTGTCTTACTTGTCCAACAATAGTTTCCGGGCTCATGTTAAGCGCACGAATCAAAGATGGATACAGGGAGTTAATGTCCATGGAGCCAATCCACTCATGCATGCCTGCTTTTGGTACAGCAACATACGCACCAGCGGCAGCATTGTCTTCGCTATTGCCACGTCGTGGTCGATCTGGAACTACCAAGCCTTGGCTATGAGCTTCGTTAATAACAGCTTGATCAGTTACTGCAACTGCACCTAGCGTAGCACGTAGTCCTACAGTGTTTGCGTGAGCAATAAGGTTTGTTAGCTCAATGAACTTTAACTTGGCATCTAGCTTGTATAGTAGTGCAACGTCTTGCCTGTTATAAGCAATAAACTTTTCAAAGTCGTTATTGTAAAGTTGGTCTAGTGTTCCTTCGTACGGAATCTTGTTTTCACCTAGTTCAATTTCACCAACATAGTCAAGTCGATAGCTTGGTAGTTCGTGATAGTTGTACTTGCGATATAATTCAAGATAGTCCAGATGCACACGACCAACAGGATCGTATGTTTCGTTTTCTTTACCGTACTTTTCAAATACACGCTTGCTTGGATATTGATCCCACAAGCAAATACGTCGAGTTGCGTCACGACCTAGCACACGAGTAATACGGTTAGTAGTATACGGAATATCAAAGCCTTCGCTGTTCCAACCACTTAGTACGTCTGCATCGTCGATTAAGTCTAGCCACATCTCTAGCATTTCTTTTTCGTCATTGCAAATGATAGTGTCTTCAAACTTGCTTGCAATACTTTTTGCTACTTCGTCTGACATAGCGTCAGGCTTTAAGCATAGCGTAATATTGCGACCTAACCAGTTAAGGTAAGTGGTAATAGCTGTAATGTAGTTGAATGGATCTTCAGGTGGTGCAAAACCTTTTACTCGGTCATACGACACCTCAATGTCGAAAAACGCTACATGTAAGTCTGGCGCTTCTTGACCACCATAAATTTCTTCTAAGCAACGATTGAGAGGACGGTAGTCACTTTCGCACAATCGCTTATGGCTGTGGATGCGGCGCTCCTTATCAAAGGCTGCGGCATTACTTAATAGCACACGGCTAACACGGTTGCCGGCAATGTCTTGAAACTTGCCTTTGTTGTCTGGATAGTACAATACGTATTTGGCAGGATACTCTTTAAGCACCCTGCGCCCATCTACACGCTCAACAACGTGGATGATTTCTTTCTTCTTATCGTGATATGCGTCAACAAACATTAATAGTACAGTCTCTTAAAAATAATTTCTTGGATACGTTCTTCGTCAGCTTCGTGCCCAAGATCTTCAACTACAGATTTAGCAATGCTTACTAAATCATCGCTAGTATATATTGAGTTATGAATGTCTAAGTAGCCCGCACATTGAGCAGTAGCATAGGCTTCTGGTCCCCAGCCAAAGGTGTCATAAAGCACACCTCGGTATGACCGCTTTTCCTCTAGCTCTCCTTTATGCAAGCGTTCAATGACAGCACAAAATGCCATCAGTTGTTCTTCTGGTTCAAGTCCAGTCCAAAAGGAATTGGCAGAGTTTTGCCATTCATTCATAGCTTGATTAAACGCTTGCCCTGCTTCGTGCAAACTTTGCAGGGCTTTTTCTTTTTCTTCGTCCATGACAACCTTTATACAATAAATGCAACAATGGCAATATAAGTCAGTGAGTGAATGTACTGGTCCAGGCCAAGTAGCCACCAAAATTCTTCGTGTGTATTCGCACCCCAGCCCATCTTAGCGTTAAGGTTCATTTTGGCCCAGTCAACATGATAGTGTACAACAAAATCAAATAAGGCTAGTGCAATAGCATACGGAGTGAACCATACTAAACTTAACCAAGTACCAAGACCATGCAGTCCGGAGTGTAGCAGTCCGCCAGGATGACCGTATGTGCCTTTGTTCATCCATTGATAAGGCTTTTGCAACGGAAAGTCAATGACAAAATGTTTTGTAAAGAGCAGAAATAATATCAGTAGCGTAGTATCCATAAATTACTCCCAAGTTAGTCTAAACATTATAGCATCGTCTTTAGACTTAAACAACCAAGTATCTCCCCGCTTATAAACGCCACGAGCAGTCACTTGTTCTTTTTCGGCCCAACATTCCATTTCGCGCCATTGAGATCTGGTTATAGGATTTGACAGCTTAACCGTATGCCAACCTGATTTAGTTAGCATTGCTGACATAACTCCAAAGTCAATTTCTTCTTGAATCTCGCGGCTCATTGCCAATACAATTTCATCTTCTACATTAATGTTTGTCATCCTTATGCCCACCTCAACTTAAAGTAGGCAGCATCCTCTGCCTTTTCAAATGCAAAGCGGCTAAGATAGCCATCTTTGTAATTGGCAACATACTTGCCAATATTCCTGTCCGCCCAGATAATTAACCCCATGTGGCTAACTGGATGCTTAGACCTATCATCAATGCCAAGCTCGACCAAATGCCATCCACTGCGGTGCGCTCGTGTTACGCTTCTAAAATTTAAACTCATGCCCACCTCAATAAGAATAGTGCTTTTTCATTTATACTTTTAAAGTAGATAGTTTCAAAGTTCCAATAATAGTCATTACCAAATTGTTGTTCGCACCAAGTTAAAATGTCTGGAAACTGTGCAACTCCGTTGTATTGCCAACTAGGATATGTTGCTACAATATATCGCAGGGCATCATGCACATCATATCGACTGGGATTGATGCCAGGTACTAAGTTTGCAGCCTTGGCAGCTCTGGTTTGAAACAGCAAGTCATATACAAGGGTATTTCTAACTTTCATGACCATGTCAACTTAAACAGCGCAACACATTCTTTGTTATAAAAATAAATCCAGCCTCCGTGATAATCCCAGTTACTATCCAAGTCCATACTCAGGTTTAATCCAAAGTTATCAAACAGCCATTTGTATAGACCCGGTGGCCAATCCTGCGGTCGTCGATAAGTTTCCCACCGGCCACGATTAGGGTGGTAATCAAACCTCCACTCGTTGCTGGGAAATTTAGGGCGTGGTATAGCTTGTGTTGGTGCTACCATTACGACCACCTTAGCTTAAACATTATATACAATTCAGAGTCGTGCCACTTTACGTTCATTATGTAGTGCTTGTTTTTACTCTTGCCTAGGGTAGCATCATATTCTTTTAACTGTTCTTCTATCGAAACATTGCCCTCGTGCGACAGCATAAAGTTATCAAAGTACCCGCGTTGGCCTCTGCGATATTGCTTCTTAATCATGAAGACCACATTAGTGTAAACAAGGCAAAATCATCCTTGCGTTTAAAAGCAAAGTACATCCCTTGATTCTTCCAATAGCGCCCTTTGATATTATCATAGCACCAGCGTTCAGCTTCAAACAACCGATCCCAGGATACCATCTTAGTATAGGGCCAATATTTAGGATTAAAGTTGTGCCCACCGACAGCTTTATTAAAAACACTGCCAGCACTAACATCCATCGGTTGCACGCCTACAATTTGTTGTGCCATACGTGTAGGCATAACTTTCCTAATCATAGGAAGCATAATTTTCTGTGCAGTTGCAGTGACACTGGCTGCTAATTTTGGATCGTATGTCATGACCACCTTAGCTTACACATTATAGCATGTTCATCATCTTCAAACCATACTTGAATTCGTTGACCTGAAGAATGGACCCTCATGGTATAACTATCAGGTTGCCATTCGGTTAGCTCGTCTAGCCAGGTTCTTAGTTGATTAATTTCGATCAAGCGACTTTCAATGTCAAATATGTTTTGTGTTTGCAGTTTAATATTGACAATCATGACCACATAAGTTTAAACATAACTGCATCTTCATTTGACTTAAAATAAAAGTCTGTGTAGTTACAATTATAAACAGCATTCCAATCAGATTTAAACGGACCTAGTTGTTCACCTAGCCAATTTTCAATGTCGTCCATCTTGATGTCGCAGTCATCGAGATCCAGTTTGATTTTAAATGGCCATAGTTCACGTTTAAGTTGTCGCATGTTAGCTCCACATCATTTTCGCTATTATAGCACATTCTTGATGCTTTCGCCTAATCTTTATGGTTAACCGACTCCCTGTAGCATCTTGATCTGCCAAGCCCCAATTCCAATCCCAACCTTGTTGGCCCACATGCTTTTCCATCCAGGGCCTATAGTGATCGTTTGGGTCTGAACTAAATCCTTGTTGTAGAGTTGAGCCTAAACTCCAATCCCAACGTGGGTCTGTATCGTCGACTACAACTTCTCCAAAGGGCCACTTTACATTGATAATAACGCCAGGAACAAACCTCCACCAAAGCTGTTGCCATATGTTTAGGCTACAGGGAAGATATCGCCCCGACGGCAAGCGAAATAAGTTTTTAACTTCCCACTTAGCCATTATGAATACGCCAACTTTAACATAAATGCATCTTCAGCATTGTTGGTAGCAACAAACACTTTATCTGCGCCACCTAGTTCGTTTATCTCCCACACCCATGCAGTAGCTGGACAATTTATTACACGCTCAAATCTCCATACTGCATTGTCACCTAAGGACTTGTTAGGCCAAAAGTATTGCTCTGCTTCTTCGCATACTATCCACCCAAACGGTTCGTCTAAATTAAAAAACTTACTAGGATCAACTATAACAATGTACTTGAAGTTTTTAAAAATGTCTTTGATTCGAGTTGCACGAACGTTGATATTTTGTTCGTACCATGCAAGGTACTCACGCTCGGCTTTCGTCTTGCCTGTCTTGCGAGTAAGGTACCAATCAACGATTCGTTCTTTTAAGTTCATTGGTATTCTCCACCCCAAGTTAGCAAAAACATATTAGCAGCTTCCCGCCATTCAAATTGTACAACTTCGTAATCTCGCGGCTTGTGAGTATCTCGCCACTCCACATGCCATCGCCTAAAGTACGCACCTTCGTCATCAAATGCTTCACACCATTTGTACATTTCTGTGGTACATTTGGGCACTCTAATACGATAGCTAAAGTAAGGTCTATTGTTGCCCCCGTCGCTCCAAAAGTATTCCATTTATTCTCCTAACACATCAAATATGTTTCCGTACTCGTATCGAGTCCAGTCGTCCATATCAACGTAAGTGTTTATAACTCTACGAAACACCCATTCAAACCACACCCACTCTCCGTGTAGCTTAATTGGGTACCAAGCATACCAACTTTTCCAAGGCAACTTGACAATCTTTCGTGCTACAGATCCATCTGGCGGTGGTGCAGGATTATAGTTCATGCCCATACCAATCTAAATATTATTCGTTGTTCTTCATCTTTAATGCGCCATACACTGTTATCTTCTAGCTTCATAAAGATAGTTGCATCAACATTCATCTTCTCACACCATTGGTATACGGTATAGTCTAACTCTCCAGCTAAACATATATCACGAACATCACTTACGATGCTCATGCCCTTCCATTTAAAATGTTCCTTAGTCGGCATAATTACCAAACGTCAAAGCAAACAATGCAGCCTCTTCGTCACATTCAAATTGAATGAACTTTTCGTAAAGGTAGCCGGGACTGTGATAGTAAGGATGTGTGCAGTTTTCCTCTAGCCATGAATCTACTAGATGGTCTTTGTAGCTACGCTGATACACTGCTTTTACGTTATCAGTGGTCTTGGCGTAGGTTACTTTATGCAACACAGGAAACTTGATGCCTGGAAACTTATCTGTAGTTTTATAAGTTACTGTCACGACCACCTCAAAACAAACAATGTTAAATCTTGTCGATCGCTAAACAGCACTTCGCCGTGTATAATTTGATCCAGCCAACGCTCCCCAGGCTCTCCAAATGACTCCCGACACCATGCCTTCATTTCACGAATTTGTTCAATCTTAGGCGTTGGAAATGCAGCCACAGCATGACCTTGATTCCAGTATTCATCATACGTATGAATAAACATTAACTCCACCTTAGAACAAACATCGCCGCATCGTCGCGATCAAAGAACCACCATGTATCCACTAGAGTGTCGCCAGGTTGTCTATTGTACTTGTTTGATCCAGCAATACATGCCCATTTGCCGTCAGCTTCCCAGTTGAGTTTTTTATAATAACTTTCTTCATCATCCCAGGGATAAGGCTTGCCAACATTGGTCATTAGCCATTCAACAATTTGATCTATTACATCATTGTCGTATATGTGCGGCACATCTGCTTTGTATTTAGGTCTCATTAACTCCACCTCAAAATAAACATTACAGCATCTTCTTCTTCACGGAACCAAAACTTTGCATTGTTAGCATACCAACGAGCACCAGGTTGCCATACACCCATCTTAGCACTTGGACCATATACGCTAACGCACCACTCTATCATGTCATGCCACGCATCAACTGATACTTCACTAACATGGTACCATTCAAATTTTGGTTTAATTGTATGATAGCGGGCACCGTGTATACGCCCCTCATCTCGTAAAAGCCGTGTCATTGTTTTCCGTGCGTTAATACGTCCCACACTTCAAGTTCGCGCTCTGCTCGGCGTCGAGCAACACGTTCATTTTCAGCGTCTTTACGAGCACATTCGGTTTCATACTTTGCAGTTTTAATTTCTTGCTTTACTTCTTGTATGAAGTCCATGATAGTACGAGTTTGCAGTTCATTAAGCTCGTCACGTAGCTGGTGCAGTTCTTCGTCACGGATTTCAATTTCTTCACGCAGATGATTAATATATCGACCTACGTGCATTTGACTGCCCCACTCGGAAGTAAATGTGCAATACGTTTCGTCAATACCTACATCGACTAAGTCATCCCAAATAGCACCGCGGATACGCTCCATTGCAGTAGCAAGACGAATCTTAACTGGATCTGTTTCAAATTTAATAACGTAGTTGATTAGTTCTTCATCAGTTAGATTCATTAGATTCATTGCTTGCTCCGTTAGTGATTAGATCAAATATTGTTGCGTATTGTACTTGTGGTTCCATATGAAATCCAGTGCCCCATACTACCCACACTTTGCGCTTAAAGACTTTTTCTCCCCATACACGCTCACCGCTAATAGTCTTAACTGGAAGCCATGCATACACTTCGTGCCACGGATAGCAATCTGCTCCATTTTCAACAATAGTATATTCCATGGGACTCCAATTATCAGGTAAAAACTTTGCCGCACCGTTGTAGCTCATGACCACCTTAATGCAAACATAACTGCAACTTCCTTATCTCTAAAAAAGTAAATTGTGCGATGATCAGGATCTGTTAATGTGTCATCGGGATAACACCAAGCATCATAATCATAACTACCGTCGGGGCAATTTTCACTTAACCACTTCCCGCGAAAAATATGATCCTGCAAAAAGTCTCCGGTGTTACGTATAACAACCGGATGCCAATCTTTGCAAGTTTCGTATAAATGCCCGTTATATTTTTTCACGACATAATCTCTGCCATACGTTTATACCATGCCTGAGCACCTTGCTTGTCGTCGAACTCGGGACTAAGTTGAACATCGTGATCGTTTGCTTCTACCCAAACATATACTTCATCAAAGTCATCGTAGATTAATACCATTATTCAACTCCGAAATGTTGTTTTAGTTCTATTGCAATTTCAACACAACCGTCGTCTTCAAGTTTTTGGCAACACTCGTTAACGATCAATTTGGCAAACTTTTCAAACTCTACTTGCCAAGGCGAATACTCAATATAAAAAGATTCTAGCCCTGCTTGTTTGGCAAGTGCTTGAACTCGTTCATTCATTAGTAGCACTCCTCAACTGACACTTTATGCCCTAAGTGTTCAAGTAGTTTCTTGATACCGTCGGTGCCCATGTCCTCGTCATTGTGATCCCAGCTGAATCGTTTGCCGTCTACTTTAACAGTCCAACCATCGCAGTATAGTTCAATCTCAATGTCTTTCATAATTAACTCCATCTTAGTACAAACAAAACATAACTGCCATCGTTGGGAAACTCTACTAAATTGTCACCATTGCCCCGGGGCAATTGGCGAGCACCGTATTCGTGTTCAAGCATTTCCCAAATTGACATGCCAAGATTTTCTCCGCTGTCCCACCACCAGTTTGCCAGTTGCTTCCACTGTGGTTTAATATCTGCTATCATGACCACCTCAACTTAATCATTGCAAACATTTCTTGCGACACATCAAGTCTATTACGATGCCACATCCATTGGTTATCAACGTAATCAGACCATTCAGAATTCTCAACGCCGTTTTCTCTAATCCAAATAGAAACATCCTTTTTACACGTAATGGTGTACCAAGGCTTGCCGTCAACGGTTCCAGTAGTAAGAACTTCAAAGTTTGGATCTAGACTTTCCATATCGTCAAGTAGCTTTCTTAGTGCGGCTGCTGTGAATGTAGATTTACCGGTATTACGACTTGCAGACACAACAGACATTTCACCTTTTTTAAAGCCGCCTAACCAGTCTTTTTGCCAATTTGGCAAACTTGTGCCCATCATTGTTTCAAGGTCAATTGCAGAGAAATTAAGATCATTCATATTAACTCCACCTCAGCTTAAACATTACAATGAATTCTTTAGCAGTGGCTTCGGAAGGAAACTGCCACTGATCAAAACCTATGCGACGACCATATGCATTGGCGTAACACCATTGCATAATTTCTTCTTCCTCGTCTGGGTCGATTGTTGTGCCTTGTAGTTTTGTTTGGTCTGCTTCGATTAAGCTAACTACATGCCCCCACCCGGGACGCAACTTATATTGAGGGTTGTAAAAACTATTCACTAGTGCCTCCCCAGCGTAGCTTGGTTAGCATAAAATCTTCTTGGTCTCGGAATTGAATCTGCGTAATAGTGTCCCAGCGATAGCTTGCATCAGAGACATCTTGGGTGTCCATGATCCAGCGGTCATCCTCACCGTGGTACTTGTTAAAGTAGCTATACTTTTCCCTGGTTGTATGAGCAACCG
>JACCEC013233540.1_pt1 | contig 11089 bp, 14 predicted proteins | sample 7450121 | NCBI WGS metagenome assembly JACCEC01 (sample SAMN15323455, study PRJNA562643) | freshwater metagenome | isolation source: river surface water | place: USA:Blue River Watershed | collected 2017-08-18 | reverse complement strand
CTAGATATTCGAGCGCGCCAAGGCCCATTTCTCGTCTGCGTCCGTTTATCTGATAGCGGAAGATCCAGCTCTTGGTCCCGCTTGGCTTTACGCAAAGATAGAGGCCATTGCCGTCCGCATGCATGCCCACCGACGCGTTTTTGATTTCAAGTGCCGTCAGTCCCACCACATATCCCACCATTAGAGCAGTCGCTTTGCAAAGATGGTTGGAGCCTGCCAGCGACGTTGAGAGAATGAATCTCCCAGATATACGATGATTTCAAGGGGGAATATCGATGTCTGGAGCTGTGTAAATACATAGTGCTGGCGGAGACGGAGGGATTCGAACCCTCGATACGGTTACCCGTATGACGCTTTAGCAAAGCGTTGGTTTCAGCCACTCACCCACGTCTCCGGCGCGTCTGGCTGGGGGCGCTATAGCGAGGGGCGTCGGCGGAGACAATGCCCTGTTGCGTCTAATCTGCGATTCAGATTGGCGCGAAAGCGAGTCGGCTCATCGCTGGCCGCTTGCAGTGCTATGGGAAAGCGCCTCAAGATAAGATCTTAACCAAGAATCTGGAGGCCAAATGCACCGCACCGCAAAGATCCGCTCTGATATGACGGCGTGGCTCCTTGGCGCTTTGGCATCGCTGCTGCTGATGCCGGGCGCGATGGCGCAAGAGGCGCAGGCGGATCCGGCTGCGCTTTACGAGGTTGTGGTGCAACCAGCGCCGGTGGCAACCCCGGCCCCCATGGCCGAGGACGCCGCGCCGGCTGCGGCAGAGCCGACGGCCCAGACCGGCCCTGTGGATGTGGTCGCCTCAACCCCTGCTGAACCGGCCCCTGCTCAAGCTGCTCCTGCTGCGGGCACCACAACGGCGCCCGCGTCGGCCGCTGCGACACAGGCGGGCGCGGCAACGGCGGCCACGGGCGCGGCGGGTGTCGATGCCACGGCCACGCATAAAAAGGATGATTTGATCGGGGCCGCCGAAGGCGTGTTTGGCAAGGGGGCCAAAGGCCTTGCCGAGCTGATCGAAAAAATCATGAAAGATCAGGGCGAACCGAACGCCTATATTGCGGGCCGGGAAGCCTCTGGCGCGTTTTTGGTGGGTCTGCGCTATGGATCCGGCACCATGGTCCACACGGTGGAGGGGCAGCGGCCCGTTTATTGGACGGGGCCGTCGCTGGGCCTGGATTTTGGTGGTGATGCGGCAAAGACCTTTGTCCTTGTCTATAATCTGCATGACAGCCAGGATCTTTATGAACGCTTTGGCCAGATTGAAGGCCGCGCCTATTTCATCGGCGGCCTATCCGCGACCTATTTGCAGCGCGGGGACGTGATTGTCGTGCCGATCCGCATGGGCGTTGGCATGCGGCTGGGGGCAAATGTCGGCTATATGAAGTTCAGCGAAAAGGCGAAGTGGCTGCCCTTTTAAGCCGCGCTTAATCGACCAGCCGCCAGGCCATTGTTTCGCCCGCGTGAAAGGGCACCAGCGCAGATCCGGCGGCGGCGATACGGGTTGGGACGGTCAGGCCGCCGCGTTCCAGCGTGATCATGTCCTCATTGACGGGCAGCCGGTAAAAGGCCGGGCCATTGAGCGCGGCAAAGGCCTCCAGCTTATCGAGCGCGCCTTCCTCATCAAAAACGGCCGCATAGCTTTCAATCGCAAAGGGCGCATTGAAAATGCCGGCACAGCCGCAGGCGGCTTCCTTGGTTTCAATGGCATGGGGGGCTGTGTCGGTGCCGAGGAAGAATTTGGGCGATCCCGATGTCGCCGCCTTGCGCAGCGCCAGACGATGCTTTTCGCGCTTCAATATGGGCAGGCAATAAAGATGCGGGCGAATGCCGCCGACCAGCATGTCATTGCGGCTCAGGTGGAGATGCTGGGGGGTGATGGTCGCGGCAATATTGGGCCCGGCGGCGGCCACAAACTGCGCGGCATCTTCGGTCGTGATATGTTCAAACACCGTCCGCAGCTGGGGGAAGCGCGTGACAATCTTTGAAAAAATACGGTCGATGAACACGGCTTCGCGGTCGAACACATCCACCTCATGGTCGGTCACTTCGCCATGGACCAAAAAGGGCATGCCAATTTCTTCCATCCGGGCGAGGACCGGAAAGATATGTTCAATATCGGTGACGCCAAAGGCGGAATTTGTTGTCGCATTGGCGGGGTAAAGCTTGGCGGCGGCAAAGGCCCCGCTTTCAAAGCCTTGGGCAATGACATCGGGGTCTGTGTCATTGGTCAGATAACAGGTGATCAGCGGATCAAAGTCACTGCCCGGCGGCAGCGCCTCCAAAATCCGCGCGCGATAGGCTTGCGCCATGGCTGGCGTTGTTACGGGCGGCTTTAAATTGGGCATCACGATCGCCCGCCGGAACTGACGCGCGGTATAGCCGACCACGGCTTTCAACATGTCGCCATCGCGCAAATGCACATGCCAGTCATCGGGGCGGCGGATGGTGATGCGGTCGGTCATGCGAACTCCGTCAGTCATAAGGCTTGGGATTTTTGAAAAGCGTCCCTAGATGAAGGCTATGGCAGAAACGATGCTTTCAGACAGAGCCGTCATCCGTATGGCTGGTGACGATGTCCGCGGATTCTTGCAAGGCCTTGTGACAAACAATGTGCTGGGCGATTTGCCGATATGGGCCGGCTTGTTGACGCCGCAAGGCAAGGCGTTGTTTGACTTTTTCATCTGGGCGGATGGCGATGACCTGCTTTTGGATTGCGAGGCGGATCAGGCAGATGCGCTGATCCGGCGGCTCAGCCTATATCGTCTGCGGCGGCCGATCACCCTGGCGCGCGATGGCCGTATCGCGGTGCACTGGGCCCGATCGGGCACGCACGGCGTGGCGGATCCACGCCTGCCGGCTTTGGGGCGGCGCTGGCTGGGGCCGCCATCAGAACCCGCGACCGGCTATCACGCGCATCGCCTGTCGCTGGGCGTGGCGGAAGGCGTGGCAGAGCTGGGGCAGGACAAGACCCTATGGCTTGAAACCAATGCTGCTGAGCTGAACGGCGTCAGCTTTACCAAGGGCTGCTATATCGGGCAGGAAAACACTGCCCGGATGAATTATCGGCACAAGGTCAATCGGCGGTTATTTGTCACGCCCGATGGCCGTGTGGAGCGCCGCTCTGTCGCGGATCCCGGCGATGCGGTGATCCCGGATTGGCTGGCGCCGCATCTGGCCGTGGCTGACCCAGACTGACGATTTCCCGCTTTCCCAAAGCCGGTTAGGGCGTTACCTGCCGATAGGGGGGCAGGGGTATGGATCAACTTGCGGCGACTTTGGGCTTAACACCGGGCGGGATGGCCGCACTTGCCATCATCATCCTGGGGGCTGCCTTTGTCCGCGGCCTGACGGGTTTTGGCTTTGCGATCCTTGCGGTCCCGCTTTTGGGGCTCATCATCCCGCCGACCGAGGCGGTGCTTCTGGCGATTGTTCTCCAAACGCTGATCGGCCCTTTTGGCGTCGGCCAGGCGCTGGGCCCGATCGACCGGCCGGTGGTCGCCGGCGTTGCGCTGTGTGCGATGATCGGGACGCCCTTTGGTTTGTGGATCCTCGCCAACACCCCGGATGATCTGGCCCGCCTCATCATCGCGGGGATCGCGGTGGGCTGTTTCGGCACCTTTCTCATCAAACGCGCACCCACCCCCAATCCGGCCCCGCTGCATGTTGGGGTGACGGGTCTGACATCGGGCCTGCTCAATGGCTTTGCGGCGATGCCGGGGCCGCCGGTGATTCTTTATTTCGTCCGCTCTGGCGTGTCGCCGCTGACGGCGCGGGGATCGATGATCCTGGTCTTTTTCGCGGCCGGGATTGCGGGCACAACAACCGCGGCCCTGCGTGGCCTGTTGACGGGCCATGTGCTGTGGCTCTCTGCGGCGGCCTTTCCCCTGATGCTGATGGGCAATCATGTCGGCGCGCGTTTCTTTGGCGTGGTGCCAGAGCGTATCTGGCGGGCGCTGGTTGTTGTGCTCTTATGTGTGGCGGCGGTGGGTGCCCTGACGAAGTTGCAGACTTGACGCAGCCCGGCCACCCCGCCAATCGGACTGCACAACGCAAAAAAGGGTGATTACGTGGACGCGGTCAACACGATCGAAGGCAGGGCCTATCCCTTCGGCCTCAAAAATGTCGATACGGATGTCATCATTCCGGCAGATTGGCTGAAAACAATCAGCCGGTCTGGTCTGGGCAAAGGCGCGTTTGAGGCGCTGCGCAAGGATCCGGACAATCTGTTCGACAGCCCGGACTATGCCGGGTCCCCCATCCTCATTGCGGGCGATAATTTCGGCTGCGGGTCCAGCCGCGAGCACGCGGCCTGGGCGCTGGCCGATCTGGGGATCAAGGCGGTGATCGCCCCCAGCTTTTCCGATATCTTTTCAGGCAATGCCTTTAAGAATGGCATTTTGACGGTCGTTTTGCCGCAAGAGGCCGTGGATCGGTTGATGGAGGTCGCCAAAACCGATCCCCTGCATATTGATCTTGAGTCGCAAACGGTGACAACGCCCTATCAGGACCGCTTTACCTTTCAGATTGATGCGTTTCGCAAGCATTGCCTGCTGAACGGTCTGGACGAAGTGGGCCTGACCATGGCGATGGATGACAAGATTTCAGCCTATGAACGCCAGGCCGCTGCAAATTGGCCCTGGCAAGCAGGAGCGGTAACATGAAGGCATTGCTATCAAAACAGGCCGGCGGACCGGAAACGCTTGTTCTGGAAGAGGTCGCAGATCCGGTTCCGGGCGCGGGCCAGATCCTCGTCGCGGTCAAGGCCTGTTCGGTCAACTATCCCGATGTGCTGGTGATTGAGGACAAATATCAGTTCAAGCCACCACGTCCCTTTGCGCCGGGCAGCGAAGTCTCTGGCGTTGTCGAAGCCGTGGGGGAGGGCGTGACCCAGTTTAAGCCCGGCGACCGCGTTCTGGGCGCCACTGGCAATAATGGCGGCATGGCGGAAAAAACGCTGCTCAACGCCGCCACTGCCTATGCGCTGCCCGATGAACGCAGCTTTGCCGAAGGCGCTGCGTTGATCCTGACTTATGGCACCTCCATCCACGCGCTGGTGGATCGCGGGCATTTAAAGGCGGGTGAAACCTTGCTGGTGCTGGGCGCTGCGGGCGGCGTCGGTCTGGCTGCGGTGGAATTGGGCGTGGCCTATGGCGCCCGGGTGATCGCCGCCGTGTCGTCGGAGGACAAGGCGGCTGCCGCGCGCGCCGCCGGGGCGCATGATGTGGTGATTTATGGCCGCGCGCCTTTTGATAAGGATCAGTCCAAGGCACTGGCCGATGCGTTCAAGGCGGCGGTCGGGCCCAATGGGGCGGATGTCATTTATGACGCGGTTGGCGGCGATTATGCCGATCCCGCCATTCGCTGCATCGCCTGGGAAGGCCGATATCTTGTGGTTGGCTTCCCCGCCGGGATTCCGCGCCTGCCGCTCAACCTGACCTTGCTCAAAAGCTGCGATGTCTGCGGCGTCTTTTGGGGCGCGTTTACGATGCGCGATCCAGAGGCCAATCGCGCGCATATCGCAGAGCTGTTCCGCCTCTGGAAAGATGGCAAGATCAGCCCGCGGGTCACCGAAACCTTTCCGCTGGCCAAGGGCGGCGATGCGATTGCCAAAATGGCGCGCCGCGAAGCCATCGGGAAACTTGTTGTCACGGTTGACTAATCTTCATCGCCGCCGCCCCGTTGAAGCGGGCGCGGCGGCACCTTATTTCTGTTGAGCCGTATCAAGCACAAGGGATGCCTCATGACGACTTTTGACGATCGGGAAACCGCTTTTGAAAACAAATTTGCGCATGATCAGGACATGGCGTTCCGCATCACGGCGCGGCGCAACAAGCTGGTTGGCCAATGGGCGGCGGAAAAAATGGGCCTGACTGCGGCTGAAACCGATGCTTATGCGAAATCGGTCGTGCAGGCTGATTTTGAAGAGGCTGGCGATGAGGACGTGATCCGCAAGCTGTTGGGCGATCTGATCGCCGCGGGTGTTGAAACCAGCGATGAAGAGGTCCGCAAGGCGCTGTCGGATCAGGCCGTTGAGGCGCGCCGTCAGCTGCTGGAGGCCAAATAACCCATGGCGATGGCCGCTGCCGATATAGAAGCGATGATCCGCGCTGCATTTCCTGATGCGGTGATCGAGATTACGGACCTTGCCGGTGATGGCGATCATTATGCCGCGCGCGTGGTGAGCACGGCCTTTCGCGGTTTGCCGCGGGTGCGCCAGCATCAGGCCGTTTATGCGGCCCTTGGCGGGCGGATGGGCGGCGAACTTCATGCCCTGCAACTCACCACCGCCGTCCCCGATTGAGGAGTTTTGAAATGACCGATACCCAAAGCCGGATCAGCGAGATCGTGAACGGCAATGATGTTGTGCTGTTCATGAAGGGGACGCCATTGTTCCCGCAATGCGGCTTTTCCAGCCGGGCGGTGGCCATTCTGGAACGCCTGGGCGTGGAATATGCCAGCGTCGATGTGCTGCAAGATCCTGAAGTCCGCACCGGCATTAAGGAATTTTCGGATTGGCCAACCATTCCGCAGCTGTACGTGAAGGGTGAATTTGTCGGCGGGTCTGACATCATGATGGAAATGTACGAAGCGGGTGAGCTTGGGGAATTGATGGTGGATATGGGCGTCGCCGCTGCAAATTGAGCCGATTATTCACCTTTGGTTCAGCGCGGTTTGATTAGCCCTGTCTGTGAAGCTGCTGCCTTATTTACCCCGTTGGCAGCGCAGCTCCCGATCCGGCACCACCCCCGAGGTGCCGGCAGATGCCCGGGAGGCGCACGGACATAATCCCACCACGCGCCTTCCGGGCGCCCCCTTGCCGATTGAAACATCGCACTGTGTCGGCCACATGGGAAAGCAATGAACGCGCCAGACCTCTCTCAAGAGCCTTATGCCATTGCCGAGCAGGTCAGCCCGCTGATCCGTCGGGTGCTGGCGCATAACCCATCGCCGTTCAGCTATACCGGCACGCAGACCTATATTGTCGGGCATGGCGATGTGGCGGTGATTGATCCCGGCCCGCTGGGCGATGATCCGGGCCATGTTGACGCGCTGATCCGCATTTTGGCGCAAGAGCGGGTGACCGCCATCATGTGCACGCACACGCATCGGGACCATTCGCCCGCAGCGGCGCCCTTGGCGGCAGCGACCGGCGCACCGATTATTGGCTGCGCACCGCTGGTGCTGGAAGATCATGGGCCACGGGCCGATGCCAGTTTTGATGCCACCTATGTCCCCAACCGCGTGCTGGACGATGGGGACAGCCTGTCCGGGCCGGGCTGGACCTTAACCGCCATTGCCACGCCCGGTCATACATCAAACCATTTGTGCTTTGCGCTGGCGGAAGAAAAGGCGCTGTTCACCGGCGATCATGTCATGGGCTGGTCAACCAGCGTCGTGTCACCGCCAGATGGCGATATGGCCGCCTATATGCGCAGCCTGGCCAAGCTGATGAGCCGGGATGACGCGATTTACTACGCCGCACATGGCGCCCCGATTGACAATCCCCAGCGGCTGGTGCGCGGCATGATGGGCCATCGCAAGCAGCGCGAAGGGCAGATTTTGCGCCTTTTAGAGGCAGGCGTCGGCCATATCCCGGATATGGTGGCGCACATGTATAAGGGCGTCGATAAACGGCTTTACCCTGCCGCCGGGCGATCGGTGCTGGCGCATCTCATCGACCTGCAGGACAGGGGCATGGTATCTGGCGCGGGTGAGGATTGGCATCGGCGGGACGCGGCCGATTTGCAAAAAGGGACTGTGGAATGACGGCACTTCAGGGCAATTTTTCGGGCGTGGACATCCGCGCAGAGATTGAACGCCTACGCAAGGACCGCAACGCGATTATCCTTGCCCATTATTATCAGCGGCCGGAAATTCAGGATCTGGCGGATTATGTCGGCGACAGTCTGGAATTAAGCCGCAAGGCCCAGCAAACCGATGCGGATGTCATTGCCTTTTGTGGCGTGCGCTTCATGGCGGAAACCGCCAAAATCTTGTCGCCGGAAAAAACCGTGATCCTGCCCGATATGGATGCCGGGTGCAGCCTGGAAGACAGCTGCCCGCCAGATCAGTTCGCGGCCTTTCGCGCCCAGCATCCTGATCATATTGCGCTGACCTATATCAACTGTTCGACCGAAGTTAAGGCGCTGTCTGATATTATCGTTACAAGCTCTTCTGCTGAAAAGATTTTGTCGCAGATTCCGCCCGAACAAAAAATCATCTTTGGCCCCGATAAACATCTTGGCGGCTATCTGAAGCGCAAGCTGGGGCGCGATATGCTGCTCTGGCCCGGCGTGTGTATTGTCCATGAAGCCTTTTCCGAGACAGAGCTGATCAAGCTGAAGGCCCAGCATCCCGGTGCCCCGGTCGCGGCGCACCCCGAATGCCCGGCGCATATTGTGGATCATGCCGATTATGTCGGGTCGACCAGCGGCATTCTGGACTATGCCAAGCATATGCCGGGCGACACGCTGATTGTCGCGACAGAGCCGCACATCATCCACCAGATGGAACTGGCGATGCCGCACAAGACCTTTATCGGCGCGCCCGGGGCGGATGGGAACTGCAACTGCAATATCTGCCCCTATATGGCGCTCAACACGCTGGAAAAGCTGTATGTCGCGCTGCGGGATCTGACGCCGCAGGTCCATATTGAGGAAAGCCTGCGCCTGAAGGCCAAGCAAAGCCTGGATCGCATGCTTGACATGGCCAGCAGCACCGTGGGGCAGGGGGATCTCGGCGCGCGGTGACGTCCATCAGGTGGGATGCCGCCGCACAATGAGGCGGCGTGTCACAGGAATGAGGGGCTGGTCCGCAAAGCGCTGCCTGCATCTTGTTGTGGTGCATGAAATGCACTATCATGCGCATCCATGGTCACGCTTACCCGAGGCCCGAACTGGAAAATTGCCGTCTATGGGCGGGACCATGGCGTGCCGCATTACCATATCGAAGGGCCGGGCTTTCGCTGCACGGTTTCGATTGCGACCGGAGAGGTTGTTATCGGCCACGCACCCGCCGGCGTTTTGCGGCAGGCGCGGGCTTGGGCAGAGGCCAATAGGGCGGCCTTGGCCACCATCTGGCAGGAGTTGAATGGATGAGCATGGATAAAATGCGGACCATCACCGCCATCGACGCACGTGAGGCTGGCAGGTTCTGGATCCGTTGGTCGGACGGGACGGAGGCGATGTTGAGCCTTGATGCCCTTGTTCCTGCCAAGATTGAAATCGGTGCTGTATCATTGGGGGATTGGGGGCACAGCCTTGTCTGGCCCAATTGTTTTGACCTGGGGGCGGACCGGCTCTGGCTCGAAACCTTGTCCGCCAATGGCCATGACGATGCCCGTCAATTCCTCGAATGGCGGCTCCGCCATGGCCTGTCTTTGTCCAAAGCGGCGGATGCCCTTGGCCTGGCGCGGCGGACGGTCGCCTATTACTCCAATGGGGATCGGCCCGTGCCCAAGGCCATTTTGCTGGCCTGTCGCGGGTGGGAAGCGGCAAAAGGCTTGCCACGTGCGGCGTGATCCGGCCCGCCAGCGTCCTGGCGACAGGGGCGCCACAAAAGCCTTTCCTACCCACCCCTGATGCGCCTAGCTGGCAGGCATGATGATCGACCGGGCGACAGCGTGTGATTTCAGCAATGGCGATTTTCCGTCACAGGGCGGATTTTCGGGCGTTGCGGCCCTCAACTTCCTCCACTTTCACCTCTGCGAAAGTCCCTTTCATGTCCTTTGCGCTTGACCATTTTGATCTTGATGCCTTTGTCCGGGCAACGCTGGCGGAGGATCTGGGGCCGACCGGCCGTGACGTGACGTCGGACAGCGTTATCCCGGCGGATCTGCGCTTTGCCGGTGTGATGGACAGCCGCGATGCCATTGTCGTGGCCGGGTTGCCGATTGCAGCGGCGTTTTTCCGCTATCTGGATCCGGATATGGCGGTTGAGATTTTGGTGGACGAAGGCGCGCATGTTGCGCCGGGCACGCATTTGATGGCCGTTTCAGGCAAGGCACGGGCCTTGTTGACGGCCGAACGGTCCGCCCTGAACGTGGTGCAGCATCTGTCCGGCATCGCCACGCTGACGCGCGCTTATGTCGATGCCATTGCCGGCACCGGCTGCACCCTGCTGGATACGCGCAAAACGATACCGGGCCTGCGCGTGCTGGAAAAATATGCAACCCGCATGGGCGGCGCGACCAATCACCGCATGGGCCTGTGGGATGCCGCCATGATTAAGGACAATCATGTCGCTGTGGCAGGTGGCGTGGCAGAGGCGGTCCGCCGCGCCCGCGATGCCGGTGTTACGCGCATCATTTTGGAAGTGGACCGGCTGGACCAGATTGAACCGGGCCTTGCGGCCGGGGCGACGCATCTTTTGCTCGACAATATGGATGTGCCGACGCTGCGGCAGGCCGTGGCGATGGTCGCCGGGCGCGTGCCGACCGAGGCCTCTGGCGGTGTCACGCTGGATACGATCCGGGCCAAGGCGGAAACGGGCGTCACGTACATTTCGGTCGGGCGCCTCACGCAAAGCGCGCCGGCCGCCGATATCGGGCTCGACTTCGCAGCGGCCTGACCAGAGGCTGGTGTTGAGCGCGCCTTTCAAATCTGGCAGGAAGCGGCATGGCAAAATTCGCAACTTTCAAATGGGACGATCCCTTTCACCTCGACGCGCAGCTGACCGATGAAGAGCGGATGATCCGCGACGCGGCGGAAAGCTATGCGCAGGACAAGCTCTTGCCGCGCGTTGTTTCCGCTACGTTGGACGAGCGTTTTGATCGCGAGATCATGCATGAACTTGGCGCGCTGGGTCTGCTGGGCGCAACCATTGATGGCTATGGCTGCGCGGGTGTCAGCCATGTCGCTTATGGCTTGATCGCCCGTGCGGTGGAGCGGGTTGATTCGGGCTATCGCTCTGCCATGTCGGTGCAAAGCTCGCTGGTCATGCACCCCATTTATGCCTTTGGGTCGGACGCCCAGCGTGAGAAATATCTGCCCAAATTGGCCACGGGGGAATGGGTGGGCTGCTTTGGCCTGACCGAACCCGACGCTGTGTCAGATCCGGCATCGATGAAGACGAATGCCCGGCAGGTCGCGG
>JACCEC010253682.1_pt1 | contig 11091 bp, 8 predicted proteins | sample 7450121 | NCBI WGS metagenome assembly JACCEC01 (sample SAMN15323455, study PRJNA562643) | freshwater metagenome | isolation source: river surface water | place: USA:Blue River Watershed | collected 2017-08-18 | reverse complement strand
GATCGACACCTGACCGAACAGGTAATCGACATCATGGTCGGGCTTGCTGCTCTTCGAGAGAATCACGGTCTTGCTGGTGCTCGACGTTGCACCCCCCATGCCGTCGATCTGCTTGCCATAGGGGTCGGGGCTGCCGATCACGCGCATCAGCAGCTTGTCGCGGGCCGCGCCCGGCGGTTGGGCTGCTTCAGGCAGGTCTTGCAGGCGGAAGAACACGCCTTTGCTGGTGCCGCCGCGCATGTAGGCGGCGGGGACTTTGATTTGGGGTGGGTGGGACATGGTTTACCTTTACATTCAGTCCGGTAGTTAGTGAACGCCGCTGGATCCCAGCTTTCGCTGGGATGACGGAATGAGCGGCGACAGTAGCTACAACGTCATCCTAGCGAAAGCTGGGATCCACAACCGTCGTTGAGCCTCAGATTGAGCCTCAGACCGCGTTACCCGATGCGATCCAGTGTCTTTCACACAGCTTTCAAACGCCTTACGCCGCCTTCGCCGACGCCAGGAAGTCTTGTGCAAAGCGCTGCAGCACGCCGCCCGCTTCGTAGATCGACACCTCTTCATCGCTATCCAGACGGCAGGTGACCGGCACCTGCACGGTCTCGCCACTCTTGCGATGAATGACCAGCGTCAGATCAGCGCGCGGCTTGCGCGCCCCGATCACGTCATAGGTCTCGGTGCCATCCAGCGCGAGTGTCTTGCGGTTCACGCCCGGCTTGAATTCCAGCGGCAGCACCCCCATGCCGATCAGGTTGGTACGGTGGATGCGCTCAAAGCCCTCGGCTACAATCGCCTCGACACCGGCGAGGCGTACGCCCTTCGCCGCCCAGTCGCGCGACGACCCCTGACCATAGTCAGCACCGGCAATGATGATCAGCGGCTGCTTGCGGTTCATGTAGGTCTCGATCGCCTCCCACATGCGCATCACCTTGCCCTCGGGCTCGACACGCGCCAGTGAGCCTTTTTTGACCTGGCCATCGACGATGGCCATTTCATTCATCAGCGTCGGGTTCGCAAAGGTGGCGCGCTGCGCGGTCAGGTGGTCGCCGCGATGCGTGGCATACGAGTTGAAGTCTTCTTCCGGCAGGCCCATCTTGTGCAGATATTCACCAGCAGCCGAATTCATCAGAATCGCATTCGATGGCGACAAATGATCGGTGGTGATGTTATCCGGCAGCAGCGCGAGCGGACGCATGCCCTTCAGCGTGCGTTCGCCTGCCAGCGCGCCTTCCCAATACGGCGGACGGCGGATATAGGTCGATTGCGGACGCCAGTCGTACAGCGGCTTGACTGACGTACCGCTGTCGGTACGAATCGCAAACATCGGCTCGTAGACCTTGCGGAAATGCTCGGGCTTGACGCTGGATTTAACGATCGCATCGATCTCTTCATCAGTGGGCCAGATATCTTTCAGGCGGATTTCTTTGCCGTCTTTGACGGTCAGCACATCCTTTTCGATATCGAAACGGATGGTGCCTGCGATCGCATACGCGACCACCAGCGGCGGCGAAGCGAGGAAGGCCTGCTTCGCATACGGATGAATGCGGCCATCAAAATTACGGTTGCCAGACAATACTGCGGTCGCATACAGATCGCGGTCGATGATCTCCTGCTGGATCTTCGGATCGAGCGCACCCGACATGCCGTTGCACGAGGTGCAGGCATAGGCGACGACACCAAAGCCCAGCTTTTCCAGCTCGGGCAGTAGCCCGGCTTCTTCGAGATACATGGTCACGGCCTTGGAGCCGGGCGCGAGCGAGGTCTTTACCCAGGGCTTGCGGAACAGGCCGAGCTGGTTGGCATTGCGCGCCAGCAGACCGGCCGCGATCACATTGCGCGGGTTCGAGGTGTTGGTGCAGCTGGTGATGGCAGCGATGATGACTGCGCCATCCGGCATCTGGCCGGGCTGGTCTTCCCATGCACCGGCAATCCCCTTCGCGGCGAGATCGGTCGTCGATACCCGCGCATGCGGATTCGACGGACCGGCCATATTGCGCACGACGGTCGACAGATCGAACGTCAGCACGCGCTCGTACTCGGCATTCTTCAGACTGTCCGCCCATAGCCCGGCGGTCCTGGCGTAGGTTTCGACCAGCGCGACTTGTTCATCAGTGCGGCCGGTGAGCTTCAGGTATTGAATGGTCTGTTCATCGATGAAGAACATCGCGGCCGTCGCGCCGTACTCGGGCGCCATATTGGAGATGGTGGCGCGATCACCCAGCGTCAGCGCGCGTGCGCCTTCGCCATAGAACTCAAGATAAGCGCCCACGACCTTGGACTTGCGCAGGAATTCGGTCAGTGCCAGCACGATATCGGTGGCGGTGATGCCCGGCTGCGGCTTGCCGGTGAGTTCGACACCCACGATATCCGGCAGGCGCATCCACGATGCGCGACCGAGCATCACGTTCTCGGCTTCCAGACCGCCCACACCAATGGCGATCACGCCGAGCGCATCGACATGCGGCGTGTGGCTGTCGGTGCCGACGCAGGTATCAGGATAAGCGACGCCCTGCTGGGCTTGAATCACCGGTGACATGCGTTCCAGATTGATCTGATGCATGATGCCGTTCCCCGGCGGGATCACGTCCACGTTCTTGAACGCATGCTTGGTCCAGTCGATGAAGTGGAAACGATCTTCATTGCGGCGATCTTCAATCGCCCGGTTTTTTTCGAATGCCTGCGGATCGTAACCGCCGCATTCCACGGCCAGTGAATGGTCAACGATCAGCTGCACCGGCACCACCGGATTCACCTTGGCCGGGTCACCGCCCTGATCAGCGATCGCATCACGCAACCCTGCGAGATCGACCAGCGCGGTCTGGCCCAGAATGTCGTGGCAGACGACACGTGCGGGAAACCACGGGAAATCCATGTCGCGGCGGCGCTCGATCAGCTGCTTGAGCGAATCGGTCAGCGTCGCCGGATCGCAGCGGCGCACGAGATTTTCGGCAAGCACGCGCGAGGTGTAGGGTAGCTTGTCGTAGGCACCGGGCTGGATCGCGTCGACAGCGGCTTTAGCGTCGAAGTAATCGAGCTGGGTTCCGGGGAGGGGTTTGCGGTGGGCGGTGTTCATGGTTGGGTGAGGTGGGGTTCTGTCTGGGTGCTTTGATGGGTTGGGCCTTGCAAGTAAAGACACTGGATCCCGGCCTGCACCGGGATAACTACTGTAAAGCCAGCAGCCTGTATATCGTCACCCCGGTGCAGGGTGTAGCAGGAGGTTCAGGCCGCATGCGGCCTGCCTGCGCAACGGCAATGGCATTTTGCCATTGCGCGCCCTGCAAGGGGGGGTCTAGTGTCTTTTCGCGATACAACGAATTACTTACGCTTCGAAATCGGCACAAACTTCAGATTCTCCGGCCCGACGTAGTTAGCGCTCGGACGGATGATCTTGTTGTCGATGCGCTGCTCGATGATATGTGCCGACCAGCCGGAGGTTCGCGAGATCACGAACAGCGGCGTGAACATGGCCGTCGGCACGCCCATCATGTGATAGGAGACTGCCGAGAACCAGTCGAGGTTCGGGAACATTTTCTTCACATCCCACATCACGGTTTCGAGGCGCTCGGCGATATCGAACATCTTGGTCGAACCGGCATCCTTGGACAGGTTGCGCGCGACTTCCTTGATGACCTTGTTACGCGGATCGGAGATCGTGTAGACCGGGTGACCAAAACCGATGATGACTTCCTTGTTCTCGACGCGACGACGGATATCGGCCTCGGCCTCGTCCGGATTGTCGTAGCGCTTCTGGATTTCGAAAGCGACTTCGTTCGCGCCGCCATGCTTGGGGCCGCGCAGCGCGCCGATCGCACCGGTGATGGCCGAGAACATATCCGAGCCCGTACCGGCGATCACACGGCCGGTGAAGGTCGAGGCGTTGAACTCGTGCTCCGCATACAGGATCAGCGAGATATGCATGGCCTTGACCCACAGATCCGACGGCTCATGGCCGTGCAGCAGGTGCAGGAAATGACCGCCGATGGAATCGTCATCGGTCTCGACTTCGATGCGCTTGCCATTGTGGCTGTAGTGATACCAGTACAGCAGCATCGAGCCCAGCGACGCCATCAGGCGGTCGGCGATATCGCGCGCGCCGGGGACATTGTGATCCTCTTTCTCAGGCAGCACACAACCCAGTGCGGACACGCCGGAACGCATCACATCCATCGGATGCGACGATGCGGGCAGCCATTCGAGCACGGCTTTCACATTCGCGGGCAGGCCGCGCAGCGACTTGAGCTTTTGCTTGTAGGCGGCCAGTTCCGCAGTGGTCGGCAGCTTGCCATGCACCAGCAGGTGAGCGATCTCCTCGAATTCGCAGGTATCGGCAACATCGAGAATGTCATAGCCACGATAGTGCAGGTCATTGCCCGTCTTGCCGACGGTGCAGAGCGCTGTATTACCAGCGGTGACGCCCGACAGCGCGACGGATTTTTTAGGTTTGAAGCCAGTGGCCTGTTGCTCGCTCATAGTGTTCTCCGGGGGTTACTTGGTTTTTTGCTGTGCGAAAAGCGCGTCGAGCTTTTGCTCGAAATCGTGATAGCCGATACGGTCATACAGTTCCATACGGGTCTGCATGGTATCGACGACGTTCTTCTGGGTGCCATCGCGGCGGACGGCGAGATACACATTCTCGGCGGCCTTGTTCATTGCGCGGAAGGCGGACAGCGGATACAGCACGAGGCCGACATCCGCACCCCGCAATTCATCCACGGTGTAAAGCGGTGTTGCGCCAAACTCGGTGATATTGGCGAGGATGGGCACTTTCACTGCGGCGGCGAATTGCTTGTACATGGACAACTCGGTGATCGCCTCGGGGAAGATCATGTCCGCACCCGCTTCCACACAGGCGACCGCGCGATCGATTGCGGCGTCCAGTCCTTCCACGGCCAGCGCATCGGTGCGCGCCATGATCACGAACTGGTCATCGGTGCGCGCATCTACCGCCGCTTTAATACGATCCACCATCTCCTGCTTGGAGACGATCTCCTTGTTCGGACGATGGCCGCAACGCTTCGCGCCGACCTGATCTTCAATGTGGATCGCCGCCGCGCCGAATTTGATCATTGATTTCACGGTGCGCGCAACGTTGAACGCGGACGAACCAAAACCCGTGTCCACGTCGACCAGTAGCGGCAGGTCGCAGACATCGGTAATGCGGCGCACGTCCGTCAGCACATCGTCGAGGTTCGAGATGCCGAGATCGGGCAAGCCGAGCGAACCTGCAGCAACGCCGCCGCCGGACAGATAGATCGCGCGGAAGCCGGCACGCTTGGCCAGCAGCGCGTGATTGGCATTGATGGCGCCGATCACCTGCAACGGTGATTCTTCTTTCATCGCCTGCCTGAATTTGGCGCCGGGAGTGAGCTTGGTCATGGGAATCCTGTGGAATGAACACATCGATAAAAACTGTCGGCTTCTGTTTTGCAATCCCTGTGCCACCCGCATTGCGCCCCGGTAGTCCACAGCCCCCTGAGTAAAACCCACGTCCAAACAAGGGCTTGCCTACCCTGCCTAAAATTCAGGCAAAACCAGAGGTTGCACGAATGTTTCATTTTGTGTTTCAATGTTTCATTGCGATGAAACATTGAAATGTCCCGCCATGGTCCGCCCGCCCCTGCACACCCGTGATGCGCAGCCCAAACCCGTGTTCTGGACGGTTTCGATGTCTCGGCTATTCGACCTGTTCCGGGATATCACGGTCGAATTCGATGACCGCGCCACGATCGAGCTGATCCCGCTAGGATTTGAAGACGCCGTCGCCCACATCCGCGAGAAGCTGCAGACCGAGCGCTGTGACGCAGTAATTTCGGCAGGCTCGAACGCGGCCTATCTGAAGAGCCGGCTGTCGATACCGGTCATCACCGCCAAGGCGAGCGGCTTTGACGTCATGCATGCACTGGCACGCGCGCGCAAGATCACGCCGGAGATCGGGCTGATCAACTATCAGGAGCCGCTGCGCGAGCTGGAAGATTTTCAGCAGACCTTCGGTCTGACCATCATGCAGCGCACGTATGTGACGGTGGAAGATGCGCGCTCGCAGGTGAATGAGATGAAGTCTGCCGGCATCAAGGCGATCGTCGGCGCCGGTTTGATCACCGATCTGGCTGAAGAAGCGGGACTGGCGGGGGTCTTCGTCTACTCGGCCGCGTCGATACGACAGGCATTCGAGGATGCGCTCGACCTCACACGCGCGACGCAACTGGAAACCCCGCGTGGCCGGCACTATCCGGTGCCGGACAAGCTGCGCGCCAAGCATGGCATCAATGAATTGCGCGGCGATTCTGACGCCATGCAATCGCTGCGTCAGACCATCGCGCTGTATGCGAAATCCCCTGCGCCGGTGCTGATCGAGGGCGAGACGGGCACCGGCAAGGAACTGGTCGCACAGGCAATCCATGGTGAGAGCCAGCGCAAAGGCGGAGGACAGCATCCGTTTGTCGCTATCAACTGCGGGGCCATCGCCGAGTCGCTGCTGGAGTCTGAGTTGTTCGGCTATGAGGAAGGTGCATTCACTGGTTCGCGCCGGGGCGGCCATGCGGGCGTGTTCGAGGCTGCGCATCGGGGCACGCTGTTCCTCGATGAGATCGGCGAAATGCCCCTCCCCTTGCAGACTCGCCTGCTGCGCGTGCTCGAAGAAAAAGAAGTTGTTCGCGTTGGTGGCAACCGCCCGATACCGGTGGACGTGCGCATCATCAGCGCGACGCATTGCCGCCTCGAAGAGCGGGTCGCGCTGGGTGCGTTTCGCGCCGATCTGTTTTACCGACTGGGGGTACTGAGGATGAGCATCGCGCCATTGCGCGAGCGTACCGGCGACATTGTGGCGCTGGCGGAATGGTGGCTGAAGAATTCACTCGCTGAGCTGGGCGCGCGACCGGGCGCGAACCTGCACGCCGAGCTGCAGACCTGCGCCCCCTTGCTGCAGGGCTGGCACTGGCCGGGCAATGTGCGGGAGCTGCGCAATCTGATGCAGCGTGTCGCGCTCTTCCTTGCCGTTGAACCGCTGCAGGCACTGACGCCGGTGCTGCTCTCCCGACTCGCACCGGAGCTGTCGACGGACTCTCTCCCGACGGCCAGCGCTTCAGCGCTTCCCGGAACGGTGGATGTGCCTGATGTACACGAGGTGCTGAGGCGCTTCAGAGGCAACCGCGCGGAAGCCGCCGCCTATCTCGGTATCAGCCGCACGACGTTGTGGCGACGGCTGAGGTCGGCGCCCTGAACTTTCCCTAAAGATTTCCTACATCAAGACGACTCTACCTGAGCAGAGATCTGTCTGTACCTGTTGGCGGAGTCACTGAGATGGAAGAGAAACAATTCAATCAAAATTTCGATCAAAAATTCGATCAGCCTTTCGTGCTGCCCGCAGCGGGCAAACGACCCGGCGAGCACGCATGGATACCGGGGTCGGATGTGCAGTCGCTGTGGCGTCGCCACGGCTGGACACCGCCGAGCGAGAAGCGGCGCGAGATCAAAAAGCCGGCTGAAACGGTGAAGCATCCACCACTTCGCATCGTACGCGGCTAAGCAACTCAGTCGTCCTTCCCGCCCTCGATACCCAGTTCCTGGATTTTTCGGGTAATGGTGTTTCGCCCGATGCCCAGCCGGATGGCGGCATCGTTTTTCCGGCCATGGGTGTGCTTCAGGGCAGTCTTGATCAGCGCCGACTCGAACTGACGGCCGAGCGCATCCATCACCTCCGGTTTGCCCGCTGAGAGCATCTGCGCTGCCTCGGCTTCAAGCATCATGATCCAGTTGCCGGACGCGGCCGGCGTGCTTGCGAAGCCGGAGACGGCGGGTTCGTGCATCACCACGGGCGGTGCTGATTCACCATTCATTACGGGTGATGGCATGGTCGCGGACGGTGAATACGACACCATAGCTGACATCTCACCACCCGAGGTCAGTTCTCCGGGCAGATCCTTGATTTCCACCGTCTGCCCCGGGGCCATCACGGTGATCCAGTTGCACAGATTTTCCAGCTGACGCACATTGCCGGGCAAATCCAGCGACGACAGGAAATGCATTGCCTGATCGGACAATCGCTTGGCCTCGACGCCCAGCTGTCTGGCGCTCTGCGCGAGGAAATAGCGCGCGAGAATGGGAATGTCTTCTCTGCGTTCGCGCAGCGGTGGCAGCCTGAGACGAATCACATTCAGACGGTGGTACAAGTCCTCACGGAACAAGCCTTCGCGCACGCGTTGTTCAAGATTCTGATGGGTCGCGGCAATCACCCGCACATTCGCCTTCAAAGGCTGATGACCGCCGACACGATAGAAATGTCCATCGGAGAGCACGCGTAACAAACGTGTCTGCAAATCGAACGGCATGTCGCCGATCTCATCGAGAAACAAAGTGCCACCCTCGGCCTGCTCGAAGCGCCCGCGCCGTGTCGCCTGCGCGCCGGTGAATGCGCCACGCTCATGACCGAACAGCTCGGACTCCAGCAAATCTTTGGGAATCGCTGCGGTGTTGAGCGCAATGAAAGGCTGCGATGCGCGAGGGCTGTGCTTGTGCAGCGCGCGTGCCACCAGTTCTTTGCCGGTGCCGGATTCGCCGGTGATCAGTACTGTGACATTCGACTGCGACAGACGTCCGATAGCGCGAAATACATCCTGCATGGCGGCCGCCTGCCCGAGTATCTCGGGGTTCTCTACCGCGGCCTGCTCGTCGCCGGATTCGCGCAGGCTCTCTTCGAGCGCGCGACGGATCAGTTCGACGGCTTTGTCGAGATCGAAGGGCTTGGCGAGATATTCGAAGGCACCGCCCTGAAAGGCAGCGACCGCTGAATCCAGATCGGAGAACGCGGTCATCACAATCACCGGCAATCCGGGATAGCGCGCTTTGACGATCTGCAGCAGCTCCAGACCGGATTCGCCGGGCATGCGAATGTCGGAGACCAGCACCTGCGGCATGCCGGAGTCGAGCGCTGCGACTGCGTCGCGTACATTCGAAAAACTTCGGGTCGCGAGGCTTTCCCGTGCCAGAGCTTTTTCGAGCACCCAGCGGATTGATTCGTCGTCGTCTACTATCCAGATCGGTTTCATGTGCGTTGGTCTGCGTCCTGCTTTTCATTAGAGGCACCATCATGGTGCCCCGCGCGCTCCCATCCAGTCTGCACTGAACCAGCGCGAGCCACGCGCACTGGTTCAGGGCAAGCCAATCAGGATACGAAAGTCCGTGCAACCGGGCCGGCTGTCACATTCGATCACGCCGCTGTGCTGCTGGATGAAGGTTTGGGCCAATGTCAGCCCCAAACCGCTTCCACCCTCGCGGCCCGACACCAGCGGATAGAAGATCCTGTCCTTCAGCTCAGCCGGTATGCCCGGACCGTTGTCAATGATATGCAAGTCTAGTGCCAGCCGATAACGCACTTTTGCCAGCGTAATCGAGCGGGCAATACGACTGCGGAATATCAATTCGGCATCGCCGGCCGCCATCCGTGGCGCGAGCGCCTGCGCCGCATTGTGCGCGATGTTGAGCACGGCCTGTATGAGCTGCTCCTTGTCGCCCCGGAACTCGGGCAGCGAGAGGTCATAGTCGCGCCGTATCGTCAGGCCCTGAGGGAATTCGGCCATGATCAGGCTGCGGACACGCTCGAAGACTTCATGAATGTTCACATCGCCAACGATCTGGGGCCGACGGTGCGGCGCCAGCAAGCGATCGACCAGGGTCTGCAACCGGTCGGATTCCTTGATGATCACCTGGGTGTACTCGGTGAGCTCCTTCAGGTCGGCGCGCAGCTCCAGTTCCAGCAACTGGGCGGCCCCCCGAATGCCGCCGAGCGGATTCTTGATCTCATGGGCGAGATTGCGGATCAGCTCCTTGTTGGCCTGGGTCTGGTCGAGCAGCCGCTCTTCACGGTCGAGCTTCAACTGCTGGACGTTCTCGCGCAGTTCCAGCAGCACCGGATTGTTCGGGTCGTCCAGCACGGTGACGATCACGTTGACCTGCAGCGGCGACTTGCCCACGCGCTCGAGCAGCAGATCCTCGCGCTTCTGATCGAACTGATGCTCGCGCGCCTGATCGAGTATCGCGGTGAGCTTCTCGCCATTGATGAACAAGTCGGGCAGGCGCTGCTGGTTCAGCACCTTGAACGAACTCTCCAACAGGCTTTCTGCGGCGGCATTGGCGTAGGCAATCCGGCCCTGCGGGTCCAGCACAAGGACCGCTGAGGCCAGCAGGTCCAGCCCGCCCAGCGAGGTAGAGAGTATGTCCACGATGATTCAGAAACTCCAAAAACTACATAAACGCCAAAAACAAGGGGCCGCAGTGCGGCCCCGGATAAACCAGCTGACAAGCCTTGATGTCAGCTATTTTAATTGACTGATCTCCCTGCGCAGCGCCTCGATGTTCTTCTCGGTGCGCATCATCTCTTCCTTCATCATCGCGACCCGCTCCTGATACTTTGCGTAGTTGCGCTCGCTGCCCAGACGCTCCGGCTCACCGTTCTGAAATTCTCGCTTGAGCTCGGAGAGCTTGCTTTCTTCTGTGCGGATCTCTTCGAGCAGTATCTGCATCCTGTCCTGATCGCGGCGCTTCCGGCACTGGCGTTGAAGGGGGGGGGAGGAGGGATCGAGCGACGCCTTGGCCTGCGGGGGGGGGGATGGCGGCGATGGCGGCGATGGAATGGTGGAGATGGATTCGAGGTCGAGCTTGCGACATCCGCGGGTGTCGCCGGTGTTGCGGTACTCGCGCGTTCCATTGGGCAAGGTGCAGAGGTATACGCCTTGCGCCGACGCCTCGACGGTCATGACGGCCGCAACGGTGAGCAACAGGCACAGGCATGGCGGGCGAAGCTTCATGAATGTTGCCTCATCAAATTCCAGCTTGGAAAACACAAAAAATGAACACTTTTTTATACCAGAATCTCAGGCCCTATATTTGCCAAATAAACAACAATCTGCGCGAAAAAAAAGGGTGGCGAACGCCACCCCTTTCTCTGGGCTGCAGTACCGGGTCGCGGATTACAGCGAGTAGTACATGTCGAACTCGACCGGATGGGTCGTCATGCGGAAACGCGTGACTTCCTGCATCTTCAGGTCGATGTAGGCATCGATCATGGTGTCGCTGAACACGCCGCCACGGGTCAGG
>JACCEC010478152.1_pt1 | contig 11092 bp, 10 predicted proteins | sample 7450121 | NCBI WGS metagenome assembly JACCEC01 (sample SAMN15323455, study PRJNA562643) | freshwater metagenome | isolation source: river surface water | place: USA:Blue River Watershed | collected 2017-08-18 | reverse complement strand
GAACCTTTTATATCATTTTTATTATGTAACGAAAATAAAAATTAGTCAATCCTCTGATAATCTATTGAATAATCGGGATACCCTCTTTCTCTTAAACCAGCATTAAATGATTTTAAAATTTTATAATTATTATCTAAATCTTTGACGCTGTCTAATATTTCTTCTGATATTTCTTTCCCCTCTAAATAAAAGACTGTTCCTTTTAAATAACTAATCCAACGATCATCACCAGATTCTTCCGCTAATTTTAATGCTTCCTTTATGTGAATAATTCCATTGTTGTTTTTGTTAATTAACTCTATTTGCCCAACATGAAACTCGGTAAAACTTAAAAATTTTTTATAAGAATCTTCTGTTTCTTTATCGTTTTTAGAAAAAATAAAATTAATGACCTCTCTATCTTTTAGTATTTCTAAATTATTTATTGACCTAACCCTAGAACAGTCAGACTGGTCTAATTCTAACAATTTACCCCTAAAATCATGAATAGACAAAATGCCAGACAATAAATCATTTTTAATCTTTAAGTATTCATTGGTGATTATCTTTTCTTGAGAAAAAGCATTTTTTGTTTCTAGGTTCATTTATTTTGCAATTTTTATTTAATCTTAATGATGACATGCCTAACGCCTCCAAAATAGCACTTTAGTCGTTGCGGAGAGAGGGAGATTCGAACTCCCGGTACAATTTCTCATACACAACCTTTCCAGGGTTGCCGTTTAAACCACTCACGCATCTCTCCATACACTCTCCGAGAATTTCAGAAAGTGCTATTGTTTGCTAATTTAAAAAATCAGCAAGTTTAAAGAACATCTGGGATTATATTACTAAAAATATTTTATTTTGCCAAATAAAAATACGCACAGGGATAATATTAAGACATTATTACATCACTATAACACACTTTTTCTATTCCCATAGGTCCGACCTATGGGAACTACGGAAAGCAGGAAAAAGGTCTTTTGTTTTTAAATTTTTTAAATAATCTGGAATCTTTACTAAATTGATAATCTTAGATTCTTTTCTTATTTCTTTTTTATCAAAAAAGTCTAAACAACTGGAGTGTTTATATTCTTTTAAAAAATTCAACATTTTTATTTCATCCCCCACCCCATCTTTTTTCCAATTTTTATTTATCAATTTTATTGGATTCAGGTGTATGTATAAAAAAATATAGTTAAAATAATTTTCATCCGAAATGTATTTAGATTTAAACTTACCCTCAAAAATAGTCCCAGATCTATTATATTTTTTATTAAAATACATAACATAAGAGGTGGATAATTTTCTCATGTATTCAGTTATTGGATTATGTTTTTCAGACCATAAATCTTCCCTATCTGAACTTATTAATAGATGAAAATGATTTGGCATTAAAACCCATGATAAAACATCAACCAAAGGAACATCCCTGTCGTAATCGAAAGCATCTATATTTTGTTCTACTATTGAGCCCCTAAAAGAAAAATTAAATTCTGTGTTGCAGATATAAAGAAGTTTCTCAAAATGCTGATAGTCTTCTTTGTCTAAAAAGATATCTTGTTTATTATTTCCACGATTATAAATATGGAAATATTCTCTTGGAACAAAATTTTTATCTCTCAAACTCATAATACATATTATAACACACTTTTTCTATTCCCATAGGTCGGACCTATGGGAAATTAAGGTTTTACCCCAAACTGCTTCTTAGCCTTTTTATTCTCTCTTCGACAGGTGGATGTGTGGAAAATAAATTGCCAACTTTTTTTGCAAATTTTCCAGAGCCTTCTGGGTTTGCAATATACAAATGAGCTATTGCACTTGATTGTTTTTGCATTGGTCTGCCGTGTTGAGAAATTTTTTCTAAAGCACTTGCCAAACCTTCTGGATAACGAGTCAATAAGGCTCCAGAGGCATCTGCCAAAAACTCTCTTTTCCTAGATATAGCCAATTGTAATAAAGTGGCGGCTATAGGGGCCAAAATAGCGGCCACAATGCCCAAGATCATTAGCAAACCATTTGCTCCGTTATCTCTATCATTGCTTCTTCCTCCCCCAAAAAAAGAGGCTCTTAGAAGCATATCTGCAACAATTGAAACAAGACCCACCAATACAACGGCTACAGTAGAAAGAAGCATATCTTTATTGCCAATATGGGAAAGCTCATGAGCAACAACTCCCTCGAGCTCGTTTTTATTCATTATTGACAAAAGCCCAGTCGTTACAGCAACAACAGAGTGTTTTTTGTCTCTTCCTGTAGCAAAAGCATTTGGGGAAGAATCTTCAATAACATAAACTTTTGGCATAGGTAAACCGGCTGTTATTGAAAGATTTTCAACTATTGTATAAAAATCAAAATATTTTTCCCTTGTTGCGGGGTGAGCTCCAGCTAAAGATAAAACTATTTTATCTGAATACCAATAGCTAACAATGTTCATAACAATACTAAAAAAAACAAATATATATAAAATATTTGGATTGCCATAAACCCGAGAAAAAATAAAACCTAATCCTATTACTACGACAAAAAACAAAGTCATAAGCAACCAAGTTTTTCGTATATTTGAACCCTGATGTGTGTATAATGTTGCCATATTTTTAAAATTTATTTTTTTAATAATCAATTACCAACTACCACCACCTCCCCCTCCAAAACCTCCTGAAACCGAAGATGAAGAAACTTGGCAGGTTGATAAATTTTGAGAAAAAGAATTTAAACAAACAGAATTAAATAACGAGATATCACTATAGACTAAAAAATTTGAGGAAAGCAAAACGCTGTTTGGCGTGAACCCATTTTTCTGTTGCAATTCTTCAAACTGCTTAACCCATTTAGTCTCCATTTTAAATAAAATTGCATAAGGGAGAAGTTTGTCAAAAATATTTGAATTACTCTCTGGATCCGAATGAAAAGCAATTCTACTTTTCTCGGCTTTATCTATATAAAGTCTCAATCCCAAAAGCCTTTCTTTTGCAACAGCCCCTTTTCTTGTTTTTGCTGGCATTAAATAATTGAAAACCAAAACAAAACAAATAGATACAAGCAAAGACAAGGCCCATGAAATAATTTTAATATCTAGATTTTCATTAAAACCAAAAAACTTACCAGATCCTAAAAATGGATAAACAACAAATGATAAAAATAAAAAAATTAATAAATAAAACCATCGGTCCTGATTTATTCCAGAAAAATTTGAGTAGAATTTTTTATCAAGCAACTCTTGTTTTGCAGACTTTTCAACATTAACAAAACCAGAATCCAACAACCCTTTAAAGCAAGATATATTGGCAACCCCACCAACATAACCCTTGTCGCCAAATATAAGTTTTAGAAGAAGGACGTCATGGTCTTTTTCTATATATCCATATTCTTTTAAAAGTGTTAGCTCATAATCTTTTTTAAAATTATTGCCGATACCACCCTTGTCTATTGGTCTTATTTTCAAATAACCATTTATTGCAAGATTTATAATTTCTGCAGAAATGCTTTCTGGAATTATTTTTTGATAAAGAACAAGACTTGATTCTATAGGACTAAGGCCCATAGGGATATCATGTTCATAAACAACAACACCTTTACCTTTTTGGTCTCTTCCTACTTTAAACCACCTTAAAAACATTAAAATAAAAACTAAAATAGGAATTAAAAATATCCAAAATATTTTTAAATAACCAACAAAAACATTTTCTTTGTGTGATTCATATTGAGCAACAACCCCCTTTTTAAAACCAACATCTATGGTCATTCCCTCCTTTGGGGACAATGTCCTTTCTGTTAAAAATAAATTTGAATCTGAGATCTTACAAATATTTTTCTCTCCTGCCTTACCAAAATAACACCCTTTAAGTTGAGGCAAAACATTTGCCGGAAGATTTACAACAGCACGAACACTCATGATTGGAACCTTCCAGTCATTACCCGTAACATTCCAATACAACTGATCAAAATCTTTGTTGTATAAAATACCACCAGTAACCTGATAAAATATTTTATATGTTTTAACTCCCGAAATTAGAATATTTGGGTCTCCTATTTTTATGTTTAAAACAGAATCTTTGTATTCAGTAGTATATTTATAATTTTGTCCATTATCATCTTTTACAGAAATTATGTTTATATGAATATTTTTGCCATTTAAAGAAAGTGGAATGTATCTATATATACCCCTTCTCATTGAGTCGTCAAAATCATAAACAATATTTTCTCGAACAACAAAACTAGAATCTGGCAAAATATTTATCTCTGAATAAAAATCTCTAACAAACTCTGCAAAAGAAATTTTAGGTAATATCAAAAACAATCCAAAAAAGATTATCGATAATGTTTGGATTGTTTTTTTCATACTAATTAAAATTTAACCTCAACAGGATTTTTTTCTACACTGTCTTCTGTTAATTCGAAAAATTCTCTTTTTGCAAACTTAAAAATCTTTGCAATTAAGTTTCCAGGAAAAGAATCTATTGCTGTGTTTAACTCTCTAACGTTCCCATTGTAAAATCTTCGAGAAGCTTGAATCTTATTTTCTGTATCAGCCAACTCGTTTTGTAATTGCAAAAAATTTGTATTTGCTTTTAATTCTGGATAGCTTTCAGAGATAGCAAACAAAGATTTTAAAGTACCGGTTAAAACATTTTCAGCATCCCCTTTTTCAGACAAGCTTCCAGCTTGCATAGCCTTTGATCTTGCTTCACTAACCTTCTCAAAAGCTACAGCTTCGTGAGTAGCATAGCCCTTTACTGTATTTACAAGGTTTGGAATAAGATCATATCTTCTTTTCAATTGAACATCTATATCTGCCCATGCTTCTTCTACTCTGTTTTTCATTGAAACAAAGCCATTATATTTAAATACAAAATATAAAATTAAAGCCAATAAAATACCTAATCCTATGTACATAATAAAATTTAAAATTAAAAAATAAATAAACCGACTTATATACTATATTATACCAAAAAATAGCAATTTTTACTAGAAAAAATTTAACACCCAAAACAAAAACCCCTTAAGGGGTTTTTGTTTTCCAATTATTTTTTAGACTGCAAATTGTTTGTTATCACAAGTAAAGGGCTTGCCAAGAATATTGATGAGTACGTACCGAAGAACATACCTACAGCCAATGTTATAGAAAAGATTCTAGTACTTGATGGTCCAAAGAAAATCAAAGACAACAAAACAATAATAACAGTCAATGATGTCACAATTGATCGAGTGTAAACTTGATTTATACTTTTACCAACTGTTTCTTCAAATGTTTTGAAATGTCCAACTCTTATATTTTCTCTTATTCTATCAAAAACAACAATAGTATCAGAGACAGACAAACCAAGAATTGTTAAGATTGCAACCACAAACAAAGTATCTACTTCTACTCCCCCAAAATGACTCATAACAGCAAAAACTCCAGAGGTAATAATAATGTCATGGATCAAAGCTACAACAGCAATCATTCCATATCTCCAAGAAGAAACAGGTTTTGAAACTTTTCTAAAAGAAAAAGCTATCCATAAAATAATTCCCAAGGAAACAAGAATAAAAGATATTATAGATTTCTTCACAAGCTCAGCTCCAACAGAAGGCCCTATAGAAGTAAAGCTTTTTTCAGAAGCACCAACACCAAGAGCTTCTATTATTTTATTCTTTTCTTGCTCTGTGATATTTTTTGTTTTGATGCTATAACCACTATCTCCTATTGGTTGAACAAGAATAGCATTGTCTACTACCCCACTTATCTGACTTTCTACCAAATACTGTTCTGGTCTTGCATTTGAATATTCTACTTCCAATAAAGATCCACCTTTGAAATCTATTCCAAAATTTAAACCGAAAAATGCTATTGCAAAAATTGCTGAAGAAACAAGAATTGCAGAGATGCTAACAAATATTTTTCTGTATTTTATTATAAACATAAATTTATTTTAAATCTTAATTTAAAATTAAGATATTACTACTTTTTTAGCGCTACTAAAGCCCGACCCGAAAAGGAAATTTGTAAAACCATTTCTTTTCTTTATGTTTAGAGAATACAAGAAAAGTCTTGTTATTGATATTGCGGAAATCATTGAAACAACAACCCCGATCAAGAATGTTAGAGCAAAGCCTTTTATCAAAGCTGTACCAAACCAATATAAAATAATGGCAGTTATCATACTTGAAATATTTGAATCTCGAACAGAAAGCCAGGCTCTCTTGAATCCGTGATGAATAGAATCTTCCACATTGTCTTCACCTCTTAATTCTTCTTTCATTCTTTCAAATATCAAAACGTTTGCATCAACAGCTATACCAACAGAGATAATGAACCCTGCTATTCCAGCAGCTGTAAGAGTTACAGGTATCAATTTAAATATTGATAATATAATAACTACATACATAGACAAAGCAAGCACTGCCACAAAGCCAGGTAATCTATACCAAACAATCAAGAATATTGCTATTGCTAAGAAACCAAAAATTGCAGCCCAGACACCAGCATTTGTTGCCTCTTGTCCAAGAGATGGACCAATAGTTTCTGTGGCTATCAAACTTATGGGAACAGGCAAAGCTCCGGAATTGAGTCTACCAACCAAAGTTTTTGCTTCTTGAGCAGTGAAGTTTCCAGAAATCTGAGCACTTCCACCAGAAATGGCTTCGTTTACTCTAGGTACTGAAATAGGCTCTCCATCCAAAAAGATAGCAACTGTTTTTCCTACGTTTTCTCTTGTTATCTTTTCAAACAATTTTGAACCTTCATCATCAAACTTCAAAGAAACTTTTGGTTCTCCTGTGTTTTGATCAAATTCCAAAATAGATTTATCCAAAAATCTTCCTGTTAATTCTGTTTTTACATACTGTGGATATTTATCTAAAACAATTTCTCCGTTTGCACTGATAGTGCCTGTTTGCGGTGCGTTTGGATCTGGATTTTCTGTTCTAAAATCTAAAACAGGTGTAAGACCTATCATTTCTATCGCCTTTGAAACGTCTGTTACTCCAGGAAGATCTACAATCAACCTTTCTTCCCCTACTCCTGACAAACCGCTTGTTTGAATTTGAACAACTGGTTCTGATACACCAAAAGCATTGACCCTTCTTTCAATAACGTCTCTCAAAGATTCCATTGAACTTTTTACTTCCAATGAATTTACTTGTGACACATCTGCCTTGTACACCAAATGTGTTCCACCAGAAAGATCAAGACCGAGCTTAAATGGAAACTTTGCGACTCCTACTGCTCTAGCTCCAGCTTCAAGCTTCTGATGAGCTAATTCTGATTTATAAACAAAAAAGCCTAAACCAATCCCCAAAAGAAGGATTAGAAATGCTGTAATTCTTTTTTTTGCCATCCCTTATATACACAAATATTAAATCTTAAAAATTTAAAAATGTGTTAAGCTTAAATTTTAAATAATACAGACTTATTCGATATATATCCGTGACCGCGGTTTCTAGCGATATAAGCCATAATAAACTCATTCTAGCCCCTTTTCCCTTAAAAATCAACCTAAATTTAAAATCCCCAAACATCCGTGTTTGGGGATTTTAAATTATTTTTTTGTAAAAATTTTCAAAATTTTTCTAAAAATAATAGCCAACAATGTTCCAAAAATAAAACCAAAAAAGATATCTATAGGAAAATGTATACCACTAGCAACCCTAGAAAGAGAAATTATTAAAGCTGAAACAAAAAGAAAGATTCCCAATTTTTTATGGTAAAAATAAACAGACATTGCAAGAGCACTAAAAAACATAGCATGACCAGAAGGAAAAGAATCCAAACCCCCATGAACAAATAATGGCTGAATATTTTCAAACCTTAAAAAAGGTCTAGGGGAAGCAATTATCTCTTTCAAGATGTTTGCAAAAGCCCAAGAAGAAAAAGCAACTAACATAACCCAAATAGATTCTTTTGACTTTGAAATAATCTGTTTAAATGGTTTTTTATAATCAAAACTTCCCTCTTTGTGAAAAACCAAAAACAAACCAACAAAAACTATTAAAAGATAACCATAGGTTTCTGCAAAAAAGACAATAAACCAATCAGATAAAAAACTTTTATGTGCCAAGCTGTGTATTAAAAAAAATATATCGTAATTCATTTTTATGTTTGTATTTATTCTATTAAATTCCTAAAAATTCATTTTTTAAATCGTCTCTATGGGCAGCCCTTCTATTTCTACTCATACCCATCAATATACCAATCCCCACAAACTCTGTAAGCAAATGAGAACCTCCATAACTCATTAAAGGAAGTGGTATACCAGTAACAGGCATTATACCAATGTTCATACCAATATTTATTATAAGATGAGTCATAAAATAAATAGACAGACCAGCCCCGTACAATATTTCAAAATTCGAAGAACCGAGAAGCGACATTTTAATAATTCTCCAAATCACCAAAGAAAACAATATCAATAATATCATCACTCCAACAAAACCCCATTCTTCAGAAAACGCAGCAAAAATAAAGTCTGTTTCGTATTCTGGTAAAAACTGAAGTCTTGACTGGGTTCCAAAACCAACGCCCTTACCGGTGAGCTGTCCTGATCCAATGGCTATAGTAGACTGATAAACATTGTACCCTGAACCTCGAACATCAGAAAGTGGCTGTATAAAATTTACAATTCTTGCTTTTTGGTATGGCTTAAAAACAAAAAGCCACAAAAAAGAAAGAGTCACCAACATCAAACCTAAAACTAAAATCAAATGCTTTTTAGAAATACCAGAGACAAGAGTCATTCCAAACCAAATAAAAAATATAACAATAGCTGAGCCAAAATCTGGTTGCAAAAAAACTAAACCAAAAGGAATGAGGGCGTATATTCCTGTTATAAAAATATGCTTAAAATTACCTATTTCAATATGCCTTCTTGAAAAATATTTAGCAAGCATCAAGATAACTATTATCTTCATCATGTCTGATGGCTGGAAAGAAAAACTACCAAAATTAAACCAACTCTGAGCTCCACCAGCTTCATGACCAACAAAAAAAAGCATTACCAAAAAAAATGAAAATACCCCAAACAAAGAGACAAGGACGTCTGTCCTTTTTAAAAACCTAAACTCAAAAAGAGATAAAGAAAAAAGAGCAATAAAAGACACAACGATCCAAATAAGCTGATGATTAAAAAAATTTGACTCTCCTGTAAAAGATTTCATTGTCAAAAGACCTGCCCCTAAAATAGGGATCATAAACAAGATCAAATACCAATCAACATATACTGAATTTTTATTTACCCTATCGGAAGTTAATTTCATATTTTAAAATGATATTTTAAAAGGATTTATTTGAATTAAAATATCTTGAGTTACAGGAGTAGTCGCAAAAGCTTCTGTCCATGTGAAATAAACAGGTAAGCTAGAGTTATTTTTTAATTTTGATTTTCTTGTTTTTGAAACATTAATAGCATTTTTGTTTTCATCATACAAAATAGCAACAATATCAAAATCTCCAATATCATAAACTGAATCATTGTTTATAGTAGCAGACAAACTAGGAGTGTCCTGATTGTTGTCTATAACAATATTGTTTATTCTAATTGCCAATTTATCAAGCTTTGATTCTTTTTTTACCCAAGCCAAATCACCAATAAACTCAAAAGAAACACTTTTTATATCACTCAGACCAGAATCAAAACGTGATTCAAGAATTGCAAACTGTTGGTTTGGTGGTATATATGTTTTTCCTTCTCTTCTGCCGATATATTTATTGTTTGAATCATAGACACGAAACTCATAAGAAGCTTCATAAACAGCAGAAGATTTATTTCTATTTTCAATAAAAGCAACAAGATGATAGTCGTTGCCAGTAACTCTAAAAGCCCTACTCCAAAGAACAACAGGCTCATAAACATCGGCCTTACATAGTCGAGCGCAAGAACCTCCACAGTCTATACCTGTTTCTTTGCCGTTTTGTTTTTGATCAAAACAAGTTGGCTTTTTAAAAATTTTAGGAGAAAGTATTAAAAAAACAATAAATCCTAAAAATAAAACCAATATTGAAAAATATTTAAATTGTCTTCTTGATGCCCATGACATATAAATTTATTGTAACACAAATACTTAAAAAGCAGAAAAAAACCACTCAGTTAAGAGTGGTTTTAGTTGAATACTTTGTGCTGGCGGCAACCTACTTTCCCCGTTTATAGAGTATCATCGGCGCAGCGGAGCTTAACTTCTGTGTTCGGAATGAGAACAGGTGTGACCACCGTGTTTAACCACCAACACAAAATATTCAACGAACAGGTTTAAGATAATACCTGAAAACTGAATGCTAGATGTAATTTTGATTTCCAAATTTCCTAATAGGAATCGAACGATTAGTACACCTCGGCTAACACATTACTGTGTTTACACCTAGTGCCTATCAACCTAATCATCTCTTAGGTTTCTCAAACGATTCCTCATCTTGAAGCTGGCTTCCCTCTTAGATGCTTTCAGAGGTTATCCATTCCCGACATAGCTACTGGGCGGTCCAGCTGGCGCTAGAGCCCACACACCAGAGGTCAGTCCACTCCGGTCCTCTCGTACTAGGAGCAGATCTTCTCAAGAATCAACGCCTGCAGTAGATAGGAGACCAACCTGTCTCACGCATCTATGTTTTACTTCACTAAAACTTAGCGTTAAAAGTTTTAGTGAACCTCTATTACTAGAGGGATCGGACTATATATTCTTCTTTTCCCTAAAACTTTTGTAAACACAAAAGTTCGGGCGAACAATTTTTAAATAAAATTGTTTTAGCCAGAAGGTTGGTTTTTAGTCTCTACAAGGACAAATGTCCTCTCGGTATTAACCTTTTCAGGCCTTCACCGATAACCCCAACTTCTCCTCGTCATATTTTTATGACGGGCCGCCGTGATATGCCATACTAGCATACATGGTCTTTTATCTCGTCAATTTTATAATTGACGGATGTCTCTTTTTAAACATTAAACAAATTTCCAAAATTTGTTTTAACCTCAACGGTTCAAACTGTTCTGAAGTCAATGTAAACATTAACTGAAGAACGGTTTGAACCCAGCTCGCGTACCTTTTTAATTAGCGAACAGCTAAACCCTTGGCAGCTTCTCCACCACCAGGATAAGGTGAGCCGACATCGAGGTGCCGAACTCCGCCGTCGATATGAACTCTT
>JACCEC012352637.1_pt1 | contig 11094 bp, 9 predicted proteins | sample 7450121 | NCBI WGS metagenome assembly JACCEC01 (sample SAMN15323455, study PRJNA562643) | freshwater metagenome | isolation source: river surface water | place: USA:Blue River Watershed | collected 2017-08-18 | reverse complement strand
CGGCGGCTTCGACGATCGAGGCAAGGACATTGTTGCCATCGCCCAGCCAAGCAACCTCCAGACCGCGCAGGTCTTTGCCGCTTTCCATGATGGTCAGCAGGTCCGCGACAATCTGGCAGGGATGCGACAAATCGGTCAGGCCGTTGATGACAGGCACGGATGAAAACGCCGCCAATTCTTCAACCTTGGCATGATCATCGGTGCGGATGACGATCGCGTCGACCATGCGGGACAAGACACGTGCCGTATCCGCGACCGTTTCGCCCCGGCCCAATTGCATCTGGCCCGCCGCCATGAACATGGCATCCCCGCCCAATTGCCGCATCGCCATTTCAAAGCTGACGCGCGTCCGCGTGGAATTTTTTTCAAAGATCATGCCCAGCGTATGGTCCCGCAAGGGCGCATCGGCATCGGCACGCCCCTTGGGCCAGCCCTGACGCGCGGCCTTTCGGGCCTGCGCATCCTTCAGGATCGTGGCCAAGGCTGGCGCGCCGGCATCCTCCAGGTTCAGGAAATGCCGGGTCACGCGGCATCCGGCAGCGTAAAGCTGGCCGCCCCTGCCGAAAGCTTTTCCACGCATTCGGCAATATGGCTGTCATCGATGGTCAGTGGCGGCAGAATACGTACAACATTGTCGCCCGCGGCCACGGTCAACAGACCGTGATTGTCGCGCAAATGCGCCACAAAGGCCCGGCTATCGACCTTGAGTTTAAGGCCAAGCATCAGGCCAACGCCACGCACGCTATCAAACAGCGCATCGTGATTGGGGATCATCTGTTCCAGACTTGCCCGCAGGCGGTCCCCCTTGGTTTTGACATTGTCGAGAAACGCCGGCTCCAGAATAACGTCCAGAACGGCCATGCCCGCCGCACAGGCCAGCGGATTGCCGCCATAGGTGCTGCCATGCGTCCCGACGACCATGCCCGCCGCTGCCTTTTCGGTGGCAAGGCACGCACCGACCGGAAAGCCGCCGCCAATGCCCTTGGCAGAGGCCATGATGTCCGGTGTGACGCCGAAATGTTCATAGGCATAGAAATGCCCGGTCCGGGCGACGCCGCACTGAACCTCATCAAACACCAACATCAAGTCCAGTTCATCGCAAATCGCGCGCAGGCCTTGTAAAAATTCAAGGCTGGCCGGGCGAATGCCGCCTTCACCCTGAATGGGCTCAACCAAAAAGCCGGCGGTTGCATCGGTGATGGCCGCCTTTGCGGCGTCCAGATCATCAAATGGCACAACGACAAAGCCGTCCAGCAAGGGCGCAAACCCATCGCGCAGCTTTTCCTGATCGGTTGCGGAGATTGTTGCCATGGTGCGGCCATGAAAGGCATTTTTGAACGTGATCAGCACATTTTTGTGCGGATTGCCCTTGGCGTGGTGATACCGCCGTGCCGTCTTGATCGCACATTCCACGGCCTCAGCGCCGGAATTTGTGAAGAAAACCGTGTCCGCAAAGGTGTTATCCACCAACCGCTGCGCAAAGGCTTCGCCCTGCGGGCTGCCATACAGGTTCGACACATGCATCAGCGTCGCCGCCTGATCGGCAATCGCCTTTGTCAGATGGGGGTGGCCATGGCCCAAAAGATTAACCGCGATGCCGCTGGCGAAATCCAGCGCGCGTCGGCCGTCCTCGCTGATGAGATAGCACCCCTCCCCCTTCACCGGGCGAAATCCGCACCGGGGATAGACAGGCATCAAGGGCGTGATCGTCATGGCTTTGGGCCTCCTGTTCAACTCAATACAAAAAGGCGGCCAACTGGGCCGCCTTTCAGCGAACAGGGCTTATAGTGGGCCGCAAAAGGCGGGACAACCCCCGCGATAGCAGGGCCTTTAGCTGCGGATTTTCCAGCCGCTTTTCAAAAGTGCATAGCACAAGGCCGCCAGCCCGATATTAAGCGCGATCAACAAGCCGACGCCAAAGCCCAAGGGGATGTCCGCTTGCCCGATAAACCCATAGCGAAAGCCCGAAATCGCGTAATGAAAGGGGTTGGCATGGCTGATCGCGGCAAAGGTCGGCGACAGTTTATCAACCGAATAAAATGTTCCCGATAACAAAGCGAGCGGCGCAACAACAAAGTTCGTCACCGCCGCTGCATGATCAAATTTCTCCGCCCAAATCGATGTCAGCACACCCATGAAGGCAAGCATGGCAGATCCCAACAGGCCAAAAAGCAAGATCGCCCAGATATGCGTTGGCTGCACATGGACGCCGGGCCAGAAGATCATGGCGACCCAAATCGCAATACCAACGCACACCGCGCGCGTGACAGCCGCCCCGGCAAGCCCGAACAGCACCTCTCCGGTCGACAGCGGCGGCATCAGATAATCCACAATCGTTCCCTGGATTTTACCGACGAGTAACGAAAAGCTCGAATTCGCGAACGAATTCTGCATCATCCCCATGATGATCAGGCCCGGCGCAATAAAATCAGCAAAGGGTGCGCCCAGCACTTCCTTGCGGCTTCCACCCAGGGCAACGGTGAAAATCACGAGGTAAAGCAGGGTCGTCAGCGCCGGGGCCCAGACTGTTTGGAGCTGCACCTTGAAAAAGCGGCGAACCTCCTTCAAATAAAGGGCTTGCAAACCTCCCCAGTTGACCGATCGGATGGCCGGGACGCCGGGCTGGTTGCGTATTGCAATTTCGGACTCGCTGTTCATGACCATATCGCCTATCGGCTGCTGCCGAATGTCGCAAGGGTCGCGGCAGTCCCAAAGCATTGAAGTGGTGAACACATGTCCTGGACCGATGAACGCATCGAACAGCTAAGAACGATGTGGAGCAAGGGGATGACCGCATCCCAGATCGCCGAAGAACTGGGTGGCGTCAGCCGCAACGCAGTGATCGGCAAGGCGCATCGTCTGGGCCTGCAATCCCGCCCCTCGCCTGTGAAAACAGCGGATGGTGACTCCGCGCCGGCGCGCAAGGCCGCTGCCCCGCGGGTCAAGGCGGCCCCAGCCGCACCGGCGGCGGCCCCCACGCCAAAGCCACAACCAGCACCGCCGCGCGCTGCTGCCCCGGCCCCGGTCTCATCGACACCCCGATCCACCAATCCGGATCAGATGCCCCCGACCATCCGGTCAATCGGCCCGGGTGGCTTTGTCCGTCAAAACCCGGGGGAACAATCCGCACCGCCGCCGCCCGCGCCGCCACGGCGTCTGGTGCCGGCCCGGCCCAGCCCGGAAATTGCGGACAAAACCTCGCTGCTCGATCTTAATGATCGCATCTGCAAATGGCCTTTGGGTCACCCCGGTGAGCCCGATTTCCATTTTTGCGGTGAAAAGGTGAACCCCGGCTTTCCCTATTGCGTGGAACATTGCGGCCTGGCCTATCAGGCGCAGATGCCCCGCCGGGATCGCAAGCCGCTGCCCTTTGCCGTTCCCGGCGCGAAACCCAGCGGGGGATAAGTTCAAAGTCCCGCTTGCACGGGTGAGTCGGGCATGGGTATAGCAATCACATGTCCGATGATCTGTTCGCGTCCGCACCCGCAACTTCAGGCGGTTATGATGCGTCTTCCATCGAAGTGCTTGAAGGGCTGGAGCCGGTCCGGCGCCGCCCCGGCATGTATATCGGTGGGACGGATGAACGCGCCTATCACCATCTTGCGGCCGAAGTGCTCGACAATGCGATGGACGAAGCCGTGGCTGGCCACGCCACGCGGATTGAAATCACGCTTGAGGCTGGCAATCGCCTGACCATTACCGACAATGGCCGGGGCATTCCGGTCGATCCCCATCCCAAATTCCCGGACAAATCGGCGCTTGAGGTGATCCTGTCGACCCTGCATTCGGGCGGCAAGTTCAATGGCAAAGCCTATGCGACCTCTGGCGGCCTGCACGGCGTGGGTGTTTCAGTCGTCAATGCCTTGTCGACAGAAACCATCGTCGAAGTCGCCCGCAACAAGGAATTGTTCCGCCAGCGTTTTTCGCGCGGGCAGACGCTCGGTCCGCTGGAAAAGCTTGGCCCGGTCAATAATCGGCGTGGCACCAGCGTGACGTTCACACCCGATCAGGACATTTTCGGGGAAATGAGCTTTAAGCCCGCCCGCCTGTTCCGATTGGCGCGGTCCAAGGCCTATTTGTTTGCTGGCGTTGAAATCCGCTGGAAATGTGCGCCAAACCTGATCAGCGATGACACCCCTGCCGAGGCTGTTTTTCAATTCCCCGGCGGCCTGGCCGATCATCTGCGTGAACAAATTGCCGATCGGGAATGCGTCACCGCCGACTTTTTCTCTGGCACACAAGACTTTGCGGACAACCAGGGCCGTGTCGAATGGGCGGTCGCTTGGCCCTTATGGTCAGAAGGCAGCTACAGCTATTATTGCAACACCATCCCAACACCCGATGGCGGCACGCACGAAGCCGGGTTGCGCGCCGCGATTGTAAAGGGTGTGCGCGCCTTTGGCGCATTGGTGGGCCTGAAAAAGGCGGAAGGCTTGCAGGCCGAAGACGTGGTGACCGGATCGGAAATCATGTTGTCGGTCTTTATCCGCGACCCCCAGTTTCAAAGCCAAACCAAGGATCGGCTGACTTCGCCCGAGGCGGCCCGCTTGGTTGAAACCGCCATCCGCGATCATTTCGACCATTTCCTTGCCGATAATATGGACCGTGGAAAGGCCCTGCTGGGCTTCATGCTGGACCGCATGGATGATCGGCTGCGGCGCAAGGCGGAAAAGGAAATCAAACGCAAAACGGCCACATCGGCGCGCAAGCTGCGCCTGCCGGGTAAGCTGACCGATTGTTCGGAAGACGGCCCCGAAGGCACGGAATTGTTCATCGTCGAAGGCGATAGCGCCGGCGGCTCTGCCAAACAGGCGCGCAACCGCAAGACCCAGGCAATTTTGCCCATCCGCGGTAAGATCCTGAACGTGGCCTCGGCCACGGCCGATAAAATCCGCGCCAATTCCGAAATTGCGGACCTTTCGCTCGCCATGGGCTGCGGCATGCGCAAGGACTGCAACCCCGATCATCTGCGTTATGAACGCATCATCATCATGACCGATGCCGATGTCGATGGTGCGCATATTGCGACATTGCTGATGACCTTTTTCTTTCAGGAAATGCCAGAGGTTGTGCGGCGCGGGCATATTTATCTGGCGCAACCGCCGCTTTATCGCCTGACGGTGGGTGCAAAGTCGCTCTATGCCCGGGATGATGCGCACCGCGCACAGATTGAGGCCACAGAGTTCAAGGGCAAGAAGGTTGAGGTTGGTCGCTTCAAAGGTCTTGGGGAAATGAACCCCAACCAGTTGAAGGAAACGACGATGGACCCGGCAACCCGGTCCTTGATCCGCGTAACCTTGCCACAGGAATATGAAGAACGCGCCGGCGTCCGTGATCTGGTTGACCGGCTGATGGGCAAAAACCCCGAACACCGCTTCCGGTTCATTCAGGAAAATGCGGCCCGGGTTGATGAAGAGGTGATCGACGCATGAAAACTTACGCTCTTATCGCCAGCCTTGTTGTGTTGGCCGGCTGTGGCGGCAACACCACCGCTGATCCAGCGCAGACAAGCGCTGCGGACACGTCCAGCGGAACCCAGATGGCGGTCGCCAATGTCCGTCCGGACGGCTTTGCCCAGTGCGCAGCCTGCCACGCCGTCGCCAAGGGTGCGCCCCATGGCCTTGGCCCCAATTTGTGGGGCATTGCCGGCACCAAGGCCGGCGCCATTGCCGATTATCAGTTTTCCCCGGCCCTCGCCGCGTCTGGCCTGGTTTGGGATGAAGCCACGCTCGACAAATGGCTTGAAAATCCCCGCGCGCTCGTGCCCGGCACCAAGATGTCCTATGCGGGGATGAGCAACGCGGACCAGCGCAAAGAGCTTGTCACCTGTCTCATGGCGCAAAAATAAGCGCCTTTTTGCCCGCGTCAGGCCAGTCCGGCGCGGGCCAAAAGCCGCTTCGCCATATCGACATGCATGGTTTCAACCATACGGTCACGAAACCGTTCTGCCCCGCCTGATGCCGCGGCGATCAGCGCCTGTGCGTCCTCAATCTCGGCCGCACTTGGTGAAAAGGCGGTGTTCGCGATCTCAATCTGATTGGGGTGGATCAGGGTTTTGCCATCGAAACCGAGCCGCCGGCCATCCGCGCATTCTGCGGCAAGGCCCGCCGCGTCGTTAAGGTCGTTATAAACCGAATCCAGCGCCCAAATGCCCGCGGCGCGGGCAGCGAGGATGATGGTCTGCAACGCCACCGACATGGCGTCGCGGTTAGTACTGGGGGGCAAGCGCAGCATATTGGCCAGATCATTTGCGCCAACCAAAATGCCGGCCACGCCCTCAACCCGCGCAATGTCTGCCGCATTGAGAACACCCAGCGGCGTTTCAATCATCACCAAAAGCGGTTTGAACACCATTTCAGCCACGCGTTCGGCGGTTGCGGCGTCTTCCACCTTGGGCAAGACGATGAAGTCACATCGGGCTTGGCGGGCGGCGGCCATGTCCGCGCGATGCCAGCTCGTCTCAACCGCGTTGACCCGAATGGCTGTCAGCCGATCGCCAAAGCCGTCCGCCATGGCATCAACGGCGGCAATGCGCGCTTCGTCCTTCATCCCCGGTTTCACGGCATCCTCAAGATCAAGGATGATCATATCCGCAGGAAGCGCGCGTGCCTTTTCAATTGCCCGCGCATTTGATGCGGGCATGTACAGCGCGGACCGGGGCGGCAATTGTGACTCAAGGTCCATGATGCCGACCCCTGCCCTGATCTTTAAGCGGCTGTTGGCGCGGCCTGACGGACGCCTTCATCAACATGATCCGCGAATTGCGCAAAGTTATCGATGAACTGCTGCACCAGGGTGCGCGCGGTTGCATCATATTGATCCTTGTCGTCCCAGGCTTCGCGCGGATCGAGCAGCTTGCTGTCGACACCCGGCACTGCAACGGGCACGTCAAAGCCGAAATTCGGATCTTTGCGGAATTCCGCCGTGTTGAGGCTGCCGTCAAGCGCGGCATTGAGCAAGGCGCGCGTCGCCTTGATCGGCATCCGGCTGATCCCCGGCATCGTGGCCTTGCCACCCGTCCAGCCGGTATTGACCAGCCAGCACTTCACATTGCCCTTGGCGATGCGTTCCTTCAGCAAATTGCCATAGACCGAGGGGTGACGCGGCATGAAGGGCGCGCCAAAGCAGGTCGAAAATGTGGCTTCCGGCTCCGTCACGCCGATTTCGGTCCCCGCCACGCGCGCGGTGTAGCCCGACAGGAAGTGATACATTGCCTGATCCGGCGTCAGCTTGGCGATGGGCGGCAACACGCCATAGGCATCGGCCGTCAGCATGATGATGTTCTTGGGCACAGGGCCCATGTTTTCAGCCGAGGCATTCGGAATGAAATCAATCGGATAGGACCCACGGCTGTTTTCGGCCAGGCTGTTATCATCCAGATCAAGCTGCCGCGTGACCGGATCAATCACGACATTCTCAAGAACCGTGCCGAAGCGCTTTGTCGTGGCAAAGATTTCCGGCTCTGCCTCTGCCGACAGGCGGATCATCTTGGCATAGCAACCGCCTTCAAAGTTGAAGACGGCGGTGTCTGACCAGCCATGTTCGTCATCACCGATCAGAGTGCGGCTGGCATCGGCCGACAGCGTCGTCTTGCCGGTGCCGGACAGACCAAAGAAAATCGCCGTATCGCCATCCCGGCCAATATTGGCGGAACAGTGCATCGGCATCACGCCCTTGGCGGGCAGCAGATAGTTGAGGATGCCAAAGACCGACTTTTTCATTTCGCCGGCATAAGCGGTGCCGCCGATTAGGATCAGCTTTTCGCTGAAATTCACCGCGATCACGGTTTCGCTGCGGCAGCCATGACGTTCAGGGTCGGCGCGGAAATTGGGCAGATCGATGATCGTATATTCCGGCACAAAGCCCGGCAGATCGGCCGCATCGGGGCGCACCAGCAGCGTCCGGATGAACAGATTATGCCAGGCATATTCATTCACCACGCGAACCCGCACGCGATGTTCCGGCTGAGACCCGCCATAAAGATCGGCCACGAACAGATTGTCGCGCTTGGCCAGTTCCGCCAGGAAATCTTCCTTCAGCGCCTTGAAGAAGACCGGATCCATGGGAACATTGGTCTTGCCCCACCAGACAGTGTCTGCGGTTTCGGCATCCTTGACGATATATTTATCCTTGGCGGAACGACCGGTGTGCTTGCCCGTTGCGACGACCAGCGGCCCTTCGGCGGCCAACATGCCTTCCCCGCGGCGCACGGCTTCTTCCACCAGCGGACCTGTCAGGAGGTTCCAGTGAATCGCTGCATTCGTATGCAAGCCTTGGTCTGCAAGGGTAAAGGCGGGAACGCGATCGGCCACGGGGTCATCTCCATGCGGTTCAGGAATAGGCGTGCGCCTAACCGGACACTCCCCCAGCGTCAAGCACGGATGCCCCCCGCAACGCAGACAATTGCGAGGAACTGAGATTGTTTCTAGAGGAGAAAAATGAACCTTATTGTGGGCAGGCTTTGATGGACAAGACGATCGCGCTTGTCGATGATGATCGGAACATCCTGACATCGGTCTCCATTGGCCTGCAGGCAGAGGGATTCCGCACGCGCCTGTACACCGATGGTGAGTCGGCCCTGAAGGCGTTGCGCGACAATCCCCCTGACCTCGCCGTCTTTGATATCAAGATGCCGCGCATGGATGGGCTGGAACTGCTGCGCCGCCTGCGCGAAACCTCGTCCATCCCGGTTATCTTCCTCACATCCAAGGATGATGAAATCGATGAGGAACACGGCCTTGCGCTGGGCGCGGATGATTATATCGCCAAGCCCTTTTCCCAGCGCTTGTTGCTGGCGCGCATTCGCGCGGTGTTGCGTCGGGTGGATGCCAATACCGGGGATCTCGATGCAGACGACGACGCCGCACCATCGGCTGTTCTGACCCGCGGTCGCCTTGAAATGGATCCGGCGCGCCATCGCGTGCGGTGGGATGGCAAGAATGTGGCCCTCACCGTGACAGAATTCATGATCCTCGAAGCGCTCGCCCAGCGGCCAGATGTCGTCAAATCGCGCAATCAGCTGATGGATGCGGCCTATCAGGACGATGTCTATGTTGATGACCGGACCATCGACAGCCACATCAAGCGCCTGCGCAAGAAGTTCCGCCAGGTGGATCCAGACTTTGACGCAATCGATACGCTCTATGGCGCCGGCTACCGATTCTCCCCAGCCTGAGGCGCCTCCCCGGCTGCTGCGCTGGACGGGGCGGCTGTCGCTCGCCCGGCGCATCTTGCTCGTCAATATCCTGCCCGTGGCCCTTTTGGCGGCCAGCCTGTTCTATCTCGATTCCATCCGCAACCGACTTTTGGCGGAACGTGTGGCCCAGGCCATTTCTGAAACGCGCCTGATTGCCGCAACTATTGCCGCAACACCCGTTGATCGTCAGGCCGACTTGATGGATCGCCTGGGGTATATCAACGCCATGCGGCTGCGGCTGTACAAGGGCGATCAGCTGGTGGCTGACAGTTGGCAGAACCGCACGCCCAATATCCGCCTGCAAGATCCCAAGGATGAACGCTGGGACAAGGCCATGGCGGCGGCGCTTGACGATACGATTGATGCGATTGTCAGCGCCCCTGCGGTCCCGCGCTTTGCCGCCTTTGGCGCCATCCCGCGGGCTGAGGCCGATCTGTTCCTGACCAATGAGCGCACGCATATCATCACCGCACGGGCGGCCCTTTCCGGGCCTTCAGGCCTGATCCTGGTGACCGACCGCCATGTCCGCGACGTACGCCGGCTGGTCCGGGCAGAACGGTCGCGGCTGGGCAGCATCATTGGCATATCGATCCTGTCGTCCATTTTGCTCTCTTTCTTTCTTGCCCGCACAATTGCCCGTCCGCTGGGGGCGCTGGCGGCAGCGGCCGAACGCGTCCGGCTTGGCCGGGAACGCGATATCGTGATCCCGCAATTTGATCGGCAGGATGAAATCGGCGCCCTGTCGCGCGCGCTGGGCGACATGACCGAAAATCTCCGCGATCGGATTGACGCGACCGAAGCCTTTGCCGCCGATGTCGCGCACGAATTGCGCAACCCCCTCGCCTCGCTTTCCTCCGCACTTGAAACCATGGGCGCGGTCAAAGATGCCAAGTTAAAGGCGCAGTTGATGGCCATTGCGGTTGAAGATGTGCGGCGCCTTGATCGCCTGATCACCGATATTGCCGAGGCCAGCCGCCTGGAACCGCAGCTGACCCGCGCCCGATTTGACCGGATCGACATTGGCCGCCTGATCGAAAATCTGTTGAAAGACCGGGAGGCGCGCGGCGCCAATCATGGCATCAAGATTGCCTTTGCCCGGCCCCAGCGCGGATCAGCGATGGTGATGGGGGATGCCGGTCGGCTCAGCCGGGCCTTTGAAAATCTGATCGACAATGCTGTCTCCTTTTCCCCCGCCAATGGCGTGGTGCAAATCTCCGCCACGCGGTCGGACGATATCGTGCGTGTTGGCGTGGAGGATGAAGGGCCCGGCATTGCGCCGGAACAAAGAGAGGCGATTTTTGAACGTTTTCACAGCGATCGGCCCGATATGGAATCCTTTGGGCGGCATTCGGGCCTGGGGCTGTCAATCACCCGCACCATCATTGATGGCCATGCTGGCGATATCAGCGTTTTTGATCGGCCATCGGGGGCCCGGGGGGCCATGTTCGTCGTGACCTTGCCCGCAACGCAAGGGCGGGGCAAATGACGCAGCCCCTGCTCCACGGCACCTGCATTGCCATCAAGGATCAGGGCGTTTTGAGCCTTGGCGCATCCGGGGCCGGCAAGTCCGATCTGGCCTTGCGGTTGATTGATCGCGGCGCTGCGCTGGTGGGCGATGATTATCTGGAAGCCCGCGTTGACGACGGCCAGCTCTTTCTGTCTGCCCCCACCGCGCTTCAGGGTCGGCTGGAGGTGCGCCAGATTGGGCTGCTCCAGCTGCCATGGCAGGCCCGCGCGCCCATCGCCCTGATCGTCCGGCTGGTCGAACGGCCAGAGCGCCTGCCCGAACCGATGACTGAAACATGCCTTGGCATTGCCGTACCAGTGTTGCAGATATCGCCCTTTGAAGCGTCAGCCCCGATCAAGTTCGAGCTGGCACTGCAACACGGGGTGGGTAT
>JACCEC011585119.1_pt1 | contig 11100 bp, 10 predicted proteins | sample 7450121 | NCBI WGS metagenome assembly JACCEC01 (sample SAMN15323455, study PRJNA562643) | freshwater metagenome | isolation source: river surface water | place: USA:Blue River Watershed | collected 2017-08-18 | reverse complement strand
TTGGTGCCAATGCCGCCACTGCCGTAGTTGAGCTTTCCCGGGTTGGCTTTCGCATAGTCCACCAGTTCCTTGACCGATTTGACCGACAGGCTGTTGGGTACGACCAGGGCGTGGGGTGTGCGTGCCACCAGACTGAGCGGCGCCAAATCGCGGTCGCGGTCGTAGGGCATGTCCTTCTGCAAGAAGGGATTGATCAGGATGGTGTTCTGCTGCAGCAGGATGGTGTAGCCATCCGGGGGGGCCTGGACAACGGCCATGGTGGCGAGGATGGAGTTGGCACCGGGTCTGTTTTCTACCACCATGCGCTCGGCCAAGCCTTCGCCCAAGAGGGGAACCATGCGCCGCGCGAGTGTGTCGCTGCCACCACCAGCCGCAAATGGTGCAATCAGGCGAATCGGTCGTGAAGGGTAGGCGTCGTTGGCCAAGGCCGGTCCCAGGGCGCAGGTCAATGCTGGGGCGGCGGCCATGCGCAGGACACTGCGGCGTCGGAAAGATTGCATGTTTTGTCTCCTGGGCCGCATGTACGAGGTGCGGCTCAGGGCAGAACTTAATTGCGCTCGTGCTTGGGCGCCAATCGTTTGTCGCGGCCCCCCCATAAGCCGACCTTATTCGCTGGCGGCGCCGGTGTGCGTAGCGCTCAGTCCGCGCCTCGGGCAACGAGGCTTGCGCTCAGGTGCTGTTTGAAAGCGGCGGCGAGTCGTGATTTCGGTCGATCGCTTCGGGTCACCAGCACGACCTGGGTCTCAATGTGAGGCCTGAATTCACGTTCCACCAGGTCTGGAAAGTGATCGAGCATTCCAGTCGATTCGACGAGCGCTACGCCCAAGCCGGAGGTCACCATGAAGATAGCGGCCAATGACGAGCTGGACTCAATGCGGACGTTGCGTGGCACGCCCAAGGCCACGAAACTCGCTTCGATGCGAGCGCCTAGATCTGACTGGGGCCCGGGTGTGATCAGGGGCATGCTGGCGAGATCGGCGGGGCTCACCGAGCGCCGGCTGGCCAATGCGTGTCGCCGGGGCATGACGCAGGTAACCTCCCCCCGATGCAAGACCTCGGACTGAAGCGTCGTATCCAAGACGCCTCCAGGCTGGTGGATCAGCGCAAAGTCGGACTTCAACTCTCGCACGCTGGATTGAGCTTGGGAACTCGAGAGCACGCGCAGGACGATTCGGGATTGCGGTCGCTTGGCAGCAAAAGAGCTGAGGAGACCGGGTAGCACAAAGCTGGCAATCGCCGGGATGGCTGCGACCGTCACGGTGCCCGCGGCGCTGTTACGCAACCCTTGGGCCGTGCGATCGAGCGCCTCGAGCCGGGCAAAGATGTCATCGACTTCAGGCAGGAGGGCGCGGGCTTCTGGCGTGGGAACGAGGCGACCCTTGAAGCGCTGAAAGAGCGTGAGGCCCAAGGTCTGCTCAGCGTGCTTGAGCACCTGGCTGACTGCAGGTTGGGACACATGGAGCTTGGCGGCTGCCTCCGTCATGTTGCCCGATGTCATCAGGGCGTGGAAGACCTCGATGTGCCGTAACTTCATGGCGCATTCTTCCGGTAAGTGCCCTCTTCGAAGACTCGGGCCGCGGCCGGCGCCAGCCATACAGGGCAATGCAGGGACGTGATCAAAGGAATCACGAAACTCTATTGGAACAATTAATTCATCAGATCTTAGGATACACCCTTCAATGTCGAGCAGAAAGACTCCATGAATCAATCCAATCCGTCTGCGCCTGCGTGGCAGCAGGCTGTCTTCAAGGTACTGAAGGAAGGCGGCGTCAAGCAGATTGCCTACGTCCCGGACGCTGGTCACGCGTTCGCCATCCGGGCTGCCGTCGCCGATCCTGATATCCAGGATGTCGTGCTGACCACCGAGGAAGAGGGCGTCGCCGTCGTCAGCGGAGCCTGGTTGGGCGGACAACGCGCTGTCTTGCTGATGCAAAGCAGTGGCGTTGGAAATTGCGTGAACATGTTTTCCCTGCTTCGGAGCTGCAATTTCCCCTTCCTCACGCTGGTCACCATGCGCGGCGAATACGCCGAGTTCAACCCGTGGCAGGGCCCCATGGGAAAGAAGACCCAGGAGGCCCTTGAGCTGATGGGAATCACGGTGTTCCGCGTGTCCGACCCCGACCAAGTCGAGGAAATCACCAGTGCGGCCTTTGACGCCGCATTCGTGGCCGGCGAGCAAGTTGCCGTGCTGTTGTCACAGAGCCTGATTGGCCGCAAGAAGTGGGAGCGCAACTGATGTCTGCAACGCATGTGCAAGGCGCCGTGGAGCGGCGCGAGTTCGTGGCCAAACTCCTTCAGCAGACGCCCGACGCTCTTGTCGTGACTGGCCTGGGTTCACCCTCTTACGATGTTTTTGCGGCGGGCGACCGCGATAGCAACTTCTATCTTTGGGGGGCGATGGGAGGGGCAGCCTCCGTTGGCTTGGGCCTGGCGCTCGCCCAGCCAAAACGTTCTGTTGTCGTACTGACCGGTGATGGCGAAGCCCTGATGGGGCTCGGAAGTTTCGCGACGATCGGCGTAAAGCAGCCCAAGAATCTCACCTTGATCGTTCTGGACAATGGTCACTTCGGTGAGACCGGTATGCAGCGCAGCCACACCAGCCAGGGGACCAGCTTGGTGGCGGTTGCCAAGGGCTGCGGCATTGAGGACTCCCAGGTCATCGACAAGACTGAAGACTTCACAGCCGTGGCCAAGCGAGTCAACGCCCGCGCCGGCACCGCGCTGTTCCAGGTTCACATCCGGCCCGATGAGCCCCCGCGGGCGCTGCCGCCGCGAGACGGGGTCTATGTCAAGAACCGCTTCCGCGCGCACCTCGGCCTGAAGCCCTTCTGATCCAGCCGGTTGCCTCATGCCCCGGCGTTTGGGCGCTCACGGGCATGAGGGCGCCTTCGAGCGGCCCGCTCACGATCGAAAACCCTGGCGGACCGCAGCGCCAGGGGCACGCCGACTGTGGGTCAGGGCTGTTTGATCAGTTTGGCCTTGCGCGCTACACGCTCCCACTTCGGAATTTCAGCCGCTATGAAGGCGCTGAACTCCTGGGGAGTCGTCGGCGCAGGTCCGCTGCCTTGAAGCAGCATCCTGGTGCGCATATCTGGGTCTGAGAGAACTCGCCTCAGCGCCTGATTCATCGTGTTGACAAGTTCGGCGGGCACGCCCTTGGGGCCCACGAGACCGTACCACCCCGTGACGTTGAAGCCGGGTATCGTTTCGGCCATCGTCGGTACATTGGGAAGCAAGTCCGATCGCCGGGGATCGGAGACCGCCAGAGCGCGCAGGACGCCACTTTGGATCGAGCCCTGCACCGGTGCGTACGTGCTGAAGACGAAGTCCAGCCGCCCCCCCATCAGGTCCTTCACGGCGTCATTGTTAGCCTTGTAGGGGACGCGGAGGACGTCCATATCCGTCTCTGAAAAGAGCAGCTCCGCGGCCATGTGCGTGACACTTCCCGGCAGGAAGCCGACGGACAGCTCGCCTGGCTTCTTCTTGGCGGCTGCAATCAGGTCCGCGACAGTCCGCACCGGGGAGTCACCCCGCACAAGCAAGATGGTCCAGTTGGTGGACACCATCGAGATCGGTGTGAAGTCCTTGACGGAGTCAAAGGGCTGTGACCGCAGGCTCGGGTTTGTCACGTGGCTCGTGTAGTTGAACAAAAAGGTGTAGCCGTCGGGTTTGGCGGTGGCCACCGCTTGCGCCGCAATGATTCCGTCTGCCCCCGGCTTGTTGTCGATCACGATGGACTGGCCCAGGACCTTCGCGACTTCATTGCTGACCAGCCTTGCGATAACGTCTCCGCCGCTGCCGGCTGGAGAGGCTGAAACCCAGCGGATTGCACGTGTCGGGTAATCGGACGCAGCAAATACAAATCCAGGGACAGCTGCGGCCGCAGCGGCAGCCCCCAGTGACGTGAGGAGTTGGCGACGGCCAAAGGGGACTGGAACCATGTGTCTCTCCATGTTTTTCGAACGAGTCTGCGGTCGCCGAATGCTAGGGGCCTGCTGGAAGTTACGGAAATCGAAATTGCTGATCCGACGATCAAGCGGTGTGATCGGAGTTGGCGTGCGCGCCTGTTTTGGGGTGGTGCTCGCGGTTGTCCATAAGCGGGCCTGATCGAGTCAGAGTCAATCGTGATTGGACGGGTGCCGAACGGTCGGCTCCAATGCCTTCTGGATCCGCTAACAAAGCCCGGACTTCACATGACCATCAAAGTGACGCGCGAGCAAGCGCTCAAGCGCTCGCACGCCTTCTCGACTCCCCATGGACCAGGGGGGCATGTTCGAACCTACATTGGGAGCAACCGTTTCGAGCTCAAGGCGCAGGGGCTCGACAGCCCGCCGATCGGTCCGATGGCCAACCTGGTCGAGCAGGAAGCCAACAGCACAGTCCAGCCGCATTTCCACGGCGTGGACCAATTTCAGGTCTTTGTCGGCGGTTCCGGTCGCGTTGGGGTTCACCCAACCGAGCCCGTCACCGTTCACTTCGCTGGCCCCCATTCACCCTACGGGCCCATCGTTGCTGGGCCTCAGGGGATCCATTACCTCACCCTACGCCCCAGCTGGGACCCTGGCGCGCAGTGGATGCCCGAATCCGCGCCGCAGCTTCGTTCGATCCCGAATCGCAAGCAAGTGGCTTTTACCTCTGAGCGTATCGACCTCGCTGGGGAAACCGTTTCCCTGAAGGGGGCGCTGGCCACTCAAGTGATGTCGCCGCTTGATTACAACGGCGCAGGTGTGTGGTCTTGGCGTGCCGGGCCAGGCGCCGACCTGCCGGCAGGCGACTCTGGGCCGCAAGGAGAGTTCTGGTACGTGCTCACGGGCGCGTTGGAGGTCGAGGGTGAGCGCTTGGGCCCGGGCGCCTGTGTCTTCCGGGGCCGCAACGACCGTCAAGCAACATTGTGCGCCGGCCCTGGGGGCGTCGAGGCCCTCCAACTGCGGTTTCCCTTCCAACATCCTTGATTAGCTCAATGCCCAAATGTTATTGGTCGGTACCGGGGATCGCAAAGTAATATTTATGCCGATTTCGGCCATGTGGCCGATCACACCAGTCAAACATGAAGCGCTATCACCACCACATCGGAGGCAAGCCCGTCCAGCCGCAAGGCGGCGTCTGGTTTGAGACACAGAATCCTTTCACCGGCGAAGCCTGGGCCGAAATCGCGCGAGGTAACGCGCAAGACGTTGATTTGGCAGTGCGTACAGCGCACGCTGCACTGACCGAAGGGCCTTGGTCCCAGATGTCTGCGACCGAGCGCGGCTTGCTGATGTATCGTGTGGCCGACCTCATCGCGCGTGACGCCCGCCGTCTGGCGGAAATCGAGGTTCGTGATAACGGCAAGTTGTTTGCCGAGATGTTGGGGCAGCTCAATTACATCCCTCAGTGGTACAGGTACTTCGGGGGCCTTGCCGACAAGGTCACGGGGCAGGTCCTGCCGCTGGACAAGAAGGGCTATCTCACTTACACCCGTCACGAGCCTGTCGGTGTTGTCGGAGCGATCACGCCCTGGAATTCGCCGCTGCTTCTGGCCACCTGGAAGATTGCGCCCGCGCTGGCCGCAGGCTGTACCGTTGTCATCAAGCCCTCCGAGTTCACCTCGGCTTCCACGTTGGAGTTTGCAGCCTTGTTCGAGGAAGCAGGCTTCCCGCCCGGCGTGATCAACGTCGTCACCGGCTTCGGCGCTGATGTGGGCTCGCCATTGGTCGATCATCCTCTCGTGAGCAAGATCAGCTTCACCGGGTCGGACCTGACCGGGCGTCGTATCAATGAGCAAGCAGGACGCAATCTGAAGCACACCGCGATGGAACTGGGTGGCAAATCGCCCAACATCATTTTCGAAGATGCCGATCTGGAGCAGGCCGCCTTCGGAGCTATCTCTGGCATCTTTGCCGCCACCGGACAGACGTGCATCGCCGGATCCCGTCTCTTGGTGCAGGACGGCGTGTATGACGAGGTGGTCAGCCGTCTGGTCGCGGTCGCCAAGACAGCCAAGATGGGGGACCCCATGGACGTCGGCACCCAGGTCGGGCCGGTGACCACGCCGCCGCAGTACCAGAAAGTCTTGGAATATATTGCCGTGGCCAAGGACGAGGGAGCCAAGGTGCTGCTAGGCGGGCGCGCAGGCGATGCGCCCGAATGCGGCAAGGGCTGGTTCGTGGAGCCCACCATCTTTGGCGATGTTCGAAATGAGATGCGCATCGCACAGGAAGAGGTTTTTGGACCGGTACTGTCGATCATCCGGTTCAAGGATGAAGCCGACGCGATACGCATTGCCAACGACGTGCGCTTCGGTTTGGCCGCAGCGGTCTGGACCCGCGATATTGGCCGTGCCGTACGCATGTCCGACAGGCTGCAGGCGGGCACCGTCTGGGTCAATACCTACCGTGCCGTGAGTTTCATGGCGCCTTTTGGCGGCTACAAGGACTCGGGACTGGGTCGTGAAAACGGCATGGACGCGATCCGAGAATATCTCCAGACCAAGTCGGTCTGGATCAACACCGGTGCGCCCACGGGTAACCCATTCGTGATGCGCTGACTTGATGCGTCAGCCTTGGTTGGTTGAGCGGGGTAGCACTCGCAGCATGTTGGTGACAGGGCCTGCCGGCCAGTTGGAAGTGATCGTCGATGCACCGGAGTCGGCCAGCCCCTGTGGTCTCGCCGTGGTTGCACATCCGCAGCCCCTGTTGGGGGGCTCTGCCGAGCACAAGTTACCGCAGTTCATGGCTCGCGCTCTTCGTGATCGAGGTTGGCTGGTGTTGCGACCGAATTTCCGCGGGGTTGGCGCGTCCGAGGGGCTGCATGACCAGGGTCTGGGAGAGACCGACGATCTGCTCGTCCTGGTGAACTCTGTCTCCGCTGGTATGCCTGGCCTGCCTCTGGCGCTCGTCGGCTTTTCATTCGGAGCTTTCGTCCAGTCTCGAGTGGCTGAGCGCCTGCTGGCTGCGGGCCGGCCGGCCCAGGCGGTGATGGTGGCGGGGATGCCAGCTGGGGACGTTGAGGGCGGCCGCCACTACGACACCGGACCGGCGGTTCCCGGCATGCTTGTCGTTCATGGTGAATATGACGAGCGTGTCCCCTTGTCTGCGGTCCTTGACTGGGCCAGACCCCAGCGGCAGCCAGTGACCGTCGTACCGGGAGCGGGCCATGTTTTCACAGGCCGGCTTCCACTCTTGAGGGATCTGTTGATCGGGCACCTGGAGTCATTGAAGCTTTCGATGGTTTAGATGCCAAAAAGGCATTGGAAACACCGCGCGATAGCGCTTTAGCATCTCGGCATGCCGGATGCGACCGCGTCCGCAAGCAACTTCCCAACACGAGACATGCCCATGAAAGACCTGTTTGCGCGCCTGTGCCTTGCGTTAATGCTCCTGCCCCTGGGGGTTCAAGCCCAGAACTATCCTGACCGCCCGATCCGGCTGATCGTGCCGTGGCCTCCCGGGGGCTCGGCTGATGCGATCGGCCGGTTGATCGGTACCACGCTCGCGGCCGAGCTCGGCGGCACGGTGGTTGTCGAGAATGCCGCTGGCGCGTCGGGTTCGGTGGGCACTCAGCAGATGGTGCGGGCCCCCGGGGATGGCTACACCGTTTTGCTTGCCACCAGTTCCGGGAACGTCGCGGGGCCGCTCCTGATCAAGAAGCCCAGCTTCGACATCATCAAGGACTTCAAGCCCGTTGGTCTTGCTGCCGTGGTTCCCAGCCTCCTGGTCGTGAACAACAGCTCGCCCTACAGGACGGCCAAAGATTTGGCTGACGCTTCGCGCCGTAACCCTGGCAAGCTGTCTTTCGGGTCGGGTGGGAATGGGAATTCCGGCCACCTCACGGCTGAATTGTTCAACTCAGTCGCCAAAGTGTCTGCCGTGCATATTCCCTACAAGGGCAACAACCCGGCTCTGACCGACCTGATGGGAGGACAGATTGACTTCATGTTCGACAACGGCGCCATTCCCCTGATCAAAGGAGGCAAAGTGCGCGCGCTGGCGGTGGCCTCCGAGAACCGGATCCAGGCGATGCCTGAAGTGCCCACGCTGGTCGAGCTCGGTTTTCCGGGTGTGCATCTGAACACATGGTTCGGTTTGGCCGTTCCTGCCAGCACACCGCAGCCTATCGTGAACCGGCTCTCCGCCGCCCTGTTGGCAGCGATGAAACAGCCGGACACCCAGCGCAAGCTGATCGAAATGGGCGCTGAGCCCCGTACTAGCACACCGGAACAATTCACCGCCTTCTGGGCTGGCGAGGTAACGCGCTACCGCAATTTGATCCAGGCAGCCAACATCGTGATCGAATAGCGCGCTCAGGGCTTGGAGGCCGCCAGCCAGGTGGCGGCCGGCCACGCGCGTTGATGGATCGCGTCCCGGATGCACTTCTCGAGAAGCGGTGCGACACATCGAACGGGAACCGACACCTGGCGCGTTGTCGGGAGCGCAAGGACTACGCGGCGCCGAATAGGTGGGTCCGTCAAGGGGGCGGCGCAGAGCACGCCTCGCGCGACATCGTCTGCCACGGCAATCGAGGGCAGTACCGTGACGCAGCGGCCGGTCATCGTGAGCGATTTCTGAACATTCATCGAATTGGTCTCGGCGACGATACTCAGCGTCGTTCCGGTCAGCGCTGCGGCTTGCTCCACCAAGGACCGCAAACCGTGCGGAGCGTTGGACAGCACCATGGGGCGTCCCGCCAGCCAGCTGAAGGTCACAGGTTTCTTGGGTCGGAGCTTGTGAGCAGGAGCACCTACGACCCATAGGCTCTCTTCGAGGAGGGCCTTCGTTTCGCGTGTCGGGCTTGGCTTCGGGTCATAGAGAAGTGCCAGGTCGACTTCGCCAGTGTCCAGCCATTGCTGAAGGTAGCCGTCGTATCCGACGGCAAAGCGCAGGCGAATTCCTGGAAACTGTTCACCCGCCATCTGCAGCAACGCGCCCGACAGCAGATCCGACGTGCTGGGCAGTAGTCCTACCGTTACCAGCCCACTGACCGGGCCCTGGTTGGGTTTGATCTCGGCCCGCGCCCGCTCGACCTCGTTCATGATGCGGCGCGCATATTCGACCATCGCCTTGCCGGCATCGGTGAGGTGCATGCCGTGTCGGCCACGCTCAAAAAGCACGGTGCCCAGATCGTCCTCCAGGAGGCGCAATTGCCGGGACACAGCAGGCTGCACGATGTTCAGAAGGGCAGAGGCCTTGGTGACGTTCCCGGTTTCTGCAACCGTGAGAAGCGCCCGCAGCTGTTTGAGGTCCATGTGATGTTTTGGTGCGATTGAATTTAATCAGCAAATTCTATTGTTAAGTCTTGATGATGTCTTTTTAGAATGAATTCCGCTTTCTTGAAATCAAATCATCGTGAACAAATTCAACCTGATTCTTGGCGCCACCATCCTCTGCCTGGCGCAAATGGCGCCGGTCCAGGCTCAGCCGCGTGACACTCTTCAGAAGATCAAAGAGACTGGCGTTATTAACTTGGGCGGACGCGAGGCCTCCTTCCCGTTTTCTTATTTGGCGGGGGGCGCCGACCCGATCGGTTTTTCCGTGGACATGTGTCAAAAAGTGGTTGATGCGGTGAAGGCACGTCTCGGGTTGAAAGACCTGAAGGTCCGCTACACGATGGTGACGCCGACGAACCGGATACCGTTGTTGCAAAACGGCACGATCGACCTCGAGTGCAGCACGACGACGAACACGAAGCAACGCCAAGAACAGGTAGCCTTTGGACCGACCCATTTCGTGGCGGGTGTCGGCGCCGCGGTGAAGAAAGCCTCTCGGGTGGACAACTTCGCGGACCTGGATGGAAAGACCGTTGCCACCACGGCCGGCAGCACCTCCATCCAGTTACTGCGCGCCTATCGACGCATGGAAAAGGCCGACATCAAGGAAGTCAGTGGCAAAGACACTTCGGATGCTTTTTTGATGATGACCAGCGACCGTGCCGTCGCGCTCATCCTTGACGATGTGCAGCTGGCGGGCCTGATCGCCACCACGCCTAACCCCGCAGAGTTCAAGATCCTGCCCGAACGCCTGCGCGACGAGCCTTATGGTGTCATGTACCGCAAGGACGATCCCAAGTTCAAAGAGGTTGTAGACGGCGCCATCACCGCCGCGATGAAGTCTGGCGCGCTGGCCGAGATCTACAACAAGTGGTTTACCAAGCCGGTGCCGCCCAAGGGCATCAACCTCAACCTCCCGATGACGCCGGCGGTCCAGGAGGCGTACAAGAATCCGAACAACGTCGGCGTTTGAGTGTTTTGATGGCCCCCCCCGGACCCAGGTTCGCTCTCCCGCTCGATGCGAGGGCAGTGCCCCGGTGGGTTCCAAGTCGCTCATGCGATCGATCACTTCCGTCCCATCAAGCAAGGAGGTAAACAGGGTGAGAGACCGCTTGATTTTCACCGGGCTTGCTGGACCCGGCATCAGCAGACTGGCGGCTATTTTGCCGCCTAGTCATCATTACCAGGAGACCGAAATGACACTGACCTCGTCGCTAATCTTTTCCTTCTGCGGCGTTCTGCGCCGCGGGCTGACCTCCTACCTGGCGGGCCTTGCCCTGGCTACAGCAGGAATCAGTGCGTATGCTCAGACCTTCCCGGGCAAGCCCCTGACCCTCGTTTCACCTTTTGCTGCCGGCGGCACCAGTGATGTGGTGTCTCGCGCCGTGGCCCGTCAGATGGAGGTCGACCTGGGCCAGTCAGTGGTGGTCATGAACCGTGTCGGCGCCGGCGGCACAGTGGGCGTCGGCTCGGTCGCCACCGGGCCGGCCGATGGGTATTCCCTGGTCATGGGCGGTCTGGGATCCATCGTCTTTCCCACCGTGATCTACAAAGGCAAGATCAAGTACGACGCCGCCAAGGACCTCACCCCTCTGGGTGCGGTCGGCAATGCCGCCACAGTCATCGCGGTGCGCTCGGGCCTGCCGGCCAAGACGCTTGCCGAGCTCATCGCCCTGGCCAAGGCTCAGCCTGGCAAGCTCAGCTTCGGCTCCGCAGGCGTGGGGTGCACCTTGCATCTGGCCGGCGTGCTGCTGCAAAACGAGACCGGTATCGAGCTCAATCACGTTCCCTACAAGGGGGGGGCCCCGGCCTTGATGGATTTAGCTGCCGGCAACGTTGACATCGCGCTGGTCGAT
>JACCEC010341752.1_pt1 | contig 11100 bp, 8 predicted proteins | sample 7450121 | NCBI WGS metagenome assembly JACCEC01 (sample SAMN15323455, study PRJNA562643) | freshwater metagenome | isolation source: river surface water | place: USA:Blue River Watershed | collected 2017-08-18 | reverse complement strand
TGGGGCAAATAGGAACTATTTAACTAGGTGCAGTAACAGATTACTTCCGTGGGCTGCGGCGTACGAGGCTGGCTCCTCTAGGGTAAAGTGATTTGTCTTATTCTTTCAAATTTGACGGAGCCTAATGCAATTCGCTCCAGAGGAGCGAAATGTTAATAGTTTGGGTCATTCCTAAATGCCGTGTGTGCTCCAGAGGAGCACAATAAAATTTAGGTACCAATCTCCCTTGAAAGGGGGGTATGACCGTGGAGGAAAGTTTTTTATTCTCTACTTTGTAGTAAAAATTAAACCTTCGTGGTCTTTGAAGACCACAAAGGTTTTTTCCCTAATTTCACTCTCCATCTCTAAACCTAAATTTTTTGTGTCTACTTCATTTGCTCTTCTAAATGAGGAATCTTGGTTGCAGCCTTACTCGCAGGTAATCCAGCGACGCTATGCCCGCTTCCAAGCGGCATATAGCGCCATTACGGACTATGCCGGAAGTATCGCAGAATTTGCAAGTAGCCACGAATATTACGGCATACAGGTCGACCCCATTCGCAAAGGTTGGACCTACCGGGAATGGGCTCCCCATGCCAAATCCTTATACCTGATTGGGGATTTCAACGGGTGGAACCGAACTTCCCACCCCCTCCGAAGAAATAGCCGCGGGGACTGGGAGATCTTCCTGCCCCAAACCCAATACCAAGACTCCTTTGTCCACGGCAGCAAACTGAAGGTTCGGGTGATCGGTGCCAACGACAGTGACCTCGACCGAATTCCCGCCTACATTCGGCGTGTGGTGCAGGATGAGAAGACCAAGGATTTTGCAGGGCAATACTGGTTTCCAGCACAACCCTTTTCTTGGACTGACCAGTCCTTTTCCCCGACAAAATCCCTTTCCATGCCCCTCATCTACGAGTGCCATGTGGGGATGGCGCAGGAAAAAGAAGGGGTAGGAACCTACCGTGAATTTGAGCAATCCATCCTGCCACGGATCAAAGCCGCGGGCTATACCGCCATTCAGCTGATGGCCGTGATGGAGCATCCGTACTACGGCTCTTTTGGTTACCATGTGTCCAATTTTTTTGCGCCCTCCTCACGATTTGGCACACCGGAGGAACTCAAGTCTTTGATCAATGCGGCACATTCCCTGGGTATAGCTGTAATTATGGACCTGGTGCATTCCCATGCAGTTAAAAATATTAACGAGGGCTTAAACGAGTTTGACGGCTCCGAAGACGCCTACTTTCATGCCGGAGAACGCGGCTACCATGTAGGCTGGGATTCCAAACTGTTCAACTACGGCAAATGGGAGGTACAGCAGTTTCTGCTCTCCAGCATTCGTTACTGGATGGAGGAATTCCATATGGATGGATTCCGCTTTGATGGGGCTACTTCCATGCTGTATCACCACCATGGGTTGATTTCGTTTGATAGCGCAGACCGATACTTCGACGAAGGGGTGGATGAAGAGGCGCTGACCTATTTTCAGTTGGCCAATACGCTGATTCATGCCTTAAATCCCGCTGCCATTTCCATTGCGGAAGAGGTGAGTGGTATGCCGGGACTGAGCCGACAGATAGAAGAGGGGGGCATTGGTTTTGATTTCCGCTTGGCGATGGGGATTCCGGATTTTTGGATCCGAACGCTCAAACACAAGACAGACGAGCAATGGGACCTTTTTGAGCTTTGGCACGAGCTGACCAACCGCCCTCTGAAGGAGAAATCCATCGCCTACGCGGAGAGTCACGACCAAGCTTTAGTCGGAGACAAAAGCCTTGCCTTTTGGCTGATGGACAAGGAGATGTATTTTTCCATGTCCGTAATGGAGCAAAACTTAGTCATCGACAGAGGAATTGCCTTACACAAGTTGATCCGCTTGCTCACGCTCACGCTGGGGGGAGAGGGCTATTTGAATTTTATAGGCAATGAGTTTGGGCATCCGGAATGGGTGGATTTCCCCCGAGAGGGAAACGACTGGAGCTACCAGTATGCCCGCCGGCAGTGGTCTTTGGTGGATGATCCACTGTTGCGGTATGGTCAGCTGGATGCCTGGGACAAGGCGATGATCCAATTGGTGACAGCCCATGAATTGCTTTTGGCTGGACCCGCGCAACAATTGTATTTGGAACCCAACAAAAAGGTGTTGGCCTATACCCGAGACAACTTGATTTTTGTGTTTTGCTTTCATCCCAGCGATTCCTACGAGGGATTAGCAATACCAGTGCCTAGTGCCGGGGATTACCAACTGCTACTTCATTCCGATGCACCTGAGTTTGGGGGCTTTGACCGCTTGGATAGTGAGTTGATTTATTCCACGAATGCCAATCAGGAGTTGCTGCTGTATGTCCCGAGTAGGGTGGGGATGGTATTGGGGCGCCTGTCCGCCGGGGAGGGCCGCGGTATCCTGGGCATTACCCCCGATTGAAATCGGGGGTTAAGGGTGGGTCGCCACTAGGTGGCTCATTAGCTGAATTATGCACCTCATAGTTACCCTAGCGTACAAGGTTGGCTAGCAAAAGGGTTTTATCTCGCAAAGCCTGCCTTCCGCAGGCAGGACGCATAAGCCGCAAAGGACATGTGCTATAGACTATTCGTGGATTTTTTGGGGTATCAATAAATATCTAGCTGAAAGTGACCTGTATTTATCTTTCATAAGTTTTTTGAATAGCAGTTAGCAGTTTCTTGGCAAGACCCGAAGGGTCGAGACAATGATGACCCCCGGTGAAACCGGGGGTATGATGATATGTTGAATGGCTAGCCCCGAAGGGGCGTGACCTAGTTGCATTGCCCTTAAGGAATTTTTTATTCAATTAGATTTTGTTAACAACTAAATAGTCGACTAATCTTTCTACTTCAGGAAGATTAACTATCCAACCAACCATCTTTTTATATCCCTTCAAAAACCCATAAACCACATTCCCTTGATCATTTCCATAAAAAATCGTCATGGATTTGACTCTCTTTGAAAGAGTAGGCTGAAATATATTTGTGAGGTATTCAAATCAACTCTATTCCCGATGAATTCACTCAAAATTGCCCTAGACTGGACCCCAAATACCAACCACATTGGAATTTTTGTAGCGCAGCAACTCGGTTTCTACCAAGACTTGGGTCTCGAGGTGACTATCCTAGATCCTTCCCAAGACAACTATGCCCTTAGCCCTGGAAAGCGGGTGGCGGAAGGTCAGGCCGACTTTGGAATTGCTCCTTTTGAAACTGTGATCAGCCTCAACAACAAGCCTAATCCCGTGGAGGCAGTGGCTGTTTACGCCATTTTGCAGGAAGACATCAGTTGCATCGCTACCTTGGCCTCCTCGTCGATCAAGCAGCTCCAGGATTTGGATGGAAGAATGTATGCTTCCTACAAAGCGAGGTACGAGGATCGGATTGTCCAAGAAATGGTGAAAGCCGCTGGTGGAAAAGGTGAACTGCTGCTGGAGTACCCCAATCGCTTGGGGATTTGGAATACCTTGTTGCAAGGAACGGCGGATGCAACTTGGATTTTTGACAACTGGGTAGGGGTAGAGGCGGCTGCAAAAGGAGTGGAGTTACGAAAATTTTTCTTGGGAGATTACGGAATTCCTTACGGGTACTCGCCGGTGATTTTTACCCGAAGGGAAGCATTAGCGGCCAAAAAGGAAGAATACACCCAATTTATCCAAGCCACCCAGCGGGGGTATTTGCATGCGGTAGCCAATGAAAAAGAGGCTTTGGATCTACTGTATCCATTTTTGCTTCCAGCAGATCAGGAGCAGATGGATTTGGCCAAGTCCATCGCCTACACTGCCCCTTATTTTGGAGATGCATCCACAGCAGGTCGCATGAAGAAGGAGCGGGTACAGGCTTTTTTGAATTGGTTGGTCACTCATGGCCTGGAAGATGCTCGAATCCTGAATCAGGGCTTGTATTCGAATGAATTGGTGGGGTGAGGTTATTACTTTAGCAATTCTCCGCTTAATTTTCAGGGCCGCGGTATCCTGGGCATTACCCCCGATTGAAATCGGGAGGTAGGAGTGGGCCGCCACTAGGTGGCTCATTAGCTTGATTTGCGGACATATAAAGCGTAATTCGTATGGCTGTTACCTGGGTTGAAACCCAGGTTTTGAGTTCCGCCGCCACTATGTGGCTTATTAGCTTGAATTATGCACTTCAAAGTATTCCGCGACGGTCGTTTAAGTTAACGTTTATAATTACGTACGTCTAAGTCCGCGTAGTGGACGGCTAATCAACTAACCATGGGTTTTAACCCATGGAAAATGTAGCTGTTACACGAAGGCCGGTTCCCGCACCCCCACGTTCCCATCAGCTAAAATGCCATCCAAGGTCACCACCTTTAGTTCATTGATGAGGATGGGGTCGTATTTGGCGGCAACGCGGATGTAGTTTTCGGTAAACCCATGCATCATGCCCTCCTCAATGTCTTCTTCAAAAAGTACGGTAAAGGTCTGCCCTAAATTCTCCTCGTAAAATTTGCGGCGCTTTTTCTCCGAAAGAATGCGGAGCATCTTGGAGCGCTCGTTTCGTTTTTTCATAGGCACCACCCCATCCATGTCCACGGCACGGGTATTGGCACGCTCCGAATAGGTAAATACGTGTAGGTAGGAGATGTCTAGCTCGTTCAGGAAGTTGTAGGTTTCTAAGAAGAGTTCATCCGTCTCCCCAGGGAATCCCACGATCACGTCCACGCCAATGCAGGCCTGGGGGAGTAGGGTCTTGATCTTACTCACGCGGTCTTCATAGAGTTCACGCAGGTAGCGCCGCCCCATTTTTCGCAAGATGGTATTGGATCCCGACTGCAAGGGGATGTGAAAGTGCGGCACAAATCGCTTGGAGCGTGCTACAAAGTCAATGATCTCGTTCGTGAGCAGGTTGGGTTCGATGGAGGAGATGCGAAAGCGCTCAATACCTTCCACCTCATCTAAGGCCATCACCAAGTCAGCAAAGCGTGCATCGCGCTTGCCATCCACGATCCCAAAGTCACCGATATTTACCCCCGTCAAGACCACTTCCTTTACTTCGGTGGCAGCTATGTCGCGGGCAGCAGCCAAAATGGACTTGATGCTCGAACTCCTACTTTTTCCCCGAGCGAGGGGAATGGTACAGAAGGCGCAACCGTAATTGCAGCCGTCCTGCACTTTAAGGAAGGTACGCGTGCGGTCATGCAGGGAGTAGGAGGTTTCAAAACTAGTTGCTGCTGCGATCTCGGAGGCCAGGACCTTGGTTTCCTGTTCCTTCGCGAAGCCGTCGAGCAACTCGAGTAATCGGAATTTTTCGGCAGCGCCGAGCACGGCATCTACCCCTTCAATCTCCGCAATTTCGGTGGGCTTTAGCTGCGCGTAGCAACCGATAATCGCCACATAGGAGTCTGGAGAGATTTTTTTTGCTTCGCGCACGAGCTTCTTACACTTCTTGTCGGCATTGTCGGTGACCGAACAGGTGTTGATGATAAAAATGTCAGGACTCTCCTGAAAATCAACTTTCAGGAAGCCTTTTTCCTCAAACTGCCGAGAAATGGTCGACGTTTCGGAGAAATTCAACTTGCAACCCAAGGTGTAAAAGGCAACTTTTTTCACTGCGCAACGAAAAGGTTTTCGGGAGCAAAGGTAGGCAATCCCCTCGTTTTTACAATTTTTGCAACTTGGGGATCAAAAAACAGTTTTTTCCAGATTTTTAGGTAAAAAAGAGGCTGAAAATTAAAATTTGGATAAAATTTTTCCAAAATTGCTTTAAAAATTACCCCATTTGTAAAATCAATCGATAAATTTCTATTTTTGTAGAGTAAAATTAATCCTACCACCCTTTTTCCTATGGCAACACTCAGACAAAGCGCTTTGGCGATGGTTCAGGCAAGACCAAGAATCACCGTTACCCCACCTTCCTCTAAAATTTCAGAGTTTTTTGGCACCAATGTATTTGGTACCCAGCAGATGAAAGAGACCTTGGCTCCTTCCGTATTCAAGAAAGTGATGGAAGCCATCGACAAGGGCTCCAAAATTGATCCAGCTACCGCTGAGGAGATTGCATCTGCAGTGAAGACCTGGGCAATCGCGAAAGGGGTTACACACTACACGCACTGGTTTCAGCCGCTAACCGGCACCACAGCAGAGAAGCACGATTCCTTCTTTGACATGTATGCAGGCATGGAAAAATTCAAGGGCTCTGCACTTGTTCAGCAGGAGCCAGATGCTTCTTCCTTCCCGAACGGAGGTATTCGTTCTACTTTTGAGGCCAGAGGCTATACTGCTTGGGATCCTTCTTCCCCGATTTTTGTTTTTGAAAAGACGCTTTGCATTCCTACCATCTTCGTGTCCTACACCGGTGAGGCACTAGATTACAAGACGCCGCTTTTGAAGTCCATGGAGTCAATCAACGAGGCTGCAGTAGCCATCTGCCAATTGTTTGACCGTGAAGTACGTAAGGTATCTCCTTCCTTGGGTATCGAGCAGGAGTATTTTGTGGTAGACAAGGCCTTGTATGCGGCCCGTCCCGACTTGGTGATGGCAGGACGCTCTGTTTTTGGGCATACCCCAGCGAGAGGTCAGCAGCTAGAGGACCATTACTTCGGTAGCATCCCTACCCGCGTCAAAGACTTTATGATGGACTTTGAAATTGAGGCCCACAAGTTGGGAATCCCAGTTTCTACCCGTCACAACGAGGTGGCTCCAGGTCAGTTTGAGGTAGCCCCTATTTTTGAAGAGATCAACAAAGCCGTGGACCACAACCAGCTCTTGATGGATGTGATGGACAAGGTGGCGGATAAGCACAGCTTAAAAGTCTTGTTCCACGAAAAGCCTTTTGCTGGCGTCAATGGCAGTGGTAAGCACAACAACTGGTCTTTGATCACCGATACAGGAGTCAACTTATTTCAGCCGAGCAACTCTGCCCGTGAGAACTTGCAGTTTCTTGCCTTCTTGGTAGCAACTGTGAAAGCGGTTCATGACAACGCCGACTTGCTTCGTGCGAGTATTGCTTCCGCTTCCAACGATTTCCGTTTGGGTGCCAACGAGGCTCCTCCAGCGATTATGTCTGTATTCTTGGGAGCTACCCTTTCCGAATTGCTCGACGAGTTGGAGAAAAATGGCAACGTGAAGATTGAGAAGGGCGATAACATGTACATGAAGCTGGGCATTTCCAAGATTCCTGAAATCATCCTAGACAACACCGACCGTAACCGTACTTCTCCTTTTGCCTTTACGGGCAACAAGTTTGAGTTCCGTGCTGTGGGTTCCTCTGCCAACTGTGGTGGTCCGATGACCACCTTGAATGTCATTGTAGCTGAGGTGCTTCGTGACCTGTACAAGGACATTGAGAAGGAGATGGAAGCGGGCAAGGAAAAGAAAATTGCCATTGTAGATGTGTTGCGTAAGTACATCAAGGAGTCCAAGAAGATCCGTTTTGAGGGCGATGGCTACTCAGAGGAATGGGCAAAAGAGGCGCATAAGCGTGGTTTGTCCAACTTCAAGTCTACGCCAGAGGCTTTGGACGTATACACCAAGAAAAGCACCAAGCAGCTATCTGAGAAGCACAAGGTCTTGAACCATGTGGAGGTGCATGCACGCCACGAGATTGAGTTGGAGGCCTATATCAAGAAAGTGCAGATTGAGAGCCGTGTGATGGGTGATTTGGCCTTGAATCACATCATTCCTACAGCGATTTTGTATCAAAACAAGTTGATCGAAAATGCGAATGGATTGAAGGGCTTGGGCTTAGATCACACTGCGGCTGTGGATAGCATCAAGGAGATTTCCAAGCACTTGGCCACCTTGCAGAGCGATGTCAATGCAATGACCGAGGCGCGCAAGCAGCTAAACAAGGAAGATGATGTAGCGAAGCGTGCGAAGGGTTACCAAGCCAAGGTGAAGGAAGCCTATTTCGACAAGATCCGCTATGCGGTGGACAAGCTCGAGTTGCTCGTAGACGACGAAAGTTGGCCACTGGTGAAGTATAGAGAGTTACTGTTTATCAAGTAAGTTTTAAAAGCCCCGGTAGTACGGGGCTTTTTTTTGCTGCTGCTCGTTCCGCCGCGGCGGATTAAGGAAAAGGACCGCTGATTTATTGATTGAAGGATCTTGATGATGCCTAGATCCGAAGGATCCTGACAATTATGACCCCCGGTGCAACCGGGGGTATGGATAGCGTATGATTTGGTAAGCCCCGAAGGCGGCGCAACAATTTTTTGTATCGCCGCCTTCGGGGCTCTAGGCTAATTTTTGTTCCTTAACCACGGGTTTCACCCGCGGTCATAGTAGTTTGGCCCAGTTTGGGCCTTCGGGTAATTACAATTCAAATTGTGGCAAAAACAGCATTGAAGTAATTTTAATCATTTGCTGTATATGGTGGTCGGATAGCCAAACCCGGAGGGTCGAAACATTTATTACCCCCGGTGCAACCGGGGGTTGAGGATAGGTAATGACACTAGAGTCCGCCGCGGTGGACGCAACTAACACCATTATCCTAAAACGCTTACCAAACCAATCAAAAAAATACCAAAATTGCTTATTATAATAAGTAATAATTTACTAAATTTGCTTACCAAATAAAGCAATTATGGATATCCTAGTAGAGAAATTTCAGAAAAAAATGGATGCGGTATCGCTTCAATTTAAACGAAGCTTGATGCAGCAGATCAACTGGGAGGCTAGATTGGTTGGGATTAAAGGTGCGCGTGGAGTTGGAAAAACCACCTTAATGCTCCAATACATCAAAGAAAATCTTCCCTTAGATGGGGCTAGCCTGTATGTAAGTTTGGATAATATTTGGTTTGGGGAAAACAAACTCAGCAGTTTGGTGGACGCTTTCGTCAAAAGTGGAGGGAAATACCTTTTCCTTGACGAAGTCCATAAATACCCCAATTGGTCCCAAGAAATCAAAAATAGCTACGACGACTACCCAGAGTTAAAGATTGTATTTACAGGTTCCTCCCTCTTGGAGATCCTAAATGCTCGAGCAGACCTCAGTAGGCGAGCGGTGGTCTATGAACTTCAGGGATTATCCTACCGAGAGTTTTTAGAATTGAAGTTGGGAAAAGTGTTTCCAATTTACACGCTCCAAGACCTGCTTGAAAATCACCTGGAGTATGCCCGAACCGTCAATGCAGCTATTCGACCCTTGCAATATTTTGAGGAATACCTTCGAACAGGCTATTTCCCCTATGTTTTTGAGCAAGAATCGCTCTATTCGCTGCGGGTGGAGGAGGTGCTTAACATGATTCTTGAGATTGAACTCCCCTTGCTTCGTAAGGTGGACATGAGTTATGTGTCCAAGCTCAAGCAGCTTCTCCAGCTGATTGCTGAGTCGGCCCCATTTGTTCCGAATGTCACCAAGCTTGCGGAACGAATTGGCATTAACCGGAATACCTTTACGTCCTACCTCTATTTCTTGCAGGAGGCTCACGTAACCCGCAATTTATACAAAGACGCTACGGGCATCACTCAATTGCAAAAGCCCGATAAGCTCTACCTTGAGAACACCAATTTCCAGTTTGTACTTGCTCCCCATGCTGCAAATAAAGGCTCCGTACGCGAAACCTTTGCTGCCAACCAGTTGGGGTATCAGCATTCCTTGGAATATACGGCTACCGGGGATTTTTTGGTAGATGGAATCTATACGGTTGAAATTGGAGGTAAAAAGAAGGGGAATTCCCAAATCGAAGGCATTCTGAATGCCTACATTTTAGCGGATGATATCGAATACGGCAATGGGAATAAAATCCCGCTGTGGTTGCTGGGTTTTTTGTATTGAGGGTTTTATATGGATTGAAAAAATCCCCCTTGCCCCCTTTGTAAGGGGGAATCGCATCTAACGCACCTCAGAAATCATTTTATAAGCAGAGATCTTTAGAACCCAATTCATAAAAATTTTGAATTACATCCCAATAGCTGAGGGCCAGCTGGGCTAACTCCCCCTTTTTAAGGGGGTAGGGGGATTTTTTAACGTTTTCTCCCCCATAAAATCCGTAACAACCAAAAAAAATCAATGTTACATATTTTTTTTTCTTCACCTACTACCCCTGCTAAATCCTTCATTTTCAAACGAGAGTTGAAATGAAGTTCGGCAGAACCTGTAACAATATGTTTTTGTTCATAAAACTCTCAAAAAATCCTTTTTTATCCCGTTTTCCATGAGTACTTTTGTTACTCAATCACTGGAACTCCATGCTTGACTCTTTAGTTACGTCCAAAACGCGACAGAAGCTTCTCGTGAAGTTCTTCTCCAACCCCAAGAATATGGGGCACCTTCGCGGTTTGGCGGAAGAGTTTGGAGAATCCACCAATTCCATCCGTAAGGAGCTCAACAACCTCTGCGAAGCGGGGCTACTCCTCAAGTCCGAGGAAAAAAACCGCGTCGACTACCAAGCAAATCCCGACCACGCTTTCTTTACTAACCTGCAGGACCTGATCCAAAAATACTTGGGTTTGGACAAACTAATCTTTGCTGTACTTGAGCGCATGGGAAATGTGAGTCAAATCGCTTTGGTAGGGGATTATGCGCGGGGAATAAACTCAGGCAGGATAGAAGTAGAGATTACAGGTGATCAGCTGAATGAAGACTATCTAGAAAATGTCTCCAAGAAGTTGAAATCACTCATTGATAAAGAAGTAGTTTTCGAGATCAAGACCCTCATTACCGACCCGGAAGCGCTTTTCTTGTACAACCAGGCAGACTGATTTAGCGATCTTTCTGCTTTTTTATTTCCCCTCCCGCTAGGCACAACATGTGACTGAGAGGGCGGAGCCGTGGAAAAAAAGAAGATAAAAAAGGGTTAACCACGAATTGGACGAATTAAACTAAGAACATAATTTCTAGATTTAGTCATTAATTATAAACTTCAAATTATTCTAAGGGATTAAAAAGCCGCGTCCCGCGGAATTTGACGAATCACAAATCTTTGAAGTTCTTTTTAATTAGTGATAAGCTTTAAATCCATTCGTCAAATCGCCACTTGTGGCTTTTGAAATTTGTTGAAGTATATAATTAGAATTTGATAACCTAACCATTTTCTTCGCCTAATTCGTGAAATTCGTGGTGAAAATTTTTTATCTATTTTTTTCAACTTGTTTATGGAGGTTTTATTCAAAAAGGAATCCTATTCCATTATTGGAGCTGCAATGGAAG
>JACCEC012889229.1_pt1 | contig 11101 bp, 12 predicted proteins | sample 7450121 | NCBI WGS metagenome assembly JACCEC01 (sample SAMN15323455, study PRJNA562643) | freshwater metagenome | isolation source: river surface water | place: USA:Blue River Watershed | collected 2017-08-18 | reverse complement strand
GAGGAACAGGTCACGAAAATATGTTAACTCGTATTGAAATTGATCGCCAAAGTATTGATCTTTTAGAACAACAAGGCTATCGTTTAGATAGTATTCCTAAATCCGGGCAAATTTGTTATCTTAAAGCTACAGCAAATTTAAGCACCGGAGGGATTGCCATTGACCGCACCGATGAAATTCACCCGGAAAATATTTGGATTGCAGAACGGGCGGCTCAAATTATTGGTTTAGATATTGCCGGAATTGATATTACCGCCCCGGATATTAGTCGCCCTCTGCGGGAAGTGGATGGAGTGATTGTGGAAGTTAACGCCGCCCCCGGTTTACGGATGCACATTCAACCCAACGAAGGCAAACCCCGCAACGTCGCCGCCCCCATTGTGGATATGCTGTTTCCCCCCGGAACCTCGGCCCAAATTCCCATTACCGCCATTACCGGAACCAACGGCAAAACCACCACAACCCGTTTAATTGCCCACATCATGAAACAAACAAAAAAAGTTGTGGGTTATACAACAACGGATGGCACTTATATCGGAGAATTTCTGGCTGAAGCCGGAGACAATACCGGGCCACAAAGCGCTGCCTTAATTTTAAATGACCCAACGGTTGAAATCGCCGTATTAGAAGCCGCACGGGGGGGAATTCTCCGGTCTGGGTTAGGGTTTAATCGCTGTGATGTTGGGGTGGTGTTGAATGTGTCTGAAGACCATTTAGGGTTACAGGATATTAACACCGTTGAAGAAATGGCAGAGGTTAAAAGTGTGGTGGCAAAAGTCGCCCACAAGTATGCCGTGTTAAATGCCGATGATCCGTTAGTTACAGCGATGGCATCCCAAGTTAAAGCACAAGTCGCTTATTTTTCCCTCAACAGCGATAATCCTATTGTGCATCAGCACGTTGCCCAAGGCGGGGTGGCTGCGATTTATGAATCCGGTTATTTATCCTTTTTAAAAGGAGATCAAATCATCCGCGTTGAACAAATGGCAAATGTTCCCCTGACTTTACGGGGGTTAGCGCCATTTATGATTGCGAATGCGCTGGCGGCAAGTTTAGCGGCTTATGTTCAGGGTGTTACCATTGGTGAAATTAGTCAAGGGTTAAAAACCTTTGAAATGTCGGTGAAACAAACCCCCGGACGGATGAATTTAATTCCTTATGAATCGTTTCATGTGTTATTAGATTATGCCCATAATCGCGCTAGTTTTCAAGCGATTTTAGAGTTTGTTCGCAATTGGCCAGATGGTAAACGCATTGGGGTTGTTTGTGCTCCGGGCGATCGCCGCAATGAAGATTTTATTGAATTAGGACGATTAGCCGCGCAAATGTTTGAGCGAATTATTATTAAAGAAGATGAGGATAATCGAGGACGAGAACGGGGAGATGTCGCTAAATATATTGAGATTGGAGTTACCCAGGAAAATCCTAATTTTGACTATGAAATTATTCTCAAGGAACCAATAGCCATTGAAACGGCTTTGAAAGAAGCAACTCCAGGGAGTTTAGTCGTCATTTTCCCTGAAAGTGTCAAACAAGTCCTAGCTTTGTTGAAGCAATAAATAGGGAATAGGGAACAGGGAATAGGGAACAGGGGGTGAGAAAAAGTTATTACCACTCGACAATTATTTGTAGCAAACATTTAAAGATTGCATATTATTATTCTATGGGTTTTCATATCAAGGAAATAGCCATACTGACTAAACAAGATTGGGACTGGTTAGCAACTGGATCAGAATATCAAATGGCTGTCATGATCCAGCAACTCTTACAGGAGAATCAAGTCATGGAAGCCCAAGAAGGTTTAGACTCTTTAATTGAAGCAATGCGAAGAAATGACAGACGCGCCTTAAAAAGTCAGTTAATTCGCTTAATGGTTCATGTTATAAAATGGAAATGTCAACCTCAAAAACGCAGTTCTAGTTGGGCGATTAGTATTCTATCAGCCCGTCGAGAAATCGAGGATATTCAAGAAGAAGTTCCCAGCTTGAATCGAGATTTTATCGAATCAATTTGGGATAAATGTTTTCAAGCCGCGGTGAAAGAAGCTGAACTTGAAATGAGAAAAGTTAAATGTCATTTCACTTCCCTTTCTTGGTCAGAAGTATTTGAGGATGAATATATGTTATCGGATGATGAGCAGGAAGATTAGCATTGAGATCAAGAAACCGGGTTTATAATTAAAGTTAATTGTATCCTATCAAGATTTGTTGAGAAACCCGGTTTCTGGGCGATCGCACTTTACCTTATGGTCAGTTTCTATCACATCACTCCCATCTTAATAAACCCACCCCATCTCTAGTCAGTATCTATTAGGATAACACAATTTAACGAACAGGCTTAAATCCCTGTAAAAAATCAATCCATGAATCCACTTTTGAACCTGTAATATCTAAAATCTCAATAGAACGAGTTCTAGGAATCGGTGGCCCAGCTTCTTCTTGAGAGTATTCAATTACTGTTGATTCAGGTTGACCTAAACCATAACGGTTAACAATTCGAGTTGCTAGGTCACAACTAATAAAGAATTCCCCCATATTCATTTGACCATTGCCAGCGTAGTAAAGCCAAGTTCTTGATCCGGCATTAATCTGTTGACAATCGTAATAAGTCACTTCAAACATTTTAGCGATATGAACATCATAAAGCCTCAATTTTCCTCCATAAGCAGAACGAGTTGTATCTCGATCAGGAACAGTCATCGTATAAATTCCTTCGCCATGCTGTAACCTCATGGGAACTGCGGTAGACTGTGCCAAGGAGGATGTAGAATTGCTAATTAGTTCAATCAATGGAATGATTGATCCAATTAAAAACTTACCAAAATTGTTTAACATTGGAATTTGCTCCTAGAAAGGATAATCTTGATATGATATTCAGTTCAATTCACAGAATTTCTGTAGGGGTGGTTTCACCTAGATTTGGAATACCCATCAAAGATTTTACTAAATCTGCCACGACTTTTATAGGCTAAAAAATCCAGATTAAGTCTATTTGGGGATTAAATTAGAAACAACTAGAATTTTGAATAGCCATCCACTGAGAATTAACATGACTGATACAGCTAAAGCCGATCCATTTTCAGGTATTTTTGAAATTTGGTGACAACCTGTGTAAATCATTAAAATTGTATAAGTTATCGCTATTACAGAAGAAACAGCAATAATTTCTAAATTTACTAGCCCCAAAAAGTAAGAAATTAAAATAAATAAGGTTATGGGAATTAAAGCTGTACCCGCAATAAATATATCGGCTTTGATACTCCCAGCACCTCGAAATAGTTTACGAGTTACAAAACTCGCTCCTGCAATACTTAAAAAACTGGTAATGCTTAGAGCAACTAAGTTAAAAAGTGATATTTCATCCTGACTTTTAAATTTATTGAATGCTAAGATTATAGAAATAACGTAAACTAACCCAAAAGTAATTCCTACTCCTAATGCCCTTTTTTCTCCTAACCCTTGAAAAAATATAGGTAGACCTCCCACTGGATTAATTAAGAAAATTTTTAATCCTTGAATAGCATCATTGAGCGTTGATTTTACTTGACTAGCAACCAACTTTTGCTTTTCTTCGTCGTTCATTGTTCGATCACCAATAAAATAAAGGACTGAATGATAGTTCTAAAATCAAATTATAAAACTTAAGCTAAATAATCACAAAATCATTTGCAGTTAAAGTAAAGTTATCTCGATCACGACCTAAAACTGCCAGTAACTCACCACCGGACTCAATTTTCAAAAATTTTGTAATATCAGTTCCAAAGTTTGCCTCAACGCTTCCTTGCCCAAAAATACTATCAATCTGTTGTGGTTGGATATCACTAATTACTAATTGTTCAAAGGTAACTCCAACTAAACCAATTTTATCTTGACCATTAATAAAGTCTAAAATTAAGTCAGCATTTTCAGTACCCGTTGGAATTTCATTAAGATCAACAGTTTTACTGATAATAAAAGTATCTTTTTCAACTGTTTCATAAAGACGATCACCTCTTAATATATCCTGACCTCTATCTCCAGAAATTCTATTGCTCCCTCCATTTCCTATTAAGATATCTTTACCTTGCCCTCCAAATAGATCAGCATTTACATTATTGGATACAGTAATTGAGTCATCTCCTAAATTACCAAATAAAAAGCTTATACCATTTTCATCAAAATAATAACCGTTATCTTTGATAATATCATTTCCTTGACCTCCATAAATTGTATCATAATCATATCCAGAGCCAGCGTCTAACCAATCATTGCCTTCATTACCATATAAAATATCATTATTATTACCACCTAATACTGTATCATCTCCCTCCATACCAAACAAAATATCTTTCCCCTCACCTCCAACAATAGAATCTTGTCCAGATAAACCTAATATTGTATAAGAAATTGTATCTTGATAATTTTCTGGCCTAATAGTATCGTTATCGATACTGCCAGAAAATTGACCAAATTGATCTAAATCTGCTTTGGAAATAATATAGTTACCCATTGGTTCTCAATTCTTAAACGTTACAAATCAGCAGATTAAAAACAAACGTTCAGATTCAGTGGTTCCCGGTTGATGGCAAAATCCGCTAGATTGCCTGTTGGCATGGGTTTTCTCTCTTTCTCTGGCTTGTCAAACTCTGCTATAACTGATAATAAATTAACTAACCTCTAATTATCTACTGACTAACGTTAGAATTTATGTTAGAATTGCGTTAGATGTTTTTTATACCCGAAATATGGCTCAAGTGGACAAAATGTTCAGCCAAGCAGCCCAGGAGTGGGATTTAGATAGCCTTTATGCGGACTTGGCAGCAGCTAAGGGAAAACCTCTCACTCCGATTGAAAAAGCTCACTTAAGAGGGTTATTGTCTGGCTGTAGTCCCTCGGAAATTGCTCAAAAGTTAGATAAAATTCCCAGGGGTGTCGAATCTGATCTATGTGCTACGATTTATAAATATGTCAAATATTTGTTAGATAAAACTGAAAAAGTCGAAAATTGGCGTAAAATTTGTGAATGGCTTGATGAATCGGGTTATAAATCTAAATTAGAGAAACTTGCTGTTAAAACTTTAAAACCTGAACAAAGCGTTATTAATATCACTACTATTAATATTGATCAACATCAAATTGTCTTTCATTTTAATCTAAAAATTCCCACATCAGAACTTCCTGAACTCTCGATACCCGATTGTCAGACGGATCAGAATATTGATAATAATTATACCGATAATAATTAAATTCATTGTTCTTTGGTTCTACCAGGGGACGGAAAACGTTAAGGGCGAGGTGGGACATAAGCCCCTACAAACTCCTTAAAATGGGTTGAGGAAGATCAAAATTTAGTCATTTTTAGATACCTGTAGGGGCGAGGTTACCTCGCCCCTACGCCCGAAATACAAGTTTAGGGTATAGCTTTATTATATTAACCTTGAAATTGTGATAACAACCAAGCACTCACTTTTCCATGATTCGTTTGACGACTGCGACGAAACGCTTCTTCTAATATTGCCATCTCTAACCCCGGTAAAACTTGAGATTCTTTAATTCTATAACTCCCTTGATTCTCAACTTTAAACGCTATGATTTTAACCGCTTGTACATCAATAATCCAATATTCTTTCACCCCTAAAGATTCATAAAGTAAGCGTTTTTCTCCTTGATCATCTGCTAAAGAAGAATAGGCAACCTCTATCACCAAATCAGGTGCAGGAAACTGATCTAAATCAATAATTGTAGTTTCCCAAGGAATGATTTCTGCATTTTCACCAATATAAAAAGAAGCATCCGGTTGTGCGTCGTCAAACCCTCGTTTACGGTAGGTGCAGTTATCATGGCCATCTAAATCAATGCCTCGCAAACTCGCAAATAAACCGATAGCCAAACAAATAATAAAGTGATCACGAGAATGGGGGTTTCCAAGGGGTGACATTTCTAACCTCATGCGTCCATTAAAATAGTAACCTCTGGCGTTAGCATAGGCGGGATTATCCAATGCAGCGAGGTATTCTTCCCAGGTTGCTGTTATCCAGGTATCGGTGGGGAGTTGGGTTTGAATAGGACTCATAATAATATTATTATTGATCAGCGATCGCTTTTATTGTAACAAAATTTGCAATAAAAAATTAGTATAACTTTTCCTACCTGGTAAAATCAGGGAACAAGGATACAAGGATAAATTTATTAAACTAAAAGTAACTGTTAGAAAAGGGTAATGGTGATGGTGACACTACAACTCAAACAACTCAGCGTTCCCCCTGGACAGCGTGTGCTGTTTCTGGATGTAAGCTGGCAAGATTTTGAAGATATTTTAGTAGAGTTGGGCGAACACCGGACTGCGCGAGTGGCTTATTTTCAAGGAGTTTTGGAGATTAGGATGCCTTTACCAGAACATGAATTTAATAAAGAAATTATTGGAGATATGGTAAAAATTCTGCTCGAAGAATTAGAAATGGAACGCGAATGTTTTGGGTCAACAACCTTTAAACGTCAAGGAATGGTGGCTGGAGTTGAACCGGATAATTGTTTTTATATTCAAAATTATCAAGCGATGATTGGAAAAAAACGGTTAGATTTAACCGTTGACCCACCACCAGATTTAGCCATTGAAGTTGATGTTACTTCTAAAACTCAGTTAAGTGCCTATCAAGCTCTCGGTGTTGCAGAACTATGGCGTTATGAAAATGATCAATTGCAAATTTATGTTCTGCGAAATGGAGAATATATGAAGTCTCAAATTAGCCCTATTTTTCCTGATTTTCCACTAATAGAAGAGATTTCCCAGTTTGTAGAAATGAGTCAGAAAACGGGGACGAGTGTGGCGTTGAGAGCTTTTCGGAAATGGGTACGAGACGTGACAGCTTAACTTACTCACAGGAAATGATTGTAACGGTGGAAATGGTTTATTTGGGTGGAGCCTTGGAGTCTCTACGCATCTGACACCAGGCATTAAGTGTAATTTTACCCATTGTCATGAATAAAAGAACAACTATAGGCATCACATAGGTTGCTGCTGCACCTATTGTTGGCGCAATTGCTGCTGAGATAGCACTCACAAAAGTGGTTTGCAGTAGTTCTGATGAGGAAAGTAGCTCTTTACGCTCATCAGCATACTTTTCATCACCACACAAAAACTTTTCAATTTCATCCTGGACTTTTTCAAGAAATATATTTTTCGCCCTTTCTGCTCCAAAAGGAAATGTGTTCTCAGGCATTGCATCAAGCCACTGTTTTGCAGCCTCTTCGTAGGAAGAAGTAGAGCCTAGTAGTTGGCTAACCCTTACTTGTTGGTATTTAGGTAGTGCTGTCAACCACTCTTCGCTATCAACCTGGAATAACTTATCTAATTTTTCTTGCATATCTACAACATTTCTTTAATGTATTCGGCAGAAACTGCATGAGTCGTTTGATGAAGTGTGTGTGGATCAACTCCGCCCAATGATATACCACCTCCACCACCTGGAGCATATGATCCAATGAGTATAGCAACAATAACCGGAGTTTGTGAGGAAAATATAGGGCTTCCAGATTGACCTGGGCGAGCTTGAGTGTTTAGTACAACGTGCTTAGTCTTAACTGACCCATTTTTAATGAGGATTCGCGCACCGATTTGAGTTCGATGCTGAGTGAGTACCAATCTTCCGGAATCTGCATGGGGATAACCAAAAATATCAACAGTATTGCCTAGACTAAGAAGATCTGTGTCACCTATGGATAGATTTGAAGATACCTCAATATCAGCAGCCAAGATGCACAAATCTGTAAATGGATCAATAGCTTCAATGCGAACTGGAATTAATTTAACTTCAGAATCCGAAGTATCTTGATAATCATTGATTGAATTGTATGGTCTCAGAACAACAGCGAGATTCTTGTCATCTTTGTTAGTCACATGAGCAGCAGTAACAAACTTTCCAGGGCTATTTAGTAACGTTGCTGTACCAAGTAGAGACACTCCATTTGCTTCAACCCGCCCAACTGCAAATATTATGTTTGTAAGAGCCGAATACACCATATTTCTTTTTTAAGAAGCTACATTTTAAACATCTCTTAGTCATACTTTAACACTGGGAAATTAATTCAGTAGAGACATTGTATAAAACGTCTCTACTTCAGGAAACTTTAAAGTTGTTTCACTTCCGAAACTAACTTAGCCACAACATCCTTTGCACTGCCAAACAACATCATGGTTCTGTCTTTATAAAACAGGTCATTTTCCACCCCAGCAAACCCAGTATTCATACTGCGTTTAATCACAATGGTATGTTTAGCTTTGTCCACATCCAAAATCGGCATCCCATAAATGGGGCTGTTTTTATCTTCCCGTGCCGCCGGATTTACCACATCATTAGCTCCGATAACTAATGCCACATCGGTTTGATCAAACTGCGGATTAATGTCATCCATATCATATAGCTGAGGGTAGGGAACATTCGCCTCTGCTAACAGAACGTTCATGTGTCCCGGCATTCGTCCCGCTACCGGATGAATAGCATACTTCACATCCACCCCATTACTTTCTAACTGATCCGCCAACTCCTTAACGCTATGCTGCGCTTGGGCAACCGCCATGCCATATCCGGGTACAATCACTACAGACCGAGCATATCCTAACATCATCGCCCCTTCTTCTGTATCAATACTGCGAATGGTTTGATCCGTTGCAGTGCCTCCACTGGCAGCCCCAGAACCTCCTTCTCCTGTACCAAACCCAGCAAATAGGACGTTCGTTAAAGAACGGTTCATCGCCTTACACATAATCACCGTCAGGATAATCCCCGATGCTCCCACCAACGCCCCAGCAATGATTAACAGGTTGTTCATCACCACAAACCCTGCGGCGGATGCGGCTAACCCGGAAAAGGAGTTTAACAGAGAAATAACAACGGGCATATCACCGCCACCAATGGGGACGACAAATAACACACCCAATATCAGAGAAATGAACACTAACCCTAAAAATACCGAAACATTAAACGGGGTGACGCAAATATAAACACTACCCACACCAAAGGCAACAAACAACAGAATATTAAACTGTTGTTGTAAAGGAAATAAGATGGGAGAACCACTCATAATCCCTTGTAATTTGGCAAAGGCAATCATAGAACCCGTGAAGGTTACACCCCCAATTAATACCCCTAAAATTGCCGTAATTGTTGTTCCTAAAGGGGGAGATTCTGCTAAGGCTAAATAGCGCCAAAATTCTCCTACGGCTACCATTGAAGAAGCAGCACCCCCCAAACCATTCAGTAACCCCACCATTTGGGGCATTTCTGTCATTTGAACTTTATATGCAATTACCGCCCCAATGACTGAACCAATAATTAAAGCCAGGGCGATCATTTCATAGTTCAAAATATGCCGATCTAACATTGTCGCAACAACAGCAATTAACATCCCAATAGATGCCCATAAATTGCCGTTTCTAGCCGTTGCTGGCGAACCTAATTTTTTTAATCCAAAGAAAAACAAGGTGACAGCCACTAAATAGCTGAGTTGTATTCCCGTTAAGCGAATATCCATTAAGCTTTAACCTCCTTTTTCTTAAACATTTCCAGCATTCGATCTGTAACCAAAAAGCCACCGACAACGTTAATCATGGCGAGAATAATGCCAATAAATCCCAGAATTACGGTAACATTCCAATCGCGATCGCCCGCAATAATTAACGCCCCTAAAACAGAAATTCCTGAAATCGCATTCGCTCCAGACATTAATGGCGTATGCAAGGTGGGCGGAACTTTCGTAATCACTTCAAACCCCGCAAAGGTGGCTAAAACAAACACAAACAATGCGGAAAGTAAGGTTTCTGTTGTCATAATTTCAGAACCATTAATTATTAACTATTTACAGGAGAATGTTGAGGATTTTGAGTTAATGCTTGTTTAACTCTTTCGGAACGAATTTCACCGTTATGAGTCACACAAGATCCATCGAGAATATCATCGGCAAAATTAATCTCTAGTTGCTTGTCTTTATTAATCATTAATGCTAATAAAGCCGAGAGATTTTTTGCATAAACTTCGCTGGCGTGAATGGGCATGGAAGACGGTAAATTAATCGGCCCAATAATCGTCACCCCATGTTTAACCACATCTTTTCCCGGTTCGCTGCATTCACAATTTCCTCCTTGTTCAGCCGCGAGATCAACGATCACCGAACCGGGTTTCATGTGAGCTACCATGTCTTCTGTCACTAACACGGGGGCTTTTCTCCCTGGAACTTGGGCGGTGGTGACAACGACATCAGAGGCGGCGACGTGCTGCGTCAGAACTTCGCGGGTGCGTTCCTTGGCTTTTTCGGATATTTCCTTAGCATAACCGCCTTCAGCAACGGTATCTTCATCCAAGGACACATCCACGAATTTTGCCCCTAAACTTTGGACTTGTTCTTTAACTTCGGGACGAATATCAAACCCTTCCACCACAGCACCCAACCGTCGGGCGGTAGCGATCGCTTGTAACCCAGCAACCCCCGCCCCCAAAATCAACACCTTGGCGGGTCGAATGGTTCCAGCCGCTGTGGTTAACATCGGAAAATATTTCGGTAAAGCCGTTGCTGCAATTAACACCGCTTTATATCCAGCCAGGTTCGCTTGAGAAGATAAGGCATCCATGCTTTGGGCGCGGCTGGTACGAGGGATCAGTTCCATACTCAAAGCCGTCACGTTCTGGGCTGCGAGTTTCTGAATTAATTCAGGATTTCCCAAGGGGTTTAAAAAGCTGATTAAGACACCACCAGAGCGCAGTTGAGGCACTTCAAACTCTTGCAATACCCCCACTTTTAACAGCACATCTGACTCACGCCAAACTGTTCCTTGATCAGCGATTTTCGCCCCCACCTGTTCATAAGCACTATCGGAAAAACAAGCCCGTTCCCCAGCCCCAGCCTCCACCCACACTTCTACGCCTTGTTTCACCAAACGACCTACAACATCAGGAATGAGGGCAACTCGCCGTTCATCTACCTGACTTTCTTTAGCAATACCGATTTTCATAAAATCTCCTCATAAGATTTGTTGATAGTTGACGGTTGATGATTAACAGTTGACCCTAAAAAGTCAGCGAACAAAGCAGGGTTCCCCCAACTCCCCCTGCTCCCCCGCCTCCCCTGCT
>JACCEC011464524.1_pt1 | contig 11101 bp, 14 predicted proteins | sample 7450121 | NCBI WGS metagenome assembly JACCEC01 (sample SAMN15323455, study PRJNA562643) | freshwater metagenome | isolation source: river surface water | place: USA:Blue River Watershed | collected 2017-08-18 | reverse complement strand
TCTCTCCTTTTTCCAAAGTTGAGTCAAACATTACCTCGGTAAGGTCAATTTCGGTAAGAGCAATTGCTCTTTCATCTTGTTCTTCAATTGACCAGCCATCTCCTATAAAAGTTTTGGGATCAAACGGGATAGAACGGTCAATGTTGATTACCCTTGGGCTATCAACAATAACCTTTCCCCCATTTTTCAAAAACAGAGTGAACTGTTTACCAGCTTCTTTCGGGTTTTTAATAATCTGTTCCTGTAACATATCACCATCCAGAACACTCCAGTCCACATTGTTAGCAAGGGCTTGGATAACTGAATGAGATTGGTCAATACTCACTGATTTACTCATTTTCTTATCTCCTATTTGTTTATTAAGAACAACATCGTTCTTAATGTATATTATAGCACAATATAACACATTATGTCAATATGCCTATTTCTGGCTATTATTTAAGATTTGGTATGTAAATATACCCATTATGCTCTCGTATTTTGACTCTTGCTGATACTTGCATTTTTCTGAATTATTATGATATAATGATTATATCACTATGAAAGAGACCCTTGTGTAGATTCGTCTACATTGGGGGCTTTTTCTTTTAAACTCTATTTGAGAATTTATGATATAAGTCGTTTAAGAAAGTGATTTCTATATTTTTATTTCTTAGCAAGATTGAGCATTTATTTTCATCAGGAGAAATAACGGTATAAATAGCTTTATTTTCTTTTAGAAATTCTACTAAACAGCCAAAATCTCCATCACCTGTAATTAAGATACATTTAGAAAATGATTTAGTGTAAAAATCAGAGACTGTTTTCAATACAAGTTCTGCATCACAATTTCCTTTTATTTTTTCTCCCACGGAGACGGTTTGTTTAAAAACTAAAATATAACCACAACTTTGTAGATATTCATAAAACTTTACTCTTTCTGGAACAAGTCCAATAAATAAGTAAATATTATTTGCATTATATTTTTGACGAAGCCAACCTCTGAATTTTTTGTAATCAATTTCAAAACCTAATTCTTTAGCTGAGCGGTATAAATTATTTCCATCAATATAGATATTTATCTTTTCCATAATTTTATTATAACATTTTTATTATTTTTCTATAAGATTTGGTATGTAAATATACCCATTATGCTCCCTTATTTTGGTTCCCACTTCGTCCACTAGGTTGCGCAAAAACAAATGAGCCCAGTATAGAATACTGGGTGATTTTTTTCATAAGAAAGAATATTGAAGGATTGTACAAAATTAAAAGCCCTCTGATGGGGCTTTTATATTGGTTTAAAATAAAGTGTCTTTTTTTATAACAGCAACAACATCATTACTGTTTATGAACTCACTTGTTTCTGTCTGTTGGATAATCCAAGAATCTGATCTTGTATCATAAAAAATTGCAACAACATATTCAATACCATAACCAGAAACAAATTCTGTTCCAAAACAAAAAATTCTACCTTTTACTTCTTTCCATTTTTCAGGAAAAAAGAAATTGTTTGATAAAATTTTATTTAGTATAAAAAAATCAACCAAAATTAGATTTTTCTCTCTAAAATCTTTTAGTGATTTTCTTATCATAATCTTATTCCCCTCTTTCTCCTCTATTGGAAGAAGGTCTATTCGGGAAACATTTAAAGAATTTATTTTTACAGAATGTTCATCTTCTTGTTTTACAGACAAAATAGTACCATAAAAACCAAGAGTAGAAGTGTCTCTGTCTCCAAGATAAATTCTTTGGAAAAAAGCATCTTTTAGAAAAAAACTAAATAATCTTTTCGATTCTTCAATATTTTCTAAAACATCTATTAATGATTCTTCACTAATAGAACTTAAATCTATACTAGAAAAACCATCTAAAACAGATTTAAATAAATCTTCTTTTTTCATTTTTTTATTGTTTAAAGTTTTTCTCAAACATATTAAACACAATATAGTAAGTTTTGTCAATCCAAGAAAAAATCCAATTATTTTGACAAAAATAATTTTTAAGAATAAACTATAAATAAACCAAAACTAAAAAATTATGGAAGATGATTGCGGTAGCCCTGTTTTTCTGAGGCAAAAACACCACAGAAGGCCAATATCTTTAGATGGTGAAGATGAACCATCAAACATTTCATACGTTAAGAGAAAAGAACATTCTGCTTGGCATGTTCTCTTTGGGAACATGAATTCATACCAGATATGTTCTTGGCTAAATGATCATTTAAAGCCGGAACTGTTAGAAAACAACCTCTTTATTGAGTGTGCTTTTATTAATGGCTCTGAAGTAAACTCAACGGGCAAAAACAATTCCAAAAACAAAAACAAAATAGATAAAGCATGGAAAAGGCTTTTTGGCTCGTTGGAAACAAAAAAAATCATAAATTACATAAATAATACTTGGATAGATCCAAGTTATCATCTTTATGTAAGAACAAAAAAGGCTAGCACAGACTAGCCTTTTTTAAATGACATTTAATTCTTCTAAAAAATTTTGATATTTTTTTATAACTCTCCTAGCTTCATTTTGACCAAAAGCATAATCCAATCCTTGGTGAGCTATCTGATTTCTAACAATGTGAGCATCCCAAACATCATTCATACTACTATAACCAGAATTTTTTGCAGAGATAAGAAGATCGCCAACACCCTCCCCCACAAAACCCTTTTCTTTTAAAACCTCTTCAAGAAGAGAATCTGCCTCTATAACAGCAACCCTCCAATCTGATTGATTTATACTTTCAAGAAGAGTCAACACATAATGCCATCTGGGATTTATCTTTTTTTCGTTTTCTTTCTTTTTGTCAGCAATATCTTTTATTTTTTTTGAAATTTCATCGTCTTCATCTATTCTTAATTCGTACATACGAACAAGAGAATAAACACAAATAGAAAAAAGAAAAATTGAAATGAGAGAGCTTGCAAGTATTACATTGGAATATATTTCTGCTGTAACAACTTTATCCCAAGCAATATCAAGATAACTCCAAACCTTATGAAAAACATAATCCAGATTTAGATAATGTGGTGTAAAAATAGGTTTTTCTATTGTTTCTTGAATAATCTTTGGGTCCATAAACTATATTATATATTTTTTTCAAAATCTTTCCCAATTTCAAACAAAATATCTTCTCTTAAAAAAGGAGCAGTTATTTGTAAGCTAAAAGGCAAGCCATTTTCATTTTTACCAGAAGGAATGGCAATGGAAGGAAGATCTGCTAAATTCGCAGGAGCTGAAAAAATATCGGACAAATACATAGACACAGGATCGGATGATTTTTCTCCAAACTTAAAAGGTAAGAAAGGTACAGCCGGAGTTATAAAAGCATCTACTTCTTCGAATATCTTATTTAAATCGTCTTTTATTTTTTTTCTTACTACCAAAGCCTTGTTGTAATAAGCATCGTAGTAGCCATGAGACAAAATGTATGTACCTAAAAGAATTCTTCTTCTAACCTCCCTGCCAAAACCAAGTCCTCTACTCTTTGTGTAAACATCAAAAAGACTTTGTTCATCTTTTGAAAAACCATACCTTATACCATCATAGCGAGAAAGATTACTAGAAACTTCAGCTGGCATTAAAATATAATAAACAGCTAAAGAATATTTTAAAGAAGGTATTGAAATATCCACGATCTCATACCCTATCTTTTCAAGAATACTACAATTATCTTTAAAATTTTTCAAAATACTTTCATCTACTCCTTCACCTTTCAAAAACTCAAAAGGTACACCAATTTTTTTCTTTAGTTTCTTTTCATTTTTTATTCTTTTTTCTTCTGAAACTGAAGTACTATCTAAAAGATCGTGCTTATTTATTGAATTAAAAATAATTTCAACATCTTCCACTGTCTTAGCCATTGGCCCTACTTGGTCTAAAGAGCTACCCATGGATATTATGCCTGAACGAGAAACTGCCCCGTAAGACGGCTTCAAACCAACAAGACCACAAAAAGCTGCTGGCTGACGAACAGAACCACAAGTCTCAGTACCTAGAGCCACAAGGGACATACAAGAAGCCACAGCGGCCGCAGAGCCACCTGAAGAACCCCCGGGGACTCTTTCTTCATCTAGAGGGTTTTTTGTAATTCCAAAAGCACTTGTTTCTGTTGAAGAACCCATAGCAAATTCATCCATATTTGTTCTACCCAAAAACACAGCTCCTTCTTCTTTTAATTTTTTGATAACAAAAGAGTCATATGTTGATACATAATTTTCAAGCATCTTAGATGAAGCAGAAGATTTCTTGCCTTCTATTAAAATGTTGTCTTTGATTGCAAAAGGAATACCTGTGAGCAAAGAAGATTGACCAGCATCTATCATCTTTTGAGCTTTTTCTATCTGTGAATCAATATCATTATAAACCTCTAAAAAAGCATTTATTTGAGGATTCTTATCTTTAATAATATTCAAATATGAGTCAACCAAAAAAGAGACGCTATATTCTTTTGCAACAAGAGAATCGTGAACCTTTTTAATTGTTAATTCTTTTAAGTCTAAATTCATAATTAAAAAATTTGTTTAACCTTTATAAAACCATCTTCTTTTTCTGGTGCATTCTCTAAAATAGCTTTGGTAAAAGAACCTGGCTCGTTTGTAACAATATCGTCTCTTGTAACATTACGAACATAAAAATCTTCTGGAGTTTTGTCGCCATTATTTTCTGGTGAAAAATTTTTTATTTGATCAACATAGCTCAATATAGAAGAAAAATCTTTTGCTATTTGAGCAAGCTCTTCATCGGCTATGTCTATTCTTGCTAGAGTTGCAAGCTTTTTGATATCCTGTATTTCCATAATCAAAGAATACCATATTTCCACTTATTTTTAAAACTAAAACATATTAAGAAAATCTTCTTCTTTAATTATTTTTACACCAAGCCTCTCTGCTTCTTTTTCTTTACTTCCTGATTTTTTACCTGCTAAAACAAAAGAAGTTTTTGATGAAACAAAAGACGAAACCTTTCCCCCATTTTCTATTATTTTTTTCTTAGCTTCCTCTCTCGACATAGTATCTAACGTTCCTGTTAAAACAAAAATTTTATCACTAAAAATACCTTTTGTTTTTACTACCTCTTTTATTGTTACCCCGTTTTTAAATAATTTGTTAATAAAATTTATATTGCTCTCCTCTGCAAAAAAATTAACGATACTACGAGAAACAACATTACCTATATTTTCTATCTCTGAAATATCTGAAACTGTTGCTTTTAAGAGATTTTCAATTTTTAAAAAATGATTTGCTATGTCTCTCGATGTTTCTTCTCCTACATGAGCAATACCCAAAGCAAAGATAAACCTCCAAAATTCTATATTTTTATGATTATTAATTGAAGATATTATATTTTCTGCAGATTTATCTCCAAAACGCTCTAAGTCAGCAAGGTCTACCTTATCAAGAGTAAACAAGTCGGCAACATCTGTTATCAAGCCCTCATCTTTCAATCTTTCTAAAATTTTTGGACCTATTTCATAAATTTCAAAAACATTTACAAAGTGTTCAAAAGATCTTTTATTTCTAGCAACACAATTTTTATTTGTACAATAAAAAGCAACTTGCTCTTTTGTCTGAGAATTTGTTGTATCCTTTTTTTCTACAGCAGAAAAACAAGCTGGACATTTTTCTGGCATAACAAAATTCTTTTCTTTACCATTTCTCATTTCAACCACAACACCAAGAACTTCTGGAATAATATCTCCTGCTTTTTGTATTATTACAGTATCTCCTATTTTTAAATCCAATCTATTTATTTGGTCTAAATTGTGAAGAGTCGCTTTTGAAACAACAGACCCTGCAATCTGCACTGGCTCTAGAATAGCCACCGGAGTTAAAACTCCAGACCTCCCAACATTTACAATAATATCTTTAATTATAGTTGTAACTCTTTCTGCTTGATATTTATAAGCGACAGACCATTTGGGTCCCTTACCGACTATACCCAAAACATCCCTGTCCCTTAGACTATCAACTGCAATAACAACACCGTCTGTCGAATAAGGGAAACTATCTCTTTTTTGTTCTATATCTTTTAAATAATCAAAAACATCTTCTATTTTTTCAATTTTTTTACCATGTGAATCTAGTGTAAAGCCAATTTGTTTTAAAAAAAGATGCTCATCTGAATGATTTTCAAAAATAATTTTCTTTTTAGAATCTTTTAAAGACACCAAATCCCAAGCATAAAAATTTAATTGTCTATCTTTTACAATCAGAGGGTCCATCTGTCGAACACTACCAGAAGCAGCATTTCTGGTATTTGCCAGAAGAGGTCTGCCTTCTTTTTTGTTATTTTCATTTATTTTTTTGAAAACTTCCTTGTGCATAACCACTTCCCCTCTTACCACAATTTCATCTAAAATATCACCATCTAAAAAAAGAGGTACTCCATTTATCATTTTTACATTTTCAGTAATATCTTCTCCGAAAAAACCATCGCCCCTTGTAAGACCTCGAACAAGTTTATTGTTTTTATAAAACAAGGTTATATTCAAACCGTCTAATTTTAATTCGCAAAAATATTTATAATTTTTATTGTTTTTAGATATTTTATTTTGCCAATCTAAAACTTCTTCAAAAGAAAACACATCATTCAAACTAGTAACCCTGTCTATGTGTTTTACTTTCTCAAAACTAGACTTCAAAGAACCCCCGACTTTTTGTAAGGGTGAATCTTTTTTAACTTCTGGGAATAAAGTTTCTATTTCTCTGAGCTCTCTTACCAAAGAATCATAAACTTCATCGGAAACACTCGGAGAATCTAACTTGTGATATTCTTCTTGATATTTTGATATTTGTTTTTTTAAAACTTGAGCCCTTGAAATTAAAAAATCTTTTTCTTTTTTATTTTCTTTAAAATCTTTACTCTTCATAATAAATTTTTATTTCTCTTTCGACTGTTCTTGTGTTTGACTTATTACAAATATTATAACCTTTTGCCAAGACGGTTGTCTTTTCTTTGTTTGGATCTGAATTGTCTTTTTGAATATCTATTCTAAAACAAGGAGAGTTTGATGTCTCGCTGGCACTTGGAGGATATATTTTATAACCACCAGCAGAAGGACTTACAGCATTTGCCACTCCACCACAAGACCACGTAGAATTGACTGTTCCAAAAGTAGGGTCAGCAGTTCTTTTAACCCTATCTGCCAAAAGAGCACATTCTGAGGCTGTATCAGATTGATAAAAAGCCACCTGAGAATCTCTAGCCAATGAAGACAGTATTAACTGTTTGTATATTGCATTTGAAAGACCAGCAGTAACGACAGATATTGCACTGACAATAACGACAGTAAAAAGTATTGCGTATCCTTGTTCGTTTTTATTTTTCATAATTATTCTTGCCATCTTGTTATGGTTGATGATAACTCTCTTTTTTTTGTAAGATTACCATTTTTCCAATCTATTGTAACTTTAACATTTATTTGATTTGGATCTAAAGTGTCTTGTTTGACTACTATCTTTCTTTTAAAATTTGTCTTTGTGTAGCCTGTCATACCAGAACCATCGTCTGTTTTATAAAAAGATTCAGTACCAGTAGGGCTAGCCTTGTAATACAAATTTGGACAACCCAGAGCAGGACAAGAAACAGGAGAAGTACTTGTCATATCCTCTAAAACATCTATTGTACAACCATCATTTGAAAAACAATTTGTATACTTATTGTAAAAATTTGTCCAAAGTGTTTCTGTAGAACCAACAGTACTAGAAAGAAAAACACTAGAATCTCTGTCATTTCTTATGTAGTCGACAACTTCTTGAAGTAAAAAATTTGCCGTTATCTCATCTCTCCCATATCTAGCAGCAAAAAGACTACTAGAAACAACACCCATTAGTCCAACAATTGACAAAGTAAGGATAAAAATTGCAGTCAAAGACTCCACCAAAGTAAACCCGTTTTCTTTTTTTATTATATATTTAAAATTCATAATTAATTAAAAATTTCTCTGAGATGCAAGAGTTTGGATAGAAAAAGAAGAAGGCACTCCTTTTACATATACTGTCCCTTTTATGTTTATATAAACACTTGGCTGAATACTATCACTAGTGCTCGAACCTCTAACAAAAAATTTCAAACTATTTATTGAAACATCGTTTGATATCATATCGACACAAGAAGAATTTTCACACCTCTGAAGTGTTTGTGTCGAATCGGCTCTTGTTGCCAGCTGATAAGAAACCCTTATAGTGTTGTTGTTTTGGGGAACAAAAGAAATTGTATTTCCACCATTTTGGCAATCCATAGTATCGGTAAGATTTGCTGGTATCCCCCCACAATAATAATTTATACCCATTCTTATAGATCTAGTCATACTCTCCATAGCAAAATTTACATTATCCATAGCAAAACGAAGAGCTCTAGAATTTTTTGCATTTCCAAAAAGAGAAAACAAAGACCCAATAGAAGCCATCATCACAATCACAAAAATAGAAGTCGAGACCATAAGCTCTATCAAAGTGAATCCACTATTTTCTTTTTTAAAAAATTTATTCATAAAACTATGAGGAAGTAACACTTATTTGACCATTATTTGTTATTGTAACACTTCTGTTTGTCGTCTGACCATTGTAGGTATTTGTAATGTTTATACGAGCATTTGAAATCTGAGAACCTGTCTTGTCACAAGTAGTACGAGCATCGTCATTTCTAAAACAAAAAACAGGCTCTGGGTTTGGTCTTTTGAAAACAATATCAACAGAACCAATAGAAGGGACTAGCTCTTGTGTGCCTGTGCCATAATTTATATAAACAGAAGAAATTTTATCACTAGAAAGAATATTTAAAATTTCAATACATTCATCGGTACTTTCGGGCGAACCACAACCATTGTAAGTATTGTAATTATAAAGATTGTTGGCGCTTATGTCAGCAAATAAAACAAAAGATTTTTCCGAACCTCTATACTCGGAACCAGCAGAATAACCCTTAGAAGTAAAATGAACACCATAACCCGAATTGAAAATACTAGAAGAAGCCCCTCTTACGCCTATGGCATAGCCTTGTGCCCTTCTTACAGAAAGCGCCACATCGTCGGCAAGGTTTTGAGTAGACATAGAAGTGTTAAATTTAGAATAGTTGAATATTGTCATTCCAGAAATAATAATAAAAATAAACAAAACAACAGTGAGCTCTATCATAGTCACTCCCCTATTATTTTTTTTATTTTTTTTATTTGTATTCATCTAAAAACTAAAAACTCAAAAGATTTACTAGTGTAAAAAAATTAAAGTTAAACATAAAAGTCACAAAGACCCCAATTATGAGAAACGGAGCAAAAGGTATTTCTGATTTCATTGTATATTTTTTGCCAGCCAAACCTATTAAAAACAAACCAACCATAGACCCTAAACAAAAAGATAAGATTAAAGAAAAAATACCAGAAGACAAACCAAGCAACCAACCTATACCAAGAATCAATTTGCCATCGCCCATACCCATAAGTCTGCCTTTTGAAAAATAAGAAAGTAAAATAAAAGGTAAGGCTAAAATAGGACCAGAAAGTAAAGATAGTAAACCTTGCCAAGTAAACAATATCCCAAAAGACAATAACCCTACAATAAGAGACAAAAGAGATAAGAAGCTAAAAAGATAGGATAATTGATTTGGTATTATTTTATGCTTAAAATCATAAACAAAAATAATTATCAATATACTAAATATCGCAACAAATAAAAGTGTCAACAAAAAGTATAGGGTTTTTGAAAAAACAAGATAGGGTAAAAATTTAAAAAAGATAACTACAAAAATTAAACCTGTTATAAATTCAACAATTGGATACTGTAAAGAAATTTTACTTTTACATTTTCTACACTTTCCCGCCTGACTTAAAAAAGAAAGAATTGGGACAAGCTCAAACCATCTCAATTTATGACCACAAGACATACACATAGAGCTCCCTTTTACAAAAGACCTACCTGTATTTATTCTAAAAATCACAACATTCAAAAAGCTTCCAATAATAGAACCAAAAATAAAAATCAAAAATAAAATAAGTGTATACATAATAAGATTATAGCATTTTCGCACAAAACAAAAAACCACCCATTGGGTGGTTTTTTGTTTATTTACAAGCAGTACCGTTGATAGAGTTTGCTATTGTTTCAGATGTTGCCCAGTTGTAAGACTTTGATGCCCCAAGTGAGTCTACACACCAAGAGTCTGGAGTTGTGTCTGCGGCCGTACCTCCAGTTTTTAGTTGCACCGCAACAGCCCAAGCACTTGATGTTGAAACACATCTAGTAGAAGCAACCCCAGCCCCAGCAGTATAAGCAGCAGTTATCTGCGCCCAAATTGTAGACTCTGAGAAAATAGTATCTGCAGTGTTAGCACATTGGGCTAATGCAAAAGCAGTAGGTGTAGCATCAACTCCATAACCACCCCAAGTGTCATACAACATCTCTGCTTCGGCTCTTATGTTTGCAAGGTTTGCTTTAATGTTTGAGTCTGCGGCTTTTGATCTTGCGCTGTTCAAAGATGCCAAAACAACAGAAGACAAAATACCGATGATTGCAACAACAACTAGAAGCTCAATCAATGTAAAACCTTTATTATTTTTAATCATATTTTAATTGCAATTAATATAACGACCGTTATTAATAAAATAATTATATCATAGTCAAAACAAAAAACCACCCAATGGGTGGTTTTTTGATAGAGTTTTATGGACAAGAATAAGTACTTGCAGCTAGAACAGTTGTGGTTCCTTTTGAAACACCGTTATTATCTACACACCACAAGGTGTTTGTACCATCGGCAACCTTCAAACCAGACTGAACTGCCCACCCAGTAGATGTATCATGACAAACTATTGTTGTGGTTGTACCAGCTGTAGCATCTGTCCCTATTGAAGTAGCACCAAGAGAATCTTTTGCAGAATTCAACATACCTAAAACTACAGAGTTTGCGCAAACCCCTTCATAAGTAGGTGTGGTTGCAGAATCATAAAAAATTTCTGCTTGTGCTCGAACGTTTGCAAGGTTTGCTTTAATGTTTGAGTTAGCGGCTTTTGATCTTGCGCTGTTCAAAGATGCCAAAACAACAGAAGACAAAATACCGATGATTGCAACAACAACTAGAAGTTCAATCAATGTAAAACCTTTATTATTTTTAATCATATTTTAATTGC
>JACCEC011640475.1_pt1 | contig 11104 bp, 7 predicted proteins | sample 7450121 | NCBI WGS metagenome assembly JACCEC01 (sample SAMN15323455, study PRJNA562643) | freshwater metagenome | isolation source: river surface water | place: USA:Blue River Watershed | collected 2017-08-18 | reverse complement strand
TGTATCTCCCTATCGACTGCACTCTGCAGGGTTTTGTAGAGCTTTGATGCCTCGTTGGTGACGTTGTCGGTGCTGGCGAGCTCAGCTTCGACGCTGACGCTGAACTGATGACTGCTGTAGCCGGGAAGGCCCAAGCGTTTGCTGTAGTTTGCGATAATTTTGACTGCCATTGATGTGGATGGTTTGTGTTGGAGAGTGCTAAGACGTCACTGCTTGTGAAATTGGAGTCCGGACTCCTTCTTTGAGTTGGCTAGCGTTTGCGGGCCGTTTCCTTGATCGCTGATTCAGCAATCGTGGATGCGGCCGCAAGCAATGCGCTAACCAGCGCTTTCACGGGTAGTGACATGGTTTTTCACCTCCTTTTTTGAGGAAAATTGCGGGCTTCATTAGCGAAACTCGCGCCTCAGATGATTATACCCGGGTTTTAACGAAATATGTGAGGGGGGGGCGGAACGAGAGCCATCTTGACAAACTGGCAACCTCTCCGAAGCCGTGGCTACGCCCGCCGCCACTTACCTCTCACATTCGCTCACCTTGAATTTCAGGTTTGCCGCGCTCTAACTTACTGCTTGGCGGACCTCTTCCGCTGCTCCATTCGGGAAGTGTGCGCTGATTTCCACATTAACGGTGACCTTCGCCATCGGATAGCTCGTTAATACGCTGATGACCTCTTCGGCGATGTGTAATAGCCTCGCTTTTGCCGTGGCTGCATCCACCTTCAGCGCACCGTGGAACGACTTCATTTTTGGACTACCCCCACTCAAGGCGCGAAAGCCGTTGGAGAAGCGTAAACCAAACGAGTCGCACCCAGTTTGGACGGCGGGCGCTCTGGGCCGCTAGCTGCAAGCCCCAAAATTTCGGTTGTGTCGCGACAGCATCCTGCAGCTCGAGGGCACTACCCCGCTCCATCCACGTTTGCACAGGTGGAAACTCTCGGGAACGGGAGTCCTCCCGAGGCAGCTAATTTTATGTAATCCTATCTGCTTTGTATCAACATTTTGGTGCGCCACCTGAGGCCGCGGCAGCCCACAGATTCTGCTGCCGAGGTTGTGTTATTTGTTCGATTCCGTGGAGGTGACGAGCTCGATATACTTCTCCGCGAAGCGCTGGCCTATAACAGCCTGGGCTTCCGAATTGTAATGCACATAGTCGCCGGTGTGGCCGTCCTTTAGGTCCCGTGCATCCACGCACGCCGTATGTGTCCGCATCAAAGGCAGTTTCAAGACGACATCGTTTATGACACTCCAGTGATTCCATTGATCCTCCGGCTTAATGATGTGCCGTTTCTCGGACCTTTCCGCGATAAAGGAACCAATGGTGCACGCAATGAAGGGTAGTTCAGACTGCTGGAGGTCGGCGCGCAGGCTGTCCACGCACTTCAGAAATTTTTCTTCATACATTCGGCAGCCGGTTTCGGTGGAATTGGACTCGCCTTGAAGCCACAAGGCACCACGCAGGCGAGTAAAGCCCTCGGGGCCACTCGCGAGCGCCAGTCGGGCGCGCTGAACAGCCAGATCATACTCACTTGTGCCATCACCTTTTTGCCACATCCCAATCTTCGATCCGCCACGGGCACAGGGAATGAGACCGACCATAACGTCAGGCTCACGCGCTAAAAGGGCTTCGGCAAAAGACAGGCCAGGCCCCACGCCGCTTTTCTCGAAGCCCTCCATCGTGACAGGGTCGCCGTCAAAGTGCAGCGGGTGCTGCGCTACATACCACTGAAAGTTTTTTTTGTGCATCATCACAATGCGCGGGTCCAATTTTTGCCCGGCGGGCAGCTTACCACTGCCCGCCATGTTCGACTGGCCCATGAGCAGGAACAAATCGAGACGCTTCACGCCCTGCGGCAGCTTTTTGATGTCCACCGGCTGTAAGGGCGGTGGCTTCGCTACTTTGATGGCTACACTTTTATGGCCCGGTTTTTCAGAAAGTCTTTGGATCAGGAATGGGATGTGAGGCGCATTCGCATCCGTCGGCAGTGCAGGATACGCGAGATGACATTCCACACCGAGGGAGTCGAGGCAGTTCTTCAAACGCACGCCAAAAGCAGCGCCGTGAACGGCATCCAGCTGGGGGTGGCCTGCGGGTTCGGGCGTTTTGCCGTAGATCAAAAAAATCGGCGGATCGTCGGCGCTGGCGTGTTGGATGGGCGAGTATTCCTCGATCCACGGCAAGACCCGGTCACGGTTCGCCAGCCAGGCTTCCATATCACTGACAAGGCGGCCGTCCTTCTCTTTGAGAAAACCAAAGGCGTGCGCGCCGTATTTCGGTGCTTTGAACCACTCGCGGAGTTGCTGCGGATCGAGCGTGGTCTGTGCGTCGAAGACTCCGGCGCAAGTGACTCGGGTGGATTCGCGTGCAACAGGATCGGCACTCTTTGGGTCGGCCATGTCATCGTGCATTGCCAGCCATAGCGACGAACAACCTCCAGCGGAGCCCCCTGTCAGACCGATGCGTGTCTTGTCGAGGTTCCATTCCCTCGCTTTACTCCGGATGAACTGAATCGAGCGCGCTGCATCGCCAAGCGGCCAACGTACGGGTGGTGTGATGCCCGCTTTGATTGCGGGCGTTATCAGCCGGTAGTCAACGGTCGCGACCGAAATCCCTGCACCGAGAAAAGCGTGCAAGCCATGTTTCTGCACCGATCCACGGTCTCCGCCCTCCCAGCCTCCGCCGTGGATATACACGACCATGGGTGTGGGTTCATCGGACTTCGCCAGCCACACATCCATCACCAGGGAAGGATGGTCGCCGTAACCCACGCGAGCATGGGTGGGTGGAGATGTTGGTTCACTCTGGCTCCGCAGTTCTGTCGACGACGCCATAGCAGACTGTAGGAGGGCCGTCGATGCGGCCAGCATTGCGAGGAGAATCGGAGACGGGTGTTTTCTCATGATGAGGTACAGTTCATGTTGACGAATGAATTCAGTCAGGCACGGCAGCTTTTCTGTCACTCGGGTCGGCAGTTGGAGCGACGTTAAATTCATACTCCGCTGGGGGACAACTTTAATTCCCAAATCCCCCCGTTGGTACCGGGAGTGAGGAAATGACGCGGGCCTCAGCGACCGTCTCGGCGGTCGACAAGTTGCCGAAACCATTCGCGCAACTGACGCGTAGACGGACGGTCGTCGAGGAACATGGCCGTGGCGTGAGCGTTGAGGCCGGACTGAGCCCAGGTGACCGTGGTTTTCATCACCTCCATCACGGGCTGGTATTTCTCCTCCGAATTATCGGTGTGGAAGACGGCTTTGCCCTCAAAGCGGGCGGCCCGTTCGATGGCCCCCTCGTTTGCCCGGTTCCACTGGAGGCCATCGTAGTGCTGGCAGGCGTGAAAGCCTTTCCAGAGCGCGGCGATCCGGTCATTGCGAAGTCCAATGTAGCCACACGCGATCGCACCTCGCGAAAAACCCGTCAACACGAGGTTCCCGCGGTCCCCTCCAAACCTGGAGCAAACCTCCTCCACCATCTGCATGACATAGTCCGCCGTGTCATCCGCGTTACCCCACCCGTTTTCGGCCATTCTGCCGGCGGCGCGATCCACAAAAGGAACTCCCAGGCAAATCGCCCCCCTGCCCTTGCTCATCCCGTAGCCAATCACGCACTGATCCGGCAGCCCCTTGGAGTAGCAGGCGGGTCCGTAAAACAGGTTTCCAGGATGTTCGACAATGACCGGGAACTTCTTTCCGGGACTCCAATCTTCGGGAAGATTCAGAATGCTGTAGACGGCGCCGCCCGCATCCTGGGGCAGCCGATAACGAACCCGTTTTCCCGGAGCCGGGGCCGCGTCTTCAACGGCCGGCACTTCAAAACGTCCCGGCGGGCGCTCCCACTCGGGTACCTGGCCGCGGGCTGCTACACCGCGCACTTTGACGGCGAGCGGCTTGGTCACTCGCATTCCCAGATACGTCTCGGGCTTCCCACCGGCGCCGGGTTTGGCGGAACGATTCATCACCTCGGCCAGCATGACTTGTACGCCTTTGACGCTGGCCGGATTCAACTTGGGCGTGCGGTCGGGGAAAACGCTGCGCAGGTCGCAGGAGAAGGTCCGCGTCTCCTGCGGCGCAAGCGTGGCCGTGTCCAGCACGGCGTCCCAGCCGTGATCGCCTACCGCCCAGAACAGAACACCGGCCGGCACGGATCCCGTGTTGGTGATCTCGGCTGTGATGGTCGCCCGCCGCGCGAGGTCCCATCCGCCCTTGGGAGCCGGGATCACCGCCCACGCGTAAAGGTCGGCCTTGGAGGTGGAGAGAGTGAGTTCGCCGGCGTTCCACTCGGCCTCAAGGTCGCGCAAGTCTGCGAGATCGCGAGGGGAGTGGACATGCCCGGTGAGAGAATCCGCCGTCTCCGCCTGAATCGACGCCTGCAGCGCGAACAGCAAAACGGTGAACCACCTGAGCGCGCGTTTCATGCTTTGGATTGGCCGACTTATTTTGACGGGGCCTCTGACTTGATCAGCGGCACGTTGCTTGGGTGTTTGTTTTCGGAGGCGCTGAGTGTCTCCGCACGGTCCGCGACAATCCAAGCGCCTTGCGTCGGTGGGGTGGAGGAGGCGAATTCGTTGCCCAGGATGCGCACATCCTCGCAGCCCTTGATGGCGATGGCGGCCTCGCGCGTCTCTGTGATGCGGTTGCCCCGGATCAGGATATTCCCGCCGAGGCCGGAGGTGGACCAGACCTCGATGGGCGTCCAGCCACAGCGTAACATGGAGTTGCCACTGACGACGACGTCGCGCGCGCCATGGCCGGATACTTCCGAGATGTAGCCTGCGAGCACCGCGTTGCCATTGATGTTTTCGAAGTGGTTGTCAGCGACCCAGGCTCGTGTGCCGTTGAATTTCACACCGTGGGCGCGTCCCCCGACTTGGCGGTTATGCCGATAGACAAAATCTTCGTTGCTCTGCGCGTCGCAGTACAAAAAGACCTGGGTCCAGTCAAAGGGAGCGTCGAGGCCGATAGCTGCCGCGAGTTCGGAGATCGGGTGGTCGAGCTGCACGCGTGTTCCTTTCACCGTCTTCACCACGGCCGATACGCCGCGCTTGTTCATGGCATGCACCAGTGCAACCCGGTCGCCCACCTGCACATCGTTGCCGCCGAGCAGGAGACCGTCGGCCCCGTCGGCTCCTTTGATGGAACGTCGGAACGACTGCTGGGCCGGACCATCGTCGGCGAGGCATTCGAATTCGCATCCCTCGATCCATTCGCCAATGCGGCCGCTGGCGGTGTGAGAGTGCCCGCCGAAATAGTCTTTCTCGGCGAGGCGCGTTACTTTACACCTCAAGAAGCTCTTCGCGTTGTCCTTGCCGCCGCCCGCGCAAAGGGCTCCTGGAAGTCCAGTGAGCGTCAGCTCGCTGAAGGTGCATTCGTCCGTGCGCGTCGTCTTCAGCCAGTGCCAGCCATACGCTGTCACGACCGCAACGGCACCCATCGGAATGCGGTCGAGCGTCTCCGCTTTCACCGGATTGAACACAAACGAACCGGGCGCATCCGGCGCGGGAATGCACTTCGCGTTTCGGGCTGAGACGAAGGCACCGACGAGATATTTGCCGTGGTGCACCGGGTCCATACAGCCGAGAAAGCTGCCGGCTGTGCCCGGGTATTGAAAATAGTTCGTCACATCCGGCGCGTGTCCCGGTTCCGGGTGCACGGTGAGGTTCATCGCGTCCGGATCTTTTTTTGTCACTCTTACCAGGGTGTACGCGGGCCGGGCAGGCGTGAGCCTGAAGCGTTGGACCGTCACGCGCTGGCAGTCATTGAGGTTGAGAAAGGTACCTGCCAGCACGAGGTGAGCGCCGTGCCCGTCAATCACAAGGTCGTGCGCCTTCGTCATTGTCACGAGGCTTTCCCCAGCATCGGGGGCGAGTGCGTACTCTCCTGGCTCGAAGTCCACGCGGGCAGGTGCGCTCGCCGCCGCCTCTAACAATACCCGCCTTACCGTCTCCCCATCACTGCCCACACGAATCGGGAAAGTCTTCTCGGGCGACCGCAGCTCAAAAGCCACGGCCCGCGACCAGTCCCCCGCTCCGCTCCGCACGCGCCACCAGTACCTCGCCGGTGGCAGCGCTTTCACCGGCACAAACCGGGAAACGACTTCAAGGCGGTCGTCGCACACCACTTCCTCGAACGCCTCGTCCCGGGCGATCTGAATGCAATGCACTTCGTCGATCTTCACATCAGTCTCGCGGCGCCAGTAGAAATGCGGATGCGGCGTATAAACAACCGCGTGTTCGCTTGGCGATTCAGGGCTTGGAGCGTCCTCGGAATGCAATGACGGCAGGCATGTCGACCACAGGGCGACTACGAGTTTTAGGGGATGTTTCATCTCTTCTTGGTCTAGGGTGCGTCAGCGGCTGGCCTTCAACTCCAGCGGCATGGCTGTGCTGTCGCGGCCGGCGCGGCCCCCCCAGAAAGTACGCGACAGCAAAAAATCCACTCCGCCGAAAACTGGGGTTTTGCGCAAATACATCGAAGATTCTGTAAGGCATCCCGCACAAGCATAGTAGGAGGAATCAAATCAAATTTGTAAGAAATCCGGTTGCACTCTAGAATTGCCACACAGGCATGAAAAAACGTGACGCCCCGAAACCGAAACGGACTGGCAAGCATCCGAGGGTAGCCATCCTCGTTGAGACCTCGCTTGCGAGCGGACGCGACATACTGCAGGGCATTGCGAGGTACGTGCGCGAGCACAGGCCGTGGCTTCTGTATCATCAGGCCCGGGGTCTAGAGGAGAGGGTTCCCACCTGGTTGAAAGATTGGAAGGGGGATGGGATTTTGGCGCGTGTTCAAACCCCCGCAATGGCTCGAATGCTGGTTCAAACCGGGCTGCCTGTGGTCGATGTCCTTGGGGTGGTAGCTGAAACTGGTTTTCCGCTTGTCCACGTGGACGACGGTGCGATTGGCGAGATGGCGGCGGCACACCTTCTGGAACGAGGCTTTCGGTCCTTTGCATACATGGGAATCCGTCGCGAGAACTGGTCGCAGGCCAGACAGGCGGCCTTCAGCGCCGCGGTCGCGAAGCACGGCTTCGCTGTGACGGTCCGGAACGAGTTCCGGAAAAGGTCGGAAAGCGAACCCTGGGAAGTTCAACAGCAGCGGCTTGGGCACTGGGTTTTAAAGTTGCCAAAGCCCGTGGGAATCATGGTCTGCAGTGACCAGCGGGGCAGCCAGTTACTCGAAGCTTGTCTTAGGGTCGGGGTCCGCGTGCCGCAGGAGGTTGCGGTTATAGGCGTGGACAATGATGAACCTCTTTGCAACGTGTGTCAGCCCACGCTTTCAAGTGTTCTACCGGGACACGCACAAACGGGTTACGCTGCTGCAGCTTTACTGGAGCGTCTCATGGAGGGTTTTTCGCCGCTCGGCCCGACCTCGCTCATTGCTCCGGTGAAAGTCGTCACAAGGCTTTCCACGGACTCCGTTGCGGTAGACGACGAGGTGGTGAGTCGCGCCCTTTGTGTCATTCGCGAACATGCCGTTCATCGGATTCGGATTGATGATCTTGCGGTAAGAGTCGGCGTCTCGCGCAGTGTTTTGCAGAAGCGCTTTCGCGCTTCCGTAGGAAGAACCCTCAATGAAGAATTAGTCGCCCAAAGGGTAAAAATTGCACAGCAGCTTTTACGTGAAACGACTCTTCCTATTCCTGAAGTCGCGGAGCGCTCCGGTTTTGAACACGCCGAATATATGGCTGCCGTGTTTCGGTCCCGTCTGAATTGTTCTCCCGCGAGGATCCGCCGATCCCAGCGGCGAGAATTATTCTAGCGTAGGGGCCCAATTCTCTTATCCGTATCAATCAGACCGCACGACCCTTCGAAAATGCTGCAGGGAGCAACCTCGACTTTAAGCAGCACGGGATTGGCTTCATCTATAAAGCTGCAGGTGTGGATGAGTGTTCGCTCAGCATTGAATTGCGCCCTGCGGCAATGACGCGCACCCGAGCTGAGGAAATGGAGGCAGAAGCAAACTTCGACCCCTTGGGGGTAAACTCATTTGCCACAAGGCGGGGAGGCATTGCTTCCAGATGCGCTGGTGTCTGCTCGGGACCTAGCAAAGAGATAGCGGCCGCGGGCCTGAGACTGGGACCCCCTTATACTGGTTCTGGAATCAGCGAGTTGTTCTAACATCGCAGATCAACCAGCTGGACCATGGCAGCTGGGGGTTACGATCGGCATAGCTGTGGATTTATCTCTGTCGGTCAGTCTCGCGGAGATATTCTAGCGTCGACCCGTACAGCTAAGCCGGTGACGCCGCTGAGATGGCTGCCTGATGCGCCATGGAGTGCTTGCTGAATGGATGTGGAATGGATATAATTGGATAAGGAATGGATATCGTAAATCTACGGGACCTTGCCCCGAACCCGGCGATTAGCCCAGAAATACTCAAGCTCATCGGGTCACTGGATGAGTTCAAGGGGCAATGGCGCGTTTTTAAACGGCTTTCCAGGGACCAGCTCTCGCATCTCAAAAAGATTGCCACGATCGAAAGCATCGGATCTTCCACCCGTATTGAGGGAAGTAAACTCTCAGACCAGCAAGTGGCTAGCCTTCTGTCAGGACTCAAAATTCAGGAGTTCAAGAACCGTGATGAGCAAGAGGTTGCTGGGTATGCCGCCGCCATGGACACGGTTTTTGAGTCTTTTGAACATATATCGTTTACTGAGAACCACATTCGTCAACTACATCGGACTCTTTTGCAGTACTCAACGAAGGACGAACGCCATCGCGGAGACTATAAAACGTTGGACAATCATGTGGCGGCTTTTGATTCGAGTGGGAACCAGCTCGGCATCGTGTTTGAAACTGCTACGCCGTTCGAGACGCCCTCATGCATGGGCCGGTTGGTCGAGTGGACCTTTGAGGCGGAGCGCGACGCGGTATTGCACCCGTTGCTGATCATTGGCGTTTTGGTGGCTTGGTTCCTTGCGATTCACCCGTTTCAGGATGGCAATGGGCGTCTGTCGCGAGTTTTGACGACGCTGCTCCTACTTCGTCATGGATACGGGTATGTGCCCTATTCCTCGTTGGAATCGGTGATCGAGGAAAACAAGGAATCATACTACAAAGCGTTGCGTAGAACTCAGAGTACCCTGCGGGGTGAGTTTGCGGATTGGGAGCCCTGGTTGGTGTTCTTTCTGAGGTGCCTTGTTCGGCAGAAGGAAAACCTGAATGTGAGAATTGAACTTGAGGGCCAGCGGCTGGAGTCGACTTCGCCTCTGGCAGCTGCCGTGCTGCGGATGTTGGATGATGCAAATCGCATCACTCTTGCTGATGCGGTTAAAGCTACGGGAGCAAACCGCAATACGTTGAAGGTGAAGATCAATGAGTTGGTCAATCTAGGGCTTCTCACCCGTAACGGTCGGGGAAGGGGAGTTTTCTACACCAAACCTTGAATTGGACCGCTCTTGTCGATCAGCCGGCCAGTAACCCTTAATTTTCCGAAATTCCGATTTTCCACGATTCCAGCGGCGTTGACGGGCGGTCTAAATTCCAAATTCAGCCCTGCAGTTGAAAGGGCAGAGGGCAACGAGATGGAAAACTGGAAATCTGGAAATCTGGAAAATTCCATGACGACGTCAATGAAGCTGGTCAGTGCCCGTTGTCTCAAGCGACCAAGTGCTCTATGCCCCCAGATCAATCAGCCTTACCACCGCTTTAGGGCCTTTGGTGATCTCGAACATTTGCTTTTTGAGCTTGATGGCCTCGTCCACCTTAGGAAGTCCAAGACCAGTCCTTGCGCTCAAGCTCGACCGGTTGAGTCCTTCTCTGCCGGCTTCCTTTAATGCATTCACAACCTTACTGAATGCATCTTCTTTCGAGACTCTTTCACGCCTAGGGGCTTTTTGTAGATGATTGCCTTGAGCCGTGGGCAGGGGAGTGTGGCCTTCAGGCGCAATCGCCCCTTGGACTAACCTGCCGGCACTAATCTCGAGCAGTTCTTTGTGGATAGCTTCAAGCTGCGTCCTGAGGCTGTTGAACTGCCGCAACTTTTCCTCAACATCAGAAGCACGCAAGACCGCCAGGCGCTCTTCGAGCATCTTCCTCTCGTCATTGATGTTCTTGGAAAAATCTTCGATATGAGGAAGAGATGGAATGTTCATGTTTGAGAACAGTAGGTTATCTATGATGGAATACCGCTGAAGGTTAAATTATCCGTGTCTATCTGCAAGCAGAAGATTCAGCTGAGAGAGATCCTCAAAGAAGATAGGGGCTGATTCTTGGCCCCAGATTAGATGCTCCGCTGTAGTACGGTTGAAAGTATGCCAAGGGGCGATTTTGAGGCTTCCAGATGCTTTTATTGGGACATTCTGAAAGAGTCGTCAGCTCACAGGGCATCTATTAGCTGATTTTGCTGAAAGTTCAATTTATTAGATCAACCTACTTTTCGCATTGGTATCTTCGAATGGTTGTTTCTCTGAAAGCTTCTGGTCTCAATGTCTCCAGTTGTAAGGCTGAACAGGAAGTGATGAGCTTCGACAGTCTTTTTGTTGAGCTCTAGCACGTTCTCATCAGTATATTCCTGCTCGTAGACACCCGACAGCGAGTAGCTAGCAAACATATATCTTACAAATTTTTCTACTGCAGGGAAAGAAGTATGAACTTTCTCTAGTACTTTGAGAGTTCTGTCGTTTTCTCTGAGTTTAGCATTCAGATCAGGAGAAACAGTTTTTTTAGGAAAGAACACCAGTGCATGAGTGTGAGGTCTGAATCTCATTTTTAGGATAGAATCAGCACTGACTTCGTTAGAGTAGAGAAAGCTTGTGATCAGACCTGATCTTTGAAGCCGTTTGAGGGTGGTCACGTTTCCTTTAAAGAAATTTTTGTATTGTTCTCTAGTTCTGTCTGAGCACTCAGTTTGAGAATGATACAGTTCAGATGATTCAAAGTTTATGATCTGGCAGTTGTTTGTTTTGAAGAGATCTTCAACTGAATATTTATTAGTGAATTTTTTGTAGCGTTCAGAACATGATCTAGCATCAAACAAGGTATTTTTTGTTTTGAACATAGAGTATTTTCCGTTCTTGTTCCTTAAATTTGAAGAAACCATGTTTGTGTTGTTGAAGCTTCTGATGTTCCAGGCTTCAACTCCGATTAATAATAGAAGATGAGAGT
>JACCEC011264094.1_pt1 | contig 11108 bp, 10 predicted proteins | sample 7450121 | NCBI WGS metagenome assembly JACCEC01 (sample SAMN15323455, study PRJNA562643) | freshwater metagenome | isolation source: river surface water | place: USA:Blue River Watershed | collected 2017-08-18 | reverse complement strand
CCGCTATTGGGTGCTGGACTACAAGTCCAATAAATTGGACGGCTACCAACCACCCCAGTTGCAGGCTGCGGTGCTGGCCAAACGCTATGAAGTGCAATACGTGCTCTACACCCTGGCTCTGCACCGCTTGCTGAAAAACCGATTGCCGGGCTACGACTACACACAACACATGGGCGGCGCAGTCTATTTGTTTCTGCGTGGCATCGACGCACCCGAGGCGGGGGTGCATGCGCTGCGACCGCCTTGGGCGCTGATTCAACAACTGGATCTTTTGTTTGCCGAGGTGACCCCATGAAATTGGCCAGCTTGGTGCAAGCGGGTTGGTCTGGCACCGCTCAAACACCGCTCAACGAATTGGACATCGCATTGGCCCGCTTGCTGCAAAGCCTGCAACCCAGCAACGACCAACGCCACCTGTGGCTGGCAGCCTTGACCAGCCACCAATGGGGCCGCGGCCATGCCTGTTTCGAGGTGCCCTCCTCCTCGGGCGATGCGGCCGACGTGTTGGATTGGCCCACGCAGGCGTTGCAAGTCTTGCCGGCAGACTTGTGGCAAGCCCTGCCAAGCCTGCCTTGGGTCCAAGGCGATGCATCGCCCTTGGTGAGGGATGGTCAGCGTCTTTATTTGCGTCGTGCATGGGCCGCCGAGCACAGCATTCGACAGTGTCTGCAACAGTTGCAACTGCAAACATGCCAAGCCCCCGCAGACCTAGAAACCGCCCTGAATGCCTTGTTTGGCACTGCGCAGTCTGATGACAGCCAACGCCGGGCCTGCGCCCACGCGGCCACCCACGCCCTCACGCTGATCACGGGCGGGCCGGGCACCGGCAAAACCAGCACCGTGGTGAAGTTGCTCCTCTTGTTGAACGCCAGCAGTCCCCGCCCTTTGCAAACCTTGTTGACTGCTCCTACTGGCAAAGCCGCTGCCCGCTTGGCGCAGGCCATGGCCCAGGCGCGTTCCAACGGGCCCGCCGATCAAGCCCACTGCCTGCCCACCGAAGCGCACACCTTGCACAAGTTGTTGCAAAGCAATCACCAGAACGCAGCGCCACAACTGCAAGCCGATGTGGTGGTTGTGGATGAAGCGTCCATGATCGACCTGGGTTTGATGGCGCGCCTGCTCCAAGCCATGCCGCCCCAAGCACGCTTGGTGCTGTTGGGTGACAAAGACCAACTGGCTTCGGTGGAAGCCGGTGCGGTCATGGCGCAGCTCTGCCAAGCGCCATGGCTGGCTGCCAACACCATCACCCTGCACCACAGCCATCGGTTTGACGCCGGCAAAGGCATCGGCCTATGGGCACAAGCGGCCAATGCCGGAAACACCGACGCGTTGATGTCTTTGTGGCAAGCCGCCCCCGAAGGCTGTTGGCCCAGCCACCAGATCGTGTCGCGTCTGACAGGACGCCAGAGCCACGACAAGCACACCCTGCAGCAGATTCGCGCCGCATGGAGCGGTTGGTTGGCGCTGTTGGCCCCGCATCAACAAGGTGAGTCTGCCAGCGACGCGCAAGCCCTGGCACTGCTGTCTGGTTTTGCCCAGATCGGGGTCTTGTGCGCTTTGCGCGAGGGACCTTGGGGCGTGAATGCCTTCAACACCCAGATTCAAAAAGCCTTGGGCTTTGCCGATGCGCCCTGGTTCGTGGGTCGACCGGTGATGGCGCGGCGCAACGACTACAGCCTGGGTCTGATGAACGGCGACATTGGTTTGTGCCTGCCGACGGGGGTTGGCATGGCGCAGCGCCTGCGGGTGGCGTTTGCCGATGGGAAAGGTGGCGTCAAGTGGCAAGTGCCCAGCCGCTTGGGTGCGGTGGACACGGTGTTTGCCATGACGGTGCACCAGTCGCAGGGCTCGGAGTTCGAGCAAGTGCTGTTGGTCTTGCCAGACACCCCCAACCCCTTGCTCACCCGTGAGTTGGTCTACACCGGCATGACCCGCGCGCGCCAACAGTTGTGCATCTGGGCGTCCGAGCCCGATTTGCTGGCTCAGGCCTGCGGTCGCACCGTGCGGCGAAGCGGGGGTTTAACGGTGGCAAAATCCGGCGCATGAACACCATGCGCAGTATGAAATGGATGCTGACCTTCTGGCTCGCTTGCCAACCTTGGCTGGCTGTTGCCGAATGGGAAGCCGTGGACGAAAACCACTTGGCCGTGGTCTATATCGATCCCGACAAAATCCGCGCCAGCAGCGTCTACCCGCAAGCCTGGCATTTGTTCGACCTGTTTGACAAAACCAAATCTGGCGTGCAATCCCGTTTGGCCTTGATGGAATACGACTGCCATGACAGTCGTCGCCGCACCTTGGCTTTCGCCTCCAAATCCGAAGCCATGGGCGAAGGCAAAACACTCTTCACCAGCACACAAGCCACGCCATGGAAACCCGTGGCCGGCGACACCGTGGGCGAAAAAGTCATCGAAATGCTCTGCGGCCAAGGCCACGGCAAAGGCCAGGCCAAGTCCCATGGCAAATCTGGCGCCGCCGGCAAAGAAGCCGCCAAAGGCGACGGACACGCCGCGCCCGCACCTGCAGCCTCAGGCCATTGATCAACCAGGACATTCATGCAAGTCACCAAACACACCGACGCTTTCGCCACCGCGCCTCAACTGGCCCCAGAGCACATGGCGGCCATCGCGGCGCATGGTTTCAAAACCATCATCAACAACCGCCCAGACATGGAAGGCGGCCCTGATCAACCCAATTCAGCCACCATGCAGGCCGCCGCCGAAGCCGCTGGCTTGACCTACCACTACTTGCCTGTGGTGAGTGGCGCCATCACGCCCGAGCAAGTCGTGCAAATGGCCGAGTTGGTCAACAACGCCGCACAACCAGTGCTGGCTTTTTGTCGCAGTGGCGCGCGTTCGACGCAATTGTGGTCTTTGGGTCTGGACTGACTGCACTGCGCTTGGTTAACGAGAGGAGCACAGTGCCATCTGTGTGGCTGATCAGTTCTCCACCGAACTCAGCTTGCGCGAGTTGATCGGGTCTCGAAACACCAGCGGTTTGACCTGCACCCGCTCTGCATCCGGCACCTGTGCATAAGCCACCGCCTCTTGCACCACATGGTGGAATGCTGATTTGTCGCACACCGGATCGGCGTTGGCCGCATCGCCTGTCAACATCAAGGCCTGGCAACGACAACCGCCCAGGTCTTTTTCTTTTTCAGGGCAGGTTCGACAAGGCTCTTTCATCCACGCATCGCCACGATAATGGTTGAAGGCATGGGATTCGTACCAAATGTCTTTCACATCCATGGTTTTCACATTGGGAAATTCCAAATGCTTGATCATCTTCGCGGTGTGACAAGGCAATGCAGAGCCGTCGGGTGTGATGGTCAGAAACACATTGCCCCAGCCGTTCATGCACTTTTTGGGGCGGGTTTCGTAATAGTCGGGCACCACGAAAAAGATGCGCAATTTCTTGCCTAATTTTTCACGGTATTCGTTGGTCACACGTTCGGCGCGTTCCAACTGCTCGCGGCTGGGCATGAGTCCATCGCGGTTGATTTGAGCCCAAGAATAGTATTGGTTGTTGGCCAGCTCCAAGTACTCGGCGCCCAAGTCCACGGCCAATTCGATGATCTTGTCGATGTAGTCGATGTTCAAACGGTGGATCACACAATTGAGCACCATGGGCCAGCCGTTGGCCTGAATCAGCTCGGCGGCTTTTTGCTTCAAGGCAAAGGTTTTGGTGTGGGATAAAAAGTCGTTGAGCTCGCGCGTGGAATCTTGAAACGACAACTGCACATGGTCCAAACCAGCGGCCTTCAAAGCCTGTGCACGCTGCGCTGTCAGACCAATGCCAGAGGTCAGCAAGTTGGTGTAAAAACCCAAGCGATGGGCCTCAGCCACCAGCAACTCCAAGTCGTCGCGCACCAAAGGTTCGCCGCCAGAAAAGCCACACTGCACACTGCCTGCGGCGCGTGCCTCGCGCAACACCTTGAACCATTCTTCGGTGCTTAGCTCAGGGCCGCTTTGGGTGTAATCCACCGGGTTGTAACAAAACACACAATGCAATGGACAGGCATAGGTGATCTCGGCCAGCAACCACAGCGGTGGGCCGACGACAGGATGCGCAGGCGCAGGTTGCAGGTTCATGACTGAATCCATCCTTGCGTTTGTGCAATGTCCAAGAATGCCAGCACATCTGACTGCAATCCACTGGCACCAAAATCTTTTTCCAAGTCATCAATCAGCGCTTGAACGGTTTTTTCACCGTTCAAGCGACGCATGATTTCACCGGCGCTGCCATTGAGCTTGACCATGCCCTCGGGGTAGAGAAGCACCCAGTTTTGCTGAACTTCTTCCCATTGCAGCCTGAACATGGCGGCCACGCTGGGTGTGCTGCTGAGCACTTCATCGATGTCGTTCATGATTTGGGTCCTGTGATTTGAATCTCGCATTGATCCAACATGATGGCGTCAGCCAAGGCCCACAGCACGTTGAGCTTGAATTGCAAAATATCCAGTGCGCGCTCTTGCAAAGCGCGTGTTTGACTGAAATATTGCAGCGTGAAGGTGAGGCCATGGGCCACATCGCGCCTGGCTTGTGTGAGCCTGTTTTTGAAATATTGCAAACCCGTGGCATCAACCCAAGGGTATTGCTCGGGCCAGGTGGTGATGCGCTGTTGATGGATGTGCGGGGCAAACAACTCGGTCAAACTTGACGCCACCGCTTCTTGCCAAGGTTGTTGCCTTGCAAAATTGACATAGGCATCGACCGCAAATCGGCTGGCAGGTGCCACATAGCGCAATGAAGTGACATCGTCTCTGCTGAGACCCACCGCCTGCCCGAGGTGAATCCAGGCTTCAATGCCACCCTCATCGTGGATGCCGCCCATTTGCACACCGTCATGGTCCAGGATGCGCTGAATCCACTCACGACGGATTTCCCTGTCGTCACAGTTGGACAAAATGGCTGCGTCTTTGAGCGGGATGGATATTTGGTAGTAAAAACGATTGGCCACCCAGCCACGCAACTGCGCTGGCGTGAGTTTGCCCTCGGCCATCATCACGTGAAACGGATGGTGGATGTGGTAACTGGTGCTCTTGCCGCGCAACAGTGTTTCAAATTCTTCAGCACTCCATGGCGTGCGGGTGTCTGAAAAAGCTTCGTTCATCAAGTTGTTCACAGTTCAATCTCCATGCCGTCATAGGCGACCTCGATGCCATGGGCATTCAGGGTTTGCCGTTGCGGGCTTTGTTCATCCAAGATGGGGTTGGTGTTGTTGATGTGAATCAACACTTTGCGCACGGTGGCTGGGAGTTTGTCGAGCCACTCGATCATGCCGTCGGCCCCGCTTTGCGGCATGTGCCCCATGGCGCGGGAGGTTTTTTTGGAAGCGCCCAAGGCGATCATTTCGTCATCGGTCCAGAGTGTGCCGTCCACCAAAACACAATCACTGCTTTGCATGGCTTGCCAGACATGCGCTTCCATTTGCCCCAATCCTGGCGCGTAAAACAATTGGCGACCCGTGGCTGTGTCAGTCACCGACAAGCCCACATTGTCCCCAGGCTGGGGTTTGTCACGGTGTGGCGAGTAAGGCGGGGCGTTGCTCAGCAAAGGCAAGGCCTTGAATTGCAAAGGCTCTAAGCCGGGCATGTGAAAGGGTTCATCCAAATTCAGACCGTGCCACTCGACGCCGCAATAGTGCGCCAGCACCTTGAACAAGGGATTGCCACTGCTCAAATCTTCTTTGACCAAGGCATGACACCACAACGGGAGCTTTTGCCGATGCTCACGCAGCATCAACAAACCCGTGGTGTGGTCGATTTGGGCATCCATGAGCAACACCGCAGCGATGCCAGTGTCACGCAATTGCCTGGCCGGTTGCAAGGCTGGAAAGGCTTTGATTTGTTGGAGCACGTCCGGCGAGGCGTTCACCAAGACCCAGTCTTGTTCGTTGGCAGTGATGGCGATCGACGACTGTGTTCGCGCACGGTGGTGGGCGCTGCCTGAACGCACCGCGGTGCACTGGGGGCAATTGCAATTCCATTGAGGGTAACCGCCGCCTGCTGCCGAACCGAGGACATGGATTTTCAAAATAGGGTCACTTTAAAAAAAAACCGCGACGAGCGCGGAATCTGAAAAACAAAAGGAGTTGATGAGGTCTGCCGGGTTGCCCCAGGCAGACCAACCAATATCAACGATTGGCGATGTACATGGTGATTTCAAAACCGAAACGCATGTCGCTAGCTGCAGGTGTTTGCCATTTCATAATGTTTCTCCAAAAAAGGAACCGCGGGTTGCGGCAACTGGTGTTCAAAGACATTTCGAACACAGGTGTGAACTGTGCCTGCGCACTGCCTCATTGCCTATCGGCAAGACATGGAATTTGCCATCATGAATATCTTGATTTACCCCTAGGGTTTCCCCCTCGCATTGGAGCGAATAGGATCCAAGGCATGGAAACCCCCAGCAACGACCGCCTTTTCCCGCCCATCGAGCCATTTGCACAAGGATTTTTACCTTCGGTGGACGGCCATGAGGTTTACTTTGAACAATGCGGCAACCCTCAGGGTTTACCAGTGATCTTTTTGCATGGCGGCCCCGGTAGCGGATGCAGCCCCAAACACCGACAACTTTTCAATCCAACCAACACCCGTGTGATTTTGTTCGACCAACGGGCCTGCGGACGCAGCAAAGCTGAAAACCCATTGCAGCACAACACCACGGCCCATCTGATGCAAGACATGGAACGTTTGCGATTGCATTTGGGTATCGCCAAGTGGTTGGTGGTGGGCGGCTCCTGGGGGGGTGGACTGGGCTTGGCCTATGCCAGCCAGCACCGCGACGTTTGTTGTTCTGCCGTGCTGCGTGGGGTGTTTCTCTCAAGGGCGACAGACCTGCAATGGTTTTTCCATGATGCGCAACGTTGCTTGCCCGATGCCTGGCATGCTTTGGCTCAACACATTCCTGCTGCGCAACGGGCACAGCCTGGAGCGTTTTTGATGGACCAGATCCTCCATGCGCCAGATGCCACCGCCCTGCCCTTGGCCCAAGCCTGGCAGGCTTGGGAAAATGCATTGACGCAACGCTGCATGAGCCCTGCCCCGGCCAAGCTGAGCAGCCAAGAAGCCCAGAGCCTGCTGCACAAATACAAAGTCCAAAGCCATTACCTTCAGCACATGTGTTTTTTCCCAGCGGCAGGCCTGCTGTCGCAACTGCATCCCTTGCAAGACCTGCCCATTCATCTGTTGCATGGGCGCTTGGATTGGATATGCCTGCCGCAAGCCGCGTGGGCGGTTCACCAAGCGCTGCCACACAGCCGTTTGCAATGGATTGACAACGCCGGTCACAATCCCTTTGAAACCTCTTTTGTGGGCCCCATGGTGCAAGCCATTGAAGATGCGGTGCGCGCCTCCTCTTGAGCCCAACTGGCGACTTGGAAATAAAAAATGTCTCTCAGACTCCAAATCAATTTGATCACCGGCAGTTTGCTGGCATTGTTCGCCTCTGTACTGATTGCTTTCCAGCTGGGTGACACCCGGCGCAGTGTGCAGGGGGAAATCGATGGTGCCAGCATGGTGGCCACCCAATTGCTGTCCCGGGTCCAAGCCAACAGCAACAACAGCAACTTGCAAGACATGGTGCGTTTTCTCAACTCAGTGGGTCGCATTCGCGCCAATGAAATTGAGTTGATCAACGACAACGGCGTCACCTTGTATCGTTCGCCACCACCGGTTTACAAAGCAGGCCGCAATGCGCCAGAGTGGTACAGCCAGATCGTTTCTCCGCCTTTCAAAGACCGGGAGATTCAACTGCCACAAGGCCGCTTGATTTTGCGCTCCGACCCTTCTCGCGCGGTGCTGGATGGCTGGGATGATTTTCTGCCTCTGCTGGCCATTGTCTTGATGGCATTTGCCATGGGCAACGTCTTGGTTTTTGTCCTGGTTGGTCGTGCACTGCAACCGATTCAGCAAGTGGTCAAAGGACTCAAAGACATCGGCGAAGGTGGTTATGACACCAGGCTGCCACCCATGCGCGGGCAAGAAGCCCACTTGATGGGACAGGCTTTCAACGACATGGCGCAGTCTGTGCAAGATGGTCTGGCAGCCCGGGAAAAGGCCAGGGAAGCCACCCTGGCGTTGGCACAAAACAAAGAACTCACCCAAGTGATTCAAACCCGCATTGAGGAAGTACGGGGGCAAATCGCACGCGAACTCCACGATGAACTGGGTCAACAAGTCACCGCGATCAAAAGCATCGGTTTGGCGATCGCTCATCGTGCGAAAAATGTGGACGCCCAAATTGAAAGCTCGGCCCACATGGTGGTCACCTGTGCGGACGCCATCTACGAAGAGGTGCACCAGTTGGTCAGCAAGTTGCGGCCTTTGGCGTTGGATCGATTTGGTTTGCGAGACGCTTTGCAAGATTTGCTAGAGGACGCGCGCAGCCGCCATCCGCAAATGACGATTGAACTGCAAATGAGCGCGCCCTTGGACCACTTGGGAGATGGACTGGCCACCGCCACCTACCGCATCATGCAGGAATCCCTGACCAACGCTTTGCGACATGCACAGGCATCCCACATTCAGATGAGCGTTCACATGTCGGGTGAGGCGCTGCAACTTGAGGTGCGTGACAACGGCCAAGGGCCATCACCCCATTGGGCCGCGTCAGGGCATTTCGGAGTCATCGGCATGCGCGAACGTGCGGAAGGCTTGGGGGGCTCATTGTGCTTTGAAGCTTTGAGTCCATCAGGGGCTTTGGTCCATGCCAGTTTGCCGCTGAGTCACAATCCACACCATGTCTAAATTGAAACTCATGTTGGTCGACGATCATGCCGTCGTGCGCGGGGGCTTCAAGGTGCTCTTGCAAACTTGGGACGACGTCGAGGTGGTGGCTGAAGCTTCAAGTGGTGAGGAAGCCTTGGAGCAATTTGAAATGCACCACCCCGATGTCGTGGTGATGGACATTGCCATGGCGGGCATGGGTGGCATTGAAGCCATCAAGCGTTTGGTGGCCAAAGATCCACATGTGCGTATCTTGTCGCTTTCAGCCCACGAAGACACCAGTTATTCCAAACGCGCCTTTCAAGCAGGCGCTTTGGGCTATTTGTCCAAGCGCACCGCGCCCGAGGTGCTGATCGATGCAATCCGCATGGTGGGACAGAAAAAACGTTTCATCGACCCGGTGATCGCACAGCGCATGGCGATGCAGGATTTGGATGGCAGTGACAACCCGATTGAAAAACTATCGCCGCGCGAATTCGAAGTTTTCGTTCAATTGGCACGAGGCCACTCGGTGCTGCAAATTTCAGAAGCTTTGAATTTGTCGTCATCCACGGTGGGCACCCACCTTTACAAAGTCAAACAAAAACTGCGGCTGTCCAATCAATCCGAAATCACTTTGCTGGCCATGCAGCATGGCTTGTTAGACGCCAACAACACCTGATCATTGGAAAAACACCTGTTGTCGCAAATCTCTGCGCACGACTTTGGTGAAGTCGTCATACCACTTGTCTGACTCAGCGCCACAAATGCTTTCGCTGCGAATGGATGAGAAAGTCCGTTTGATTTTCAAAGTGTTGCGATTCAGTGCATAGCTTGACGTGTAACGCAAAGTGCCAGAGGCAAATTCAACATTTTGGGGAATTCGTGTGATCTTCATCTCTTTGGGGAAGGAAAGATCAATCCATTCTTCATGTTGCGTTGAATGACAAAAGGTGGGAAATTTTCTATCAAGGACAGGCACATACCTGGACAAATATTTGATTTGCCCCGGTACCAAACCCATGGGAATGTTCATGGCACTGGGCCCAGGCACATTCACCACCGGGTCAAGGTTGAAAGAGGCATCAACCCCCCAGGCCTTGTCAAAATTGGTTGGTTCATTCAAAGCGATGGCCCCTCTACCGGTCTCTTGAAATTGAGACAACAGGTTGTTGATCCTGTCGACTTGGTCTTCATTGACACGATTGAATTGAGAGCCACGAGAGAAAACTTCAAAAATACCTCGTAACTTCGATTGACTGGCACCTTCAACACGGCCATCCGATTTCAATTGCATTTGCACCCGCACTTCAGTGCGGTCTTTGAGATGACTGGTCATGGGTGTTCGACTGATTTGACCCGTGCTGACAATCAATACCGGTTTGTCCATGTCACCAATCGGCAATGTGCCGACTGGTGCAAATCGACTGGTTGAATCCAAGAAGATGTTCAGCGACGGCACGTAGGTGATCACATGGTCAAAAATACCAGGTGTCGGCAAGCGAGGCAGCAAATACGCCGAACTGGAATTGATCAAAGCTGGTGAACTGTCGATGCCAGCAGCCGTCAGCAACGATTCCAAAATCACCACATGGTCTTTGCAGTCACCATAGCGGTTGTCCAAGATGCTTTGTGCATCGTGCGGTACAAAGCCGCCGGCACCAACATAGATGCCCAAATAGCGAATGTTTTGTGAAACCCAATGGTGAAGGGTTTTGACCTTTTCCAATGGCGTCTGGGCCTGGGCTTGTTGAATCAATTCATCAGCCAATTTTTGGATGGCAGGGGTGACCCTTGTTTTTTCTTGCGCCCTTTGCTGGTATGCCAGGGCCAAATCGGCGTAACTGGCAAACGTGCTGGCAGACAGATAAGGGGCAAAGTCGATCAAATCCACTTGCGACTCTTCGCTCGGATGCGCGAAATCTTGCACATAGGTGTATTTGTGATTAACTTCAGTGGCGTTCACATCACTGGGCAAGATGCCACCCTGCATGCCCTTGACATCCAAGCCCAACTTCAAACCGATCGGGTGTTTCAACTCAATGGAGACACTGTCGTATTTGAAATGCGGGCTGAAGTGGTAAGCATGAAAGAAGTGTCCAGGAAACTCAGGGGTGTGCTGAACCAATTTGGCCCGGTAATACACATGACTGCCAATTTCTAATTTGGGATAGATGATGACCTTGGACTTGCTGTCGCTGTAAATGGCGCCATCGTCACTGGACTCGTCTTGGGTGCGAATTTTGTCTTGGGGCACATCCACCCTTGTTCCATCTGGCTGCAAGGTGTAGGCCTCCAACACTTCAACATCGGCCAAGGTGGCATTGAAAATGATTTTGCGCTCACCAAAAAGCTGAATGCCCTGCTCGGTGTCAATGCGGTATTGCACCTCCATGACCTG
>JACCEC012855358.1_pt1 | contig 11110 bp, 8 predicted proteins | sample 7450121 | NCBI WGS metagenome assembly JACCEC01 (sample SAMN15323455, study PRJNA562643) | freshwater metagenome | isolation source: river surface water | place: USA:Blue River Watershed | collected 2017-08-18 | reverse complement strand
GGTGTTTTTCTAGATTCTTCACCGGATCGGTGGGGACAAACCTTAATGAAGCGACGTGAAGCAATGGAGGCCAAAGATGAGGGTCGTCAGACTCGTACTCTTTATGCATGGGATTATCTGATTGGAGTCCAAGACCAAACTCGGCAAGGGGCATTACGTTTTAAGTATCCAGGAACAGACGTATTTTTAGCTTCACATGGCTTATCTGCACCTCCCGTAACTCAGTTAGCGGAGTTGGAGAATGTTGCCCAACAACTGAGTGATAAAAATATAGATGATTTGGATAATCTAAGAAGATGGCTCAGGGTCTTAGTGGCTCCTGGTGCATCTTTAGGTGGAGCAAGACCAAAAGCCAACTTTACTCAACAGGATGGATCGCTTTGGATTGCTAAATTCCCAGCGAAAGATGATGACAGAGATAGTGGGGCTTGGGAAATGTTGGCTTACCAGCTAGCATTACGTGCCAATATCCAAATGCCACAAGCAAAGTTACTTAAGCTAGGCAACCACTATAGAACCTTCGCTGTTAAGCGATTTGATCGCATTGACGGCCAGCGGATTCATTATGCGTCGGCTATGACGATGCTAAAAAAAGAGTCTAGTGATGATGCCAGTTACCTTGATATTGCTGAGTTCATCATTACTCGAGGCGCTACGGGGTCGATTAAAAATGATTTGGCACAACTGTTTCGCAGAGTGGTATTTAATGCGGCAATCAGTAATCGCGATGACCACTTAAGAAATCATGGCTTTATTCTGATGCCAAATGGTTGGCGACTTTCCCCAGCTTTTGATATAAACCCGAATATTGATAAAGCCGAGCATGCTCTCAATCTAGATATAGGCGATAACCGTGTCAACCTTGAAAGTGTTATTGCTACGGCCCAATACTACGAATTAACTCAAGATCAAGCGGTACAAATTGTGAGCGAGATCTTGAGTGTTACTCGCACGTGGGAGGCAGTAGCAAAAAATCTAGCTATCTCAAGAGGCGATATCGAGTTGATGCGAGCGGCTTTTCAGTCTTAGTTCGGCTGCCCTAATTCAATATATACGGACTGTTTGAATCCTTCTTTAAAAATAGAAGGAATGGAATTATCGACCATTATCATGGTCACAAAATCATTGCAAAACGGATTAAACCTGCAGGCTGGTAACTTCTTTATAGGCATCGACTAAGCGGTTACGAACCGCAATCATGCCTTGCAGAGAGAGGTTGGCTTTTTGCAGAGAAATAATGACTTCTTCCAAGGAAGTGTCAGAATTGCCGGCAGAAAATGCCTGTGCCTTGGCTTGGGCCACGTTTGAGGCATTGCTAACGTTCTCAATCGCGTTCTTCAAAATGTTCTGGAAATCGACTCCGTTACCCGCTTTGGGATCGTTGTTGGTAGGAGCACCAGGCAAGCCGGTGGCCATTGCCGCCTGCATTGCTTGCATCCTAGCCATCATTGAATCGAGATTCTTGGTATCCATAAACCCTATTATTACGATCTTTTCTAATTAAATCAATACTTTACTTATCCACCTCAAAACCAGCCTCTTTATAGGATTTGAGCTTATAGCGTAGAGCCCGCTCTGAAATCCCTAAAATCTGCACCGCCTTACTGCGATTACCGCCAACTTGGGCTAAGACCTTGAGGATATGCTCCCGTTCTACCGAGTTCATATCATTAGCACTAGACCCTTGGCTACTTGCTAAATTAGATGCAATATTTGTGCCATTTTGCGGGTTTTCCCTCAAAGAATGTGAGGAGGCACTCTCATTGGGTGGTTTTTGGGAATGGATCTCGAGGTGCTCGGCCCCAATTTCATCACCATCGCAGAGAAGCACAGCGCGTTGGATGATATTTTCCAGTTCTCGAACATTACCTGGCCAGTTGTACTGAGGGAGCATCTCCAGAGCACTGGGGCCCAAGACCAGATCATCGCGACCAATATTGAGGCGATAGCGTTTTAGGAAAAAATCTGCGAGTGGCAAGATATCGCCAGCGCGTTTATGGAGCTCTGGAATATGAATCGGAAACACGGCTAAGCGAAAGTAGAGGTCTTCCCGAAAACGACCCGCTTGCACCTGTTCTTCGAGATTGCGATTGGTGGCAGCAATGATGCGCACGTCGGCTTTAATTGGTTCAGCCGAACCCAAACGCTCCACCATCTTATCTTGCAAGACCCGCAAAAGTTTGGCTTGCAAAGATGCGGGCATCTCACCAATCTCATCTAAAAATAATGTGCCACCATCTGCTTGCTCAAACTTGCCCGACTGCGATTTGGTAGCGCCAGTAAAGGAACCTTTTTCATGACCAAAAAGAATCGACTCCAAGAGCGTATCGGGGATCGCTGCGCAATTAAGAGCCACGTAAGGACCGCTCGCACGCTTGGAGGTGAGATGAATGTGGTGCGCAATGATTTCTTTACCAACCCCTGAGCCACCCGTAATCAAAACGCTCGTATCGGTTTTAGCAACCCGCTCGCAACGCGCTAGGGTATTAATCATGGCGGGGTCCACTGCAATGATGGCGGGTGACGGTTTTTGTTGATCCGCTACTAACTTAGGAGGCGCTGCGACGTTAGTTTGGATTGCAGCGCTTGTCTCATGGGGAAGATTGGGTGGTCGATAGCGTGAGATGATTTCAATCAATTGATCGGGCACGAAGGGCTTAATTAGAAAATCACGCGCACCGGCTTTCAGAGCTTCAACCGCGAGCTTGGCATCGGCAAACGCCGTCATCACAATCACGGGTAGGTCCGGGATTTCTTTGAGAGCTATTTTGAGCAGATCCAGACCGTTCATGCCAGGCAGACGGTAATCGGTAATCAGAACGGTTTTGAGCCCAGGTTGCAAAAGTGGCAGAACACTCTCGGCGCGTTGATGGGTCACAAAGTCAATGTGATTAAGGCGTAAGGTGACCGCAATCGCCTCGCGCAAATCTTCATCGTCTTCAACCAGAATGACAGGAAAGTCAGTATTGGTGGGGGTCATCATGGGGCTAGTGTGCTCGTCCTATAAAGAGTTCATGCAGGGTAAGGTAATCGTAAAACGCGCACCCTTGGAATAGTTCTCAGCATGGATTGAACCACGGTGCGCCTCTAAGGCGTTCTTCGCAATCGCTAATCCAAGACCGGTGCCATTGGAGTGTCCCGTCGAGAAGGGTTCAAATAAAGAGTCAATCATCGCTTGCGGAATACCAGGGCCTTGATCTTCGATGACGATGGTCACACGTTGTGCATTGCTGCTACCTTCAATAGAAATCTGTTTACCCGACTCGGAGACCTCTAGAGCATTTTCCAGAATCGCTAAGAGGGCATTCACAATCGCTTGTTGCTCGACATTCACCAATTGGTCTTTGGAGAGATCAATTTTAGAGAGCAGTTGCACTCCCTTTTTCTCACACAGTGGACGAATAGCCTGCTCTGCCGTTTGCACAATGCTGGCAATGGGAACCAGTTCAGACTTGCGGGGCCGATTGGTAATAAAGCGCAACATATCTTGCGAAAGTTTTTCTAAGCCGAGCAGTTGCTTACGTAGACGCTCGGCAAACTCTTTGGATTCTTCTACAGCAATCTTGCCATCGCACAGGTGCGAAGAGTAGAGCAGAGCAGTTGCTAGTGGCGTGCGAAATTGATGCGCAATGCTAGCCGCCATCTTGCCCATGGCGGCTAGACGATTTTCTTGCTGCGACTGTTGGTGCAAATGAATATTGGCGCTGATATCTTGAATTTGCACAATGCTGCGGCTACCCTCATCAATGCGCACCAATTGCACAGTGCGCCTACCGGTGGGGCTTTCAATTAAGTACTCGCCCGGTGCAATCGATGCCTGCCAATCACTCGGTAAGGTCAGTGCTTCACCAATCACAATCTTGGGCAAAAACTTTAATGCCGATGGATTGTGCAAAGACACCAGGTTATGTTCAAGCAGAACAACTCCAGCTGGGATGGCATTGAGCAAAATACCCAAGCGGTGGTTTGAGTCATAGAGCTCTTGGGTGAGCTGATTAATTTTCTCTTGTAAATCAGCCTGTTGCGACTCTAGCTTCTTGGATTCTTCATAAAACAGGGCAAAAGCCTCTGCGAGCTGATTGGGCATCAACTGTGGGGCTGGATCCTTCGGCTCAGAGGCAAGCGGTTTAGGCATAGTTGCGGGTAAATGGGGAGGCGAAATCGGCAAATTTTTCCTATAAATCGGCAATATTTGTTATAGAATATCAACATTTAGTGGTTTAATGATAAAAATATTCTGTATATAGTTGTTTTGCCTTATTTTTGATCGTTTTATGAAACAAAAATGTGGTTATTGGAGACGCGCTGATTGCAACCACTAGTATTTTTGTAACTGATTGATTTAATTAGGAATCTGCCATTGAGCGATGAAGCCGTACCCGGAATGCAGGGAGATGGTAAAGATGCTGCTGTAGTCAATATTGGCTCAGGCAGTGCGGCTTCTGCACCCCTTTCGCCAGCCATGGCAGCAATTGCATCCAGGGCAGCAAATGCCCCTGCAAAATCATCAGCCCCCCCAAAATTGCGCGAACTCATGTTTCGGTTCTCAGCGCTTAATCTTCAGCAGCGCTTAATTGTTGCGGCCGCACTGATTCTCTTTCTAGCAGCGATTATTTTTGTATCCCTCTCAGGACGCAAAAGCGATTTCCGTGTTTTGTTCTCCAGCATTAATGAGCGCGATGGCGCTGCGATTGTTGCCGCCTTGCAGCAGATGAATGTGCCCTATAAATTTACCGAGGGTGGCGCCGCTATCTTGGTCCCAGAATCCTCGGTGTATGAAACCCGTCTCAAGTTAGCGGGTCAGGGTCTTCCCAAATCCGGTAACGTTGGCTTTGAACTCCTTGAAAACCAAAAGATGGGGACGAGTCAGTTTGTTGAGCAGGTGAACTACCAGCGCGGTCTTGAAGGAGAGTTAGCGAGAAGCATTAGTTCTTTGAGTCAAGTGAAATCAGCACGTGTGATGCTCGCGATTCCCAAACAAACGGCATTTATGCGCGAGCAAGAGAAGCCCACTGCATCGGTGGTGGTCACCATGCACCCCGGACGGTTCTTAGATAACCAGCAAGTAGCTGCGATCGCTAACTTAGTTGGCTCCTCGGTTCCTAATCTTGGTCCGGCCAACGTCACGATTGTGGATTCTGAGGGAAGCTTATTAGCACCCAATCCACAACGCTCGGTGGGCTTAGATAGCACCCAACTCAAATACGTTGCCGAACTCGAGGGTGCATTATCCAAACGGGTACAAGCGATTTTGGAACCCGTTGCTGGTAAAGAAAATGTGCGCGCGCAGGTCACCATCGATATGGATTTTGGTGAACTAGAGCGCATGGAAGAAACCTTTGGGCGCAATACACCTCCTAATCAAGCATCGATTCGTAGTCAGCAAAGCAATCAAGGCTCGACGGGCAGTTCGGGAGCATCTGGAGTTCCCGGTGCGCTCACTAATCAACCCCCTGGTGGCGGGCAGGCGCCACTCAATACGCAGGCAGCAGGCAACAATAATCCCCAAAATCTCAATGCACCTCCCGGTAACACAGGAAGTGGTGTGACCAATAATCGCAATGACAATGTGATTAATTACGAACTCGATCGGGCAATTCAGAGGATTAAGGCAGAAAAGGGTAAGGTCAGACGCGTCTCCGCAGGTGTGGTCGTTAACTTCAAACCAGGTGGCGTGGACAAGGATGGCAAGCCTCTGAAGCCAGTAGCCTATAACGCCAAAGAGATTGAGCAAATTAATAATTTAGTAAAAGATGCTATTGGCTTTAATGAAAAAAGAGGCGATAGTGTGAGTGTTGCCAATATCTTATTTAAGGCCGAAGCCAGTGATGAGCCACCCTTTTATAAACAGCCTGGAGTTATCGAACTTAGTAAAGAGTTCTTCAAGTTCGTCATCATTTTGGGCTCATTGGGTATCTTGTTCTTTGGGGTAGTACGCCCACTCTTATTTCCTCCGAAAGTCGATCAAGCCTTGGAAGAGCAGCGTATTGAAGAAGAATTTGATGAAAAGATCAAAGCCGAAATGGAGACCATGTCACCGGCGGCTCGAGAGAAACGTCGCATGGAGGTCGAGCTAGAGCGCGAGCGTCGTCGTATCCAAGAAGAGGAAGAGCGCGCACGTCTTGAGGCCGAGAAAAAAGCGGAAGAAGAAAATCGTAAACGCCTGGAGGATGAGAAAAAAGCAGAATACGATGAGCTTCTGGCCTACGCAGTTGAGTATGTGGAAATTAACCCCAAGGTGGTCTCTGGCATCTTCAAAGAGTGGTTAGCAAACGATGCTGCGAAAACCAATCAAGCAAATGTTGCTGGAGATGCTGCTTAATGACGAAGAGAGTAATTAGTAATGCCTGACGAAGAAGCCGCCCCGAAGACGCTTTCGATTGCCGATGCCCTGAAAGAAGGCGTCAAGGGTGCTCAACAAACCGGCACGATCACCTTTGATGATCTCGATGGAGCATCAAAGGCTGCGGTGATTTTGTTAGCTGTAGGCGCAGAGTCGGCTGCGAACGTCTTACGGCAGATGACCCCATTTGAAGTACAGCGCCTTTCGGGCAAGATGGCTGTGGTGCGATCACTGAGCCGCGATCTTGTCTTGCAGGTTCTGCGTGAGTTTAAAGAGGTGACTGGCAATAACGCACAGGTATCGTTTGACACCGATTCCTTCATGCAAAACATGTTGACTAAGGCCATGGGCGCTGAGGGTGCATCCGATCTCTTGGGGCGTTTGGAGTCCACCCTCGACATGTCCGGAATTGAGACCCTAAAGAGAATGGAATCAGATGTTCTCTATGAGATGATTAAGAATGAGCATCCACAGATTATTGCTACGGTGATGGTTTTCTTAGAGTCTGCTCAGGCAGCCTCGGTCTTGAAATTATTCCCTGATGAGCTCAGAAATGAACTGATCTTGCGGGTGGCTCTCTTAGAGAAGGTCCAACCTGCCGCATTGAAGGAGTTAAATGAAGTGATGTCACGCTCTGCTGGACCTGATTCTGATTTCCGTCGCAGTACGGTTGGTGGTATTGTGCCAACTGCCGAGATTCTCAATATGCTCTCAGGCGGACTCGACAAATCTGCTTTGGATAATATTCGGGGATACGACGCGGAGTTGGCCGATGCGATTCAAGAGAAGATGTTTGTCTTTGAGGACTTCTTGGAGATTGAGGATCGCTCCTTGCAAACTATGTTGTTAGAGGTGCCCAACGATACCTTGGTTATTGCTCTTAAAGGTGCAAGTCCTAAATTGCGTGAGAAGCTCTTTAAGAACATGGCTAAGCGTGCTGCCGATGGTGTGCGTGAGGATCTAGAAACACGACCACCGGTCAAGATTCAGGAAGTTGAAGAGATGCAAAAAGAAATCATCCGAGTCGCGCGTGCCTTGGCTGAAGAGGGCCGCATGATTATGGAACGAGGTAAGTCGGCCGATGCCTTCCTCTGATCAGGACTCATTACCACTGCGGTGGGAGATCCCCTCATTCGATCCTCCCAAGCCCCCAAAGCCCCCTAAACATCCCCCCATTCAATATCCTACGGTCGAAGAGGTCGAGGCGATTCGGGCTAGTGCGTACCACGAGGCTTATGAGCTTGGATCCAATCAAGGATTTATCGAGGGACGTGAGAGTGGATACAAAGAGGGTCAGGCCAAAGGCTATGAAGAGGGTTATCAAAAAGGCTACCTTGATGCCCATACCGAAACCAATCGCTTACATGATGCTCTGAAAGAGTTATTACTAACGCTCGATGGTTTCCCCCAAGCCATTTCGGAGCCACTGACCCAACTTGCTTTTGAGATCGGCGCTCGACTTTCTGCCAATGAGTCGATGGAGCGAGCCCCATTTGTAGCTGCGGTGCAAGAAGCGTTGATGCGTTTACCCCGCCCCGGTGAGAGTTTGTATTTGCGGATCCGCTCTGAAGAAGTGGATACCTGGAAAAAAATAGTAGAAGATCCTGGTCTGCCATTTACTTGTTCGGTTTTGGTCGATGCTGATGTGCAGCTGGGTCACGCTTATGTCGAAGTGGGTGGAGCACGAATTGATGTGGGTAAAGAAGCGCGCAAGGCTTTGGTATTTTCTGCGCTTGGTCTAAGTGGAGGCCCTGCGAAAGCGCCAGACCAGAACTCAGTGATTGCGCTCGAGCCTCCAACTATCGAGGGCGATAGCCATGAGCCTCCAGCTAACTGAGTTTGCCTCGCAGTTACATCTCCAAGGAGAAATACTCAAAGAGGCCCCGCGCTCTATTCGTGAGGGTAAATTAAAACGGGTCTCGGGGATTGTGTTGGAGGTCGAGGGCTTGCCAATGAGTATTGGCTCTGGCGCAACCATAGTTTCTCAAGCGGGTGACTTAAGTTTTGATGCCGAGTGTATTGGCTTTAATGGCGGTATTACCTATTTGATGCCAATCGATACGGTCGAAGGCATCGCTCCGGGAGCTCTTGTTTATCCTGCTAAAACACCGGTTGATTATGGCAAGGGTTACATCACCAAATCGGTCATCGAGCCCTTACCGATTGGTGAGGAGTTATTGGGCAGGGTGGTCGATGGATTGGGTCGTCCGATTGATGGCAAGGGCTCGGGTAGTAATAAACTTATCGCTCAAATCCAACGCAGTATTAATCCTTTGGATCGCACACCGATTCATGAGCCCTTGGATACGGGCATCCGCGCGATTAATGGTTTGCTAACGGTTGGGCGTGGTCAACGCGTTGGGATCTTTGCAGGATCGGGTGTTGGTAAAAGCGTTTTATTGGGAATGCTGGCGCGTAATTGTGTTGCTGATGTCATTGTGATTGGTCTTGTCGGTGAGCGCGGTCGCGAAGTGCGAGAGTTTTGTGAAGATACGCTTGGCCCAGAATCTTTTGGTCGGGCGGTGGTGGTTGCAGCTCCAGCAGACGCCTCACCATTAGCCCGCTCAAAAGGGGCATCGTATGCAACCGATGTGGCGACTTGGTTTCGGGATCAAGGTAAACATGTGGTCTTGATTGTGGATTCATTAACGCGCTACGCGATGGCTCTGCGCGAAATTGGTCTGAGCTTAGGCGAGGCACCGGTGGCGCGCGGCTATCCACCGAGCGTCTTTGCGCGCATGCCCGAACTAGTCGAGCGTGTTGGTAATGGTGCAAATCCCAATGGATCGATCACAGCGTTTTACACCGTCTTATTAGAAGGCGATGATACGAATGATCCAGTGGCCGATACAGCCCGCGGAATTTTGGATGGCCACTTTTTCTTATCCAGAGAGTTAGCCGATAGCGGACATTATCCAGCCATTGATATTGAGAAATCCATCTCACGGGTTATGCCCAAGGTATCGAGTCGGGAACATTTAATGAGCGCACGGCGCGTAAAGCAACTCTATAGCCGTTATATGCGCGGACGGGACTTAGTATCCATGGGTGCTTATGTTGCGGGAAGCGATCCAGAACTAGATGCTGCGCTCCAGTCGTGGCCCAAAATCAAAGAGTTTTTGCAGCAAGACTCGGAGTTCAGTGTGGGTCTTGAGAGCACCTTGCAAGAACTCGAGAGTATTGCTCCAAGTGAGATCAGCCCTAATGTTCCGAGTCCTGCCATGCAGAACATCCGACGGATATGAAGCCCATTGAACTACTCCTCCGTTTAGCCAAGATTCGGGAGGATCAGGCGATGGCCAATGCGCGCAGAGCGACCGGGCAGGTCAATCAAGCCCAAGGATTTCAGAAACAGGTATTGGACTATGCCAAGGATTATGAGAATCAGATTATGGAGGGAGCCAAAACCGGTACCTCGGTGGCATTTATACAGGATGCCAACGCCTTTCGGGAGAAATTACTGCTTAGTTCTGCAGAAATAAGTAATCAAATCAAGGGCTTATCCATTGGTTCCGAGCAAGCCTTAAAAATAGCCATGCAAGCTAAGATGCGCTCACAAGGACTTGGTAAATTGGTCGCCAAAGCCCACCTAGAGGCCCGCAGAAAGCTTGCGCGGTCTGAACTCAACCAAATGGAAGACAACTACATTGCACGCCTTAATCGACATTCTGGCACGGAAAATGCTTAGATAAGGATGTCCTTTATGGAGAACGTATGTCTTTTGCAAACGCTGTACCGTCTAAGCACCAGGTAAGCCAGCTACAAGCTGGCCGGGAGCCGTTTGCGTCCAAAGATAAGCTACCCTCCAATGCTGGTGGGCTTGAGGACTTCCTCAATGAGCTTAACCAAGCCACGAATTTACGTATGCAGGTCCAAGAAGAGACAGCTACTGATAACCGCCTAAAGGGTAAGAAAGCACCAGAAGTAAAGGATTCCAAGACCGATCCTGAGGTGCAAATATTGCATAAACAAGAACAAAGCACTCAAAATCCTGCAAATATTGCCGATTCAGGTGCTCGTTCCGATCCAGCGATTGCCAAAATCATGGCGGCCCTGGAGCAATTAAATCAACAAAATCAAGCAAAGGCTGCTTCGCTCTTAAGTAACTGGGGCGAGACCGCATCGGTTGGCAAGCTCGATCTCGAGAGTTTGCGCACGAACCTTCAGAATTTAGGCTTTGAGAGCATATTGGGCGATCTTGAGAAAGCCCAAGCCGCTGGCAATTTAGAGCAGGTTGCAGGGTTACAAGCAAATTTAGCTGAAAAACTACTCGCCCAGTTAGGAAACCTCAACGCCCAAAATAAAGATGCACAGGTCGGCATATTGAGTGCTAAGGCAAGTATTGATGCAAAAACTCTGCAGGCTCTTGAAGCGCAGAGAAACCAGATAACAGCGAATCAAACCATCAATCAAGCCCTTCAGAAGCAATTACTGGCCCAAGAACAGATGAATACGCCGGTGGCGGGATCAGAGCTCGTGCGTGTGATCGCAGTTGAGCCTAGCCTAGCCCAAGAGCTAAAGATGAAGCAAGCTGCTGATTTAGATACAGAATTTACCCTTACGCACAATACACTTTTAGGTTCTAAGGCGATGGAGTCGGTGTCTGTGGACGAGAGTGCCGTGGCCGTGGAAGATATCGATACATTGGTGAGCGGTAACAATCTACTGGCCAAGTCATTATTGGATGGGCAAGCTCTAATTAAAACCGAGAAGCCATTAGACAAGGCTGTTGGAGATGATTTCAGTGGCAATTTGCTTAGCGCATCC
>JACCEC011681699.1_pt1 | contig 11111 bp, 13 predicted proteins | sample 7450121 | NCBI WGS metagenome assembly JACCEC01 (sample SAMN15323455, study PRJNA562643) | freshwater metagenome | isolation source: river surface water | place: USA:Blue River Watershed | collected 2017-08-18 | reverse complement strand
TACTTATATAGATTTCGCAGAAAACCAGCTATCTCTAAGTTTGATTGGCCTTTCACCCCTAATCACAAATCATCTCAACATTTTGCCACATGTACGAGTTCGGTCCTCCATAAATGAAACATTTACATCAACCAGTTCATGATTAGATCACTTAGTTTCGGGTCTTATTCTAGAGAATATGTTGCTTTTTAAAGCTTAGTTTCTTTTAGCCTACACATTTTTGTTGTTTAAGCTCGCCACTAAAATAAACTTGTTGATCCGTTATACAAAAAGTACGCTGTAACTATTTAAATACAATAGTATCAACTGCTTGTCAACATTAAATTTCAAAATCTTTTCAAATTCGAAAATGTTATTTCACCTTTCCTTCACAGTACTTGTTCACTATCAAACACTAATAGGTTTAAGACTTTGAGGGTGGGACCCCATCTTCCAGCATTTAATATGCTTTACTTTTTGACTTATTCTTTGATTGTTTGACAGGGCTTTAACCTTCTATGGCTGTTTTACGAACATTAAACAATTTTAAAATAAGTAGTTCGTCTTTTTTTACTGTTTTCGCTCACCACTACTTACAGTATCTCTATTGATTTCTTATTGTAGTTAGTTAGATGTTTCAGTTCACTACTTTTCAAAATTAAAATAAATAATTGAATTTATTCTTGTGGATTTTTGAAAGTCAACAACAGGGAAATTTCGTTTCAAATTATCGTTTTACACGTCCACTTATTACTATTAGTGTTTAGGTATCCATTTAATGCTTTTGTGTAATTGCACTTGAAAAACTTTACTCGGGTAAATAGTAAGATTTGAACTTACAACTTTTAGAATCACAATCTAATACTCTAAACCCTTTGAGTTATATTTACCTGCAACTTGGTCTTTTGCAAGACTTCATTGTTCTGCAGGTGTTGTATGCTTCTATATCTTCAAGATATACCCGACTCTTTCCTTTGATTTCTTATAGTGGAAGAACTACGTTTTATTTCTATGTTATTCTTTCAATTGATTCCCGATTTTAGTTTTCAGTATTTTTAGAAAGAATTTCAAAGTTATCACACTTGAGTTCGTTTCGGTTTCAGGTGATGTTCTTTTTAATAAAATAGGTTTTAGTAAACTAAGCCTCCCCACCAGTAAACGGTTACAAATAAAAAAAGCCAAACTACGTCTACAAAGTGCCAATACCAGATAGCAGATTCAAACCCAAAATGATGTGTATTAGTGTAATGACTTAGAGTTACTCTGATCAAAGATATAGCCAATGCTATGGTTCCTATAAAAACATGAAAACCATGAAAACCTGTAGTCATATAAAAACAAGAACCAAAAACACTGTCGCTAATGCTAAAAGAAGCTTCAAAATACTCGATTATTTGTAATGTTGTGAAAAAACCAGCAAATATTAGTGTTAAAAGTAATGCAATAATTGTATGTTTCTTAGCTCTTGCTATTAATGCATGATGAGCCCATGTTACCGTTGCTCCTGACGTGAGTAAAAAAATAGTATTAGTTAAGGGTATTCCCCATGTATCAATAGGTATGATTGCTTGTGGTGGCCAAATTCCTCCGATGTTAAACGTTGGAGAAAGGCTTGAGTGAAAGAAGGCCCAAAAAAAAGCAAAGAAAAACATAATTTCCGAAATAATAAATAATATCATACCTAATCTTAAACCTCGTTGAACAGCAGGAGTATGTTGTGATTCAAAAGTAGCTTCTCGTATAACATCTCTCCACCAAACGTACATTACAAAGATTATTAATAGTAAACCTGTTATTGCCAATGTATTTCCTCCCTCATACTTATGCATATATAAAACAAATCCCATTGTTAACATTAACGCACCTAAAGATGCTAGAATAGGCCAAGGACTTGGATCTACCAGGTGGTATGTGTGTTTTGTTTTTATATGTTTTAAATATTCTTTGAATTTTACATCAAAAAAGTCTTGTTCTATTGTATACTCTTCTCTGAATTTTTTTAGACAGTTAATATTATGTAAAAGCATTTTCGGTTAACTAAATAATATCGGACTTGAACCGATAACTTTTTCGTTGTAAGCGAAATACTCTACCATTGAGTTAATTATTTGGTTATTGTTCCTAACGGGATTTGAACCCGTATTATTACCGTGAAAGGGTAATGTCCTAATCCGGAGTTAGACGATAGGAACTTGTTTTTTCATATAACGTACAAAAAGCTTAAAATAAGAAAGAAACTCATTTTTAAAAAATTGAAGATTAAAAAAGATTGAACTATATTTAAATAATTTATTGTAACATAGCCGTTATAGAAACAAATGACTATTAATATATTAACAAAAAATAAATAAATGTAATGGTTTAAATTTCCTGATTGTGTTTTACTAATGTAATTTGAAAAAGCGTGAATTATATTCATAAAACCAAAAGGGCCTATCATTTCAAAAATACCTCTATCGATCATTTTATAACTTATGTTATAGCTTAAATTTAATACAACTTGTCCTATTGTTTCTGCATAAATTTTATCAATGTACCATTTTTTGTTAAGAAAGTTATAATATAAAAATCCCAGTTTGGTCCTTTTTATATTATATATTGTTTTGGGTTTTTGTGAGTATAACAAAAAACAAGAAATTAGACCAAACATGCTAAAACAAATAGGTGCAATTTTGAATAAGAAAGGGATAAATTCTCCATCTAGCATACTCATATTTTTTGGATCAATATATATACTTGTTGATAGTATATCTGTACCAAAACCTACAAATAAATCTTTTGAATAAAATCCTATAAATATACTAGGCACAACTAAAATATTAAGAACAATACAAATGTAATAAGAGGAATCTGTTGCTTTTTCATATACCATGCGAAAGCCATTAGGTTTAGATAAAAATGTTAAAAATAGAAGTCTTGTGGAATAAAAAGCTGTTAAAAAAGCACTAAATAAACCTATATAATAACCATAATGACCTTTAGTTGTAAAACAACCAAAAGCTGATTCCAAAATAAGGTCTTTTGAGTAAAATCCTGTTAAAAAAGGAAATCCTGCTAATGCTAAAGATCCCGTCAGTATTATTGAATATGTAAAAGGTATTATTTTTTTTAAACCTCCCATTTTTCTCATATCCTGTTCATTTCCAACTGCATGAATTACAGATCCTGCCCCTAAAAAAAGAAGTGCTTTGAAAAAAGCATGATTTGATAAATGAAATAAGCTAATAGAGTAGTTTGACAGACCACAGGCAAAAATCATATAACCAAGCTGACTGCATGTTGAGTAAGCTATTACTTTCTTTAAATCATTTTGTACTAAACCTATTGTTGCTGCAAAAAAGGCTGTAGAGGCACCTAGTATTGTTATGAAAGAACGTATATGATAGCAATGTTCAAATAGACAAGAACATCTGATTATGAGAAAAACACCAGCAGTAACCATTGTTGCTGCATGTATTAAAGCTGATACTGGGGTAGGGCCTTCCATCGCATCAGGTAACCATGTATGTAATCCTAGTTGAGCTGATTTACCTATAGCTCCTATAAAAATGAAAAAACATATTAAATCAATTACATGTACTTTAGTGTTAAAAAAAATTATAGGGATATCACTTAAAAGAGGTACTAAAGTGAATACAGTTGAATAATCTAAGGATTTAAAAGTGAGGTGTATTAAGAAAATCCCAATAATTAAACCTAAATCTCCTATACGATTAAGTATCATAGCTTTAATTGCTGCTTTGTTTGCTTGGATTCTGGTAAACCAAAAGTTAATTAATAGGTAGGAGCATAAACCAACACCTTCCCAACCAAGAAACATTTGAATAAAGTTATCTGCTGTCACAAGAATTAACATAAAAAAGGTGAATAGGGATAAATAAGACATGAATCTTGTTATATGAGGATCATTTGACATGTATTCTATGGAATAGAAATGTACTAATGTCGATATGAAAGAAACAATACAACACATAATTGAAGTTAAACTATCAAACATAAATCCCCAGTTTATCTCTAGTAGTTCTATTTTTATCCATGAGTTTAATGTTATGAAAACAGAACATTGGCAGATTGTTGTTTCGTAGAGACAAAGCAGTGAACAAAAAAAAGATGACAACATGCAAAAAAAGGACAAACCTATAGAGCCTTTAAATCCGAGATATCTACCAAAAATACCAGCTAGAATAAAACTAAATAATGGCAAAAAAATTGTTATCAGATACATTTATTTGTGTTTATTTTTAGCATCGATTTTTTTAATTTGAAAGTTTTATATATATTTTTATTTTGTCTTCTTATTTCGTATTTAATGGTGATGTTAAGAAGAAGGGTTCGATTCCCTTAATTACCATTTTGATTTTTTCCAATGAAGTATTTTTTTAGTTCTGATATAACGTGACAAAGCTAGTCTGGAAAAATTAAACCATTTGTTTACACGTTTTTTCCTGCCTGTATTTACGCATCTTCTTATGTGTTGATTAAAATGAGAGGTTTCTACATGTAGTCTTTTTTTGTATAAATGATCACGAATACTATTATTGAATAATACATTGTTGGAAGAATAAGAAAAAATGAATTTATAAGTTTCCTCTAATAAATATTTTTTGCGTAAATTATTATCTTTTCTTACTTTTTTTTTCATGCGCGTTAGCCTAAGAGTTGACTATTTGTTGATATTTTATAATCAAAAATCCTATATTCTTGCCCTAATTCCAATTTGTCTATTGTTACTCGTTTTTTAGATTCGTTATATTTAAGATCGTAATAACCTGATAATGGGAAATCTTTTCTAAGAGGATGGCCTTCAAAACCATAATCTGTTAATAAACGTGTTAGTCTTTCATGATTTTCTGAATAAATACCATACATATCCCATAGTTCACATTCAGACCAATTTGCTGAGGTGTAAATATCAGATATTGTAAAAACACTGTTGTTTTCTGCTCTAATTTTAATTCTTAAACGATTATTATATTTTAATGAAAGTATTTCATATACAACTTCGTATGGATTATTTTTTTTTTTTGAGTTAAAAACTCCTGTCATATCAGTTAATATTTTGTACTGACATAATACATGGTTTTTTAGAAAAAACAAAAGAGAATGACCCTTAATTTTTTCTATAGATATGCAAAGATTCCCGAATGAATCTGTAATTATGGATTCTATTGGGATTATATGTGCGAGGTATTCTGCTGTTTCTTTTAAAAATTTTTCGTACTTCATTAATATAAGTTTGAATAGTATCGAACTATCGACCTTACGCTTATCAAGCGTATGCTCTTAACCACTGAGCTACAAACTTAAAATAAATTTTATCGATCAATTTCACCAAATACTATATCTTGAGTGCCTATAATAGTAACTATATCTGCAATCATATGTCCTTTTGACATATAATTTAAAGCTTGAAGGTGGTTAAACCCTGGAGATTTTATTTTACACTTATGGGGTCTATTTGTTCCATTTGATATTAAAAAAACACCAAATTCTCCTTTAGGTGCTTCTGTGCCTATGTACGTTTCGTTTGAAGGTATTGCTATATTTTGTGTATATATTTTAAAATGGTGAATTAAAGATTCCATAGATTGTTTTATGTCTATTCTAGAGGGTGATACTATTTTATTGTTAGTTGATTTAATAGAACCTATGGGCATTTTATTTAAACATTGTTCAATTATAATCAAGGATTGTTGCATTTCTAATAGTCGTATCATGTAGCGGTCATAACAGTCTCCTTTTTGTGTTACTGGTATTGTAAATTCTATTTGATCATATATTTCATAGGGTTGGCTTTTTCTTAGATCCCAATAGGTACCGGAGCCTCTAAGCATAACTCCACTAAACCCCCAATCGTAAGAATCTTGAGCTGTTACGATTCCAATGTCAATAAGTCTTTGTTTCCATATTCGATTTTCTGTTAGCATTTCTTCCATTTCAAGAAGTCTAATACTAAATTGTTCTATAAATGAATACACATCCGAAAGAAAACCTTTAGGTAAATCACAATAAACACCACCAGGTCTAAAATAGCATGCATGCATACGTGCACCTGAAACTCTTTCATAAAATTCCATTAATTTCTCTCTTTCTTCAAAAGCCCATAAGAAAGGTGTCATAGCTCCTACATCCATGGCATGACACCCAATAGCTAATAAGTGATTAAGTATTCTGGTTAATTCTGCAAATAGAACTCTTATAAATTGTGCTCGTGTGGGTATTTTAATTTGTAAAAGTTTTTCTATTGCTAAGCAATATGAATGTTCTTGAGACATCATGGAAACATAGTCTAATCTGTCAAAGTAGGGTAACGCTTGAAGGTAATTTTTGTATTCTATGAGTTTTTCTGTTCCTCTATGTAATAAACCTATGTGAGGTTCTGCTCTGGTTATTATTTCACCATCAAGCTCTAGTATTAGTCTTAAAACACCATGGGCTGCAGGATGTTGAGGTCCGAAGTTTATGGTAAAGTTTTTCACTTCTTTTTTTAATGATTTTTTGTTCAGAAAAGCCATTATTTATTACTTACCATAAACCTGGGGGATAGTTCCATACCAAGAATCCAATTATTAAAATTACGAATATAGGAGCTTTTAGTTTTTCCATGTTATCGTTCTTTTTATTAAAAGGATTAAGGCGTTATAAAAAGTAAGACTATTAAAAGTATTATGATGTTAACTATCATTTTTATTTATTTTGTTTGTTTCTTTTTGAGCTATTCTTAAGCTTTACCAAGGGCTTTTTTAAAAATTATTAACCGTAATAAGCCAATAATGTCATTAGTATTACGAATATTACAAATTTAGAACAGTTATAAGTTGCATTATCCATTATTGATTCGTCGTTTTCCATGTTAGACCTCCAGCGATCCATATGTACATAATTCCTATACATAATTCAAATAAAAAATCAATCATAGTCCAAAATCCAATATAGTTAATTTTAGATAGGGTTATACTCCATGGTAATAAAAACATAGTTTCTACATCAAATATAACAAAAAGCATTGCGAATATGTAGAATTTAACATCAAATTTTTTTCTAGCCCCGTCATAAGGTTCAAAGCCACATTCATATGCAGACATTTTTTCTGTTTCAGGTTTTTGGAAGGCTAGCAGAAAGGAAAAAATAAAAATTATACTAGAGAGTATTAAAGAAATTATAAGATAAAAAAATACGTACGCATATTCTGTGTATAGCATTGTTTGTTTTTTTAGGCAAAGAAATCTCTAATAGCTCAGATTGGTTAGAGCATATGGCTGTTAACCATAAAGTCGTTGGTTCAAATCCAACTTAGAGAGATCTTTTTGGAAGTAATCGGACTTGAACCGATAACCTTATGCATGCAAAGCATATACTCTACCAAATTAAGTTATACTCCCGCAGTTATCTTTTGATCATTTTTATTTAACTTTATATGAAATTCATATTGGTATCTTATCTTATTTAAAAATTTATTATAAATATGGTTCATTAGCACGTTATCAGAATTTTTTTTTATAACAATTTTTAATCTATATTTTCCTGTTTGGTTCAGTGGTAGGATATATAAGTGCACGTATAGTAAGTTTATTAAAATTATAAGGCTTAGAAGTAAGGAGCTTTGATTATAAATAATTAATAGATCAAACTGCGGCATTTTGTTTTTTATTGCTTATTTGGTGAAATTGGTATACACGTCAGACTTAAAATCTGATTCTTAATTGAGTATCGGTTCAAGTCCGATAATAAGTATTTGGGTTACCAGAATGGTGGAATTGGTAGACACGCTAGGTTTAGGTTCTAGTTATTTTTTTGTTTAGTAAGGGTTCAAGTCCCTTTTTTGGTATAGTTGTGTTTTTGATTCTCGTTTAAAATAAAATGCCCACGATAAATCAATTATGTAGAGGGAAAAGATTGTTCAAGATTAAAACAAATAAAACACCTGCTTTACAAAAATCTCCACAAAAAAAGGGTATTTGTTTAAAGATTGTTTACCGTACTCCTAAGAAGCCTAATTCAGCACTAAGAAAAATTGCTAAATTGAAGTTGCTTAGTAATAAAAAAGTGGTGACAGCTTATATACCTGGAGAAGGTCATAACTTACAAGATTACTCTGTTGTTTTGATTCAGGGTGGTCGGGTAAAAGATTTACCCGGTGTAAAATATCATATAATTAGAGGAAAGTTTGATTTGCAAGGTTTGAAAACACGTGTAACGTCTAGGTCTAGATATGGTACGAAAAAGTCTAAAAAATAAGTTGATTAATTTAAAAATGAAAAAAGGTAAAAAATCTTTATGTGAAAAGCAATTGCTTGTTTTTTTTAAACTTTTTCAACAGAGAAGTAAAAAAAACTTAAATTCTTTTCTTAAATACGCTTTAGCTAAACTGATGCCTGTGGTATCTACGAAAAAAGTAACACGAAATAGTGATAATACTGTAAGATATTATCCTTATGTTTTGAAAAAAACTCAAAGAATAGCTTTAAGTCTTAAACATCTTGTAAAACCTTTTTCTATTTTAAAATGTTTAAGTGTTCAAGATTGGATTGTAATGTTAGCTGATAAGTTGGCTACAAGAAAAGAATTACACGAGCAAGCTTTTCAAGACAAAAAACTTTTAAAATATAGATGGTTTTTTTAAAAATATATAATAATGATTCAACAACAATCTATTTTAAGAGTTTGTGATAACTCAGGTGCAAAAGATGTAAAGTGTATAAAAGTATTAGGGGGTTATCAAAAAAGATTTGCACAAGTGGGTGATATTTTAGTTGTATGTATTTTATCTTTGCGTGCTATTTCTAAAAAAATATCAAAGGTTAAAAAAGGGGGTATTTACAGAGCGTTAGTTATCAGAACAAAAAAGTCCATAAGAAAAAGAAGTAATAATCAATCTTATCTTTATGAAAATGGTGTTGTTCTTATGAGTACTTCAAAAAATCCTATAGGTACTAGGATTATAGGACCTGTACCTTCCGTTTTAAAAAGAAAGTATAGTAAATTTGCTCTTCTTTCAGCAGGGTTTTTTTGATTTTTTATAACTGTGAAATGAAATCTTTTCATTTTTACAAGTACCATTATGATTTCATAATTCAATACGATTTTATAAATATATTTCAGTACAGCAAATTAAAAAAAGATGGTTTGCCTAAGTTGCAAAAGCTTATATTATCTTTCAATCAAATCTATTCCACCAATTTTTTTTGCATTTATGCTTTGTTTCAACTTTTAACAAAAACTGAAGGTAATCTGAAAGTTCGAACTTTATTTTCTAATAATTTAAGGGGTAAATGTAAGCAAAAAAGTCTTTCAGGTATTTTTGAGTTAAAAAAAACTTTATTGCTTATGTTTTTTTCAATACTTCAGAAAGATTTTTTTTCTTTGAGACATTTAAGAGTAAGAATCTCTTTGAAAGATTTTACCTATAGTAATTTTTTTTCTTATGTTCTGGACAAACTTGCTTTGTTCGATTTCATGAAAAATAATTATAGTTTATTCAGAAATGTTGAAATTTTTACAAAGACATCACTTAATTTTGTATTTCGTTCAAAAAATAAAGAGGAACTTCTTTTCTTGCTTTGTTCTTACCGTTTAGTTGAGTCTAAATAAAGATTTATTTTAACCTGCAAAAGTAACTCAATCGGTAGAGTGTAATCTTGCCAAGATTAAAGTTGAGAGTTCGAATCTCTTTTTATGCTGAATAAGATAAGTGGTCGAGGGGTTTAAGGCGTTAGTTTTGAAAACTATTATACGACTTTCAATGTATCATGGGTTCAAATCCCATCTTATCTTATAAAAGAGCTATATAGTATAAATGGTTAATGCACGAGATTGCAAATCTTGAAATGTCGGTTCAAATCCGGTTTTAGCTTTAACAACCGTTTATGATAAAAAAAACTAGTCTTCTCTTTTGTATCTTTTTGTTGAAATGTTTGTCTATTATAATTCCTTTGTTAGTTTCTGTTGCTTATTTTACAATAGTAGAACGTAAGGTTATGGGAATTATTCAACGAAGAAAGGGTCCTAATGTTGTAGGATTTGTTGGATTATTACAACCTTTAGCTGATGGTTTAAAATTGTTTACAAAAGAAACAATATTGCCTAGCGATTCAAACGTTATTCTTTTTTTACTTGCACCTTTAATGACTTTTTTAATAAGTCTTATGGGTTGGTGTGTAGTACCATACTTCAATAATGTAGTGTTAGCTGATTTAAATATAGGTATTTTGTATTTATTGTCTGTTTCTTCTTTAGGTGTTTACGGTGTTTTAATGGCTGGTTGGTCTAGCAACTCAAAATATCCTTTTTTAGGTGCTTTAAGGTCTGCATCTCAAATGATATCTTATGAAATATCTATAGGGTTTGTCATTTTAACGGTTTGTGCTTGTGCTGGGTCTTTTAATATAACGGACATAGTGCTAGCTCAAGAAAAAGGTTGGTATGTACTACCTCTTTTTCCAATGTTTGTTCTTTTCAATGTATCTATGCTTGCTGAAACTAACCGGCATCCTTTTGATTTACCTGAAGCTGAAGCTGAGCTTGTCTCTGGATACAATGTTGAGTATTCTGCTATGACTTTTGCTTTATTTTTTTTAGGGGAGTATGCAAGTATGCTTTTAATGAGTACTTTTAGTTCTATTATGTTTTTAGGAGGTTGGCTTTGTCCTTTTTATACTTTTTCTTTATTTGGTAGTATTTTTTTTTCAATTAAAATTCTTTTAGGTGTTTTATTTTTTATTATATCTAGAGCTGCATTACCTCGTTATAGATATGATCAATTAATGTCACTTGGTTGGAAATGTTTTTTACCTTTTTCTCTTGGGTATTTTTTGTTTACTGTGAGTATTTTGATTTGTACGAATTCGTTACCTAATTGACTTTTAAATATTGAGAGTTATACGTTTATAGCTCAATATGGATAGAGTTTCGGATTTCGGTCCCGAAGGTTATAGGTTCGATTCCTGTTAAACGTGTGTGGAGTTGTTAGTAAGAAGCGTTGGTATGCTTGTTGGGCTCATGTTCCAAAAAGTGTTGGTTCGATTCCAACTGCTAACAGATTTGATTTTTGTATATTTTATATGTTGTTTGCACAAATCTATTTTTATTTAAGAGTGTGTAAGTTGGTAAGAGTTGGTTCCAATACAACCGCT
>JACCEC011059331.1_pt1 | contig 11112 bp, 11 predicted proteins | sample 7450121 | NCBI WGS metagenome assembly JACCEC01 (sample SAMN15323455, study PRJNA562643) | freshwater metagenome | isolation source: river surface water | place: USA:Blue River Watershed | collected 2017-08-18 | reverse complement strand
ACTTTCCTCTCGAGTGATAAGATGGACCAGAGCACCATCAGCACGCTGCCCTACACAGCGACTACGCTGTCGGTCATCGGGAGGTTCATCTTCATGTACCTTCTGTACCGAAACAGGAGCACGAATTCCCTGTCGCTCACGTTCTGTGGGCTGAACATCGTGTCCTCAGTCATGTGGCTGTACTACAGTGCATTTCTGCACGACACGCCCATGGTTGTGAGAAGCTCTACAGAAATCACCCTGCTTGTCACTTCCGCCCTCTACATTGTTCGCAACAAAGTGAAAGCAAGAACGACCCTTCTGCCGCAATAGAACCTTCTCAGCGCCTGATGGCCTTGCGTTTCTTCGGTTTAGGATGCGCCTTGTTGCGCTTGGACGGCGCGCGCGCTCTGGAACGAGGTCTCATGGGGAACAGCATCTCAGGTGCTTGTACATCGGGCTCGACCTCCTTGTCGGTGAGAGGGAGTCCGACAGCGTTGCTGAGAGTCACGAAGGATGCGAGGGACTGCATAACGTCTTGTCCGTACACCATCGTGATGAGCAGAGCCTCGAGCATGCTTCCGGACACGCGGGTGTTTCCAGGTGTGATGAGGTCGGGCAGGTTGAGCGAAAAGTCGGGCTGCATGAGGGTGTTGAACTGGCATCCGGTGAGGACATAGAGGATGCACATGGCCGTACCGACAAGGTCCACCCACTTGAAGTCGGTGGACTGGAGATACATTCCGTTGTTTGCCCGGACGGCGCGGGGGCTGTACTCGAGAGTGGTTTTTCGGTGGGTGGACACAAACATACAAACAGGCATCGTAGGGAATGCCTTGGACTTTGTGTAGGCGCAGATTCCCCCGAGGTCGCCGAGGCCGAGACTGTACTTGCCATTGAAGTCGTATATGAGGATGTTGGCGGGTTTGATGTCCATGTGGACAATGTTGGAGAGGAGCAGCGCGCGCAGGCACATGATGAGGTCCATGACAAGGGACACGCGGATGTGCATGGGCATCTTGTAGTTGGAGATGATGGACCGGAACATTGCCTCGTTGATGTCAAGGTCTGTAGTGTTGCTGTTGGCCGCACCGTAGCGCATGCCAAACTTCTCGAGGTCGGTCTCGGCCAGCTTGTAGACTGCGACGCTGAGCCCGTTGGGGAGCTCAAACTCGCCCAAAATGCAGAGAGCCCACGGCGCGCAGTTCAGGGTCTCTGCAACGGCGAGCTCGTCCTCAAACGCGTTCTCGTCGGTAAAGACCTTCATGGCGACACGCTCCCCTGTGATGGCGTTCTCGCCCTCCAGAATGACGCCGCGAAGGCCCGAGCCTCGGACGGGCCCCGTGAGCACCCAGCGGCCGTTCGGCGACGTGTGGCCGATGTAGCGTTCAAAGTTGTGTCTCATTTATTCATACAGCCCCGTTAGTTAACTCACTTCAAAGACAGGGGTTGATATCGTCACGTTGCGAAACATACTAATGCTCCACTTTGATAAATACATGAGCGAGCAACAGATTGCCAGCCACCGACAAAGGGTGAACGAAATGAAATATCAGCTCATGGTAGAGCTTTACGACGGAGATGAGGACGAGCTGAACAGCAGCCGCGTGTACAACGACCTGAAGCGCACGACGATAGACTCCATCAACCGGCTCCGTGCACTTCTTACACCGCCCATCGAGGTCAGGGGTATTTTTGACCGCGGCATGCCGTGGTACTCCCAGCCCATAGACGTGGCGGTCCGCTGCGTCCTGTCGTCCCTGGCAGCCATTTTTGAGATTCTGGGAATGATGTCCAGAAACTATGACACCAAGCTCTGTGCCATCATCGTGCAGCTTCAGAGCCTGACCAACAACTCTGTGCAGCACATGTACGCCTCCGGAATGCTCGAGACCGCAGCGGCCGTTATTCGCGAAGGCGTCATGAATCTCAACGCCAAGCGCATCCGCTTTGTGCAAGGGTACAAGCAGGAGATTGTGTACTGCATCAAGTGCGCCCTGTTGTCCTTCAGGAGCGAGCCCCAACTTGTAAGAGCCCACTTGGAGAGCAGTGGCCTCTCCGATGTACTGGAGGTGTGTATCAAGAACATCTTGGACGACAACATGCTCATAGAGGTGCTCAACTTTGCACAGCTCGTGCCAGGCTCGCCGCCCAGCCTCCTGGTTGCAATCTATGACCACATAAGCAACTCTGTGTCCAATGCACGGGACCACCGAGGTCTCATTAGCATGGACTGCCTGACCGCGAACATTGTCAAGTGCTACAAGGCTTACCAGCGCGATACTGCAGACCACACAAGCGCCATCCAGGCCATGTTCTTCACGACGCACCTATCAAGCATGTTGGGCATCAAGTCGTGGACGCTGCACAGCAAGAGCAAGGGAAGCCTCAAGCAGCTCATGTACTGCATGCTCGACATCACGAAGACCCTCACGTCCAGCCAGATACACACGGCGGAGCTCATCACAAAGGTCAACTCACGGTTCATGTCGGACGTGTTCCGCCTCGTCGCGTATATCCTGTCCAAGCGTCCCGACCTCGTCGGCACGTTCATCCTCAGGCTCATACCCACATTCGTACTCACGTGCAAGTGCGACGTGAACGACACGTACCTGAAGGCGGTCTTTAGCCAGCTTGAGGCATCGTACAAGTGGACGCACTACCTCGCAGCGACCCTGACCGAGTCGGACCTGTCCAAGTTCAAGCCGTTGATGAGCCGCGAGACCTCCGACATGGTATCGTACCGTGCCAAAATGTACCAGGCAGCTGTTGACAAGGACGTTGAGAACAAGTATATCGACCACCTGTCAGGCTGCTTCATCGTCTCGCCCGCCCTTCTTCAGAATGGGTCGGCCGAGGTGTGGGTAGACGCCCTCGACATGGAGATGCACATCTTCCGTCGTCCCGAAAACCCGTACACACGTGAGAGGCTCACCCTCGACGACTTTTGGAAGCACCAGATAGCCAACAAGGACAAAATCAGCGCCTTCAACAAGGACAGAAAAGGGTTCCTTGCCCAGGCCAAAACTTCCATAACTCCGTAAATCTGGCATCCACCCCCCTGGCGTTCCAAACCCCATCTAAAAAACCATAATTATGGCTGCGCGGTCGTCTGCGTCCAAGCAGGGCGCACAGCTGCTGTCGTCGATGGAGCTGCATCAGCCCTACACGGGCATCGTGGTGCAGGCCGTAGGTGTCGCGTCCAAGTTCAGCACGTTCGTTCGCAACACCGAGCACGACGAGCTCATCAACAAGTATCTTCAAATCAAGGAGCTGAAGGACAAGCGCGTCCCGAAAGATTTGAAGATGACCAAGGCCGAGACAATCATCGCCGAAAACCTCCTTGCCAAACGAGCCAAGGAAAAGTCCAAGAAGGCCGAGGAGGGTCCCAAGCTCGACGCATGGCAGACACAGGCATTGGACCTCATCCTGAGCCGCAAGTCTGTCGCCATCTTTGGACCAACGTCTGGTGGCAAAACTTACCTCGTCAAGTACGCCATCAACGAGCTTCGTTCCCATGTTCGTCGCGCAATCTTTGTGGCGCCAACGTTCCACCTCGCACTGCAGACCTACTCTGACATCCAGGCCACATACACCGGCTTCCCCGCATCCCTCATCACGGACAAGATGAACGAGTACCACAGGGACAGCTGGATTTACGTCGGCACGGCAGAGTGCCTTCTCAACTTTCTGGAGAGCACCAACGAGGACGTCGACGTTGCCATCTTTGATGAGATTCACTCTCTCAACACGGCTGTTGTGACGGACACTGCCGAGATGCCCCGCATCACCGCGACCCACACCCTCCTCGGCAAGTGCCGCAAGCAGATTATTGCCCTCTCTGCCACCGTCCACCCCGACGACAAGGACCGCGTCGTGCAGTACCTTCAGGAGCGCACCGGCATTGAGGCCGTTCATCCCGTGGGCTACACGCAGCGCGCCGTGCCCCAGAAGATGTTTGTGTGGAACAACAAGGGCATGCTCCCTCTCGACGAGAACAAGAAGCGCGTCATCCCCGCGCCGGTCTACACGCCCGAGTCCATGTTCCAGCTCATCCTCACGATGCGCGCCCACGGCATGTTCCCCACTCTGCTTTTTGGCATGGAGAACATGACGTTCCAGGCATTCAGCGACCTCATCAGCTATATTGAGATGGAGGAGCACAACGAGTACAAGAGGTACCACGCCCTCGGCCAGTCGCTCAACCCGTTCATTGAGGACTTTAACACCAAGGTGTTTGAGTTTCAGTCGTCCCTTGCCAGCTTCAGCAACCTGCCGCCGGAGGTGCAGGCGCACTGCGACATTCTGCAGGAGAACCGCATTCGCATCATCCAGAGCTGTCTGGACAGGGTCAAGGACGACATCCGCAAGGTCTTCACCATGATTGACGAGAGCGAGGACGGTGCCAAGTATGCGGTCCCTCTGCCCGACTGGAACAAGGGCGTCGTTGTGGATGGCATCGACCTGGACGAGATTGACCCATCTCCCGAGCTGGTCGACCTGTGCGACCTGTACAAGTCGTACTACCACTGCCTGGATGCGGTGTCGCCCCTGCCAGAGCAGATACCCTGCGTCCCCGAGACCAAGGGCAGCTTCTTCCGGTTTGGAGCCAATACGCACTACGTCTTCAACGACATGCGCCAGCACCGCAAGACCGAGGAGATTACCAAGTTCAAGTCGGTCATCACCACCATGGCCAAGGCCGAGGGCATCGACGAGCGCCTCATGTGGAAGTTCATCGACATGGTGGGACGCGGCCTGGACTTTGGCATCAGCGCCCTTCTCACGGAGTTCCCCTTTTTCATCCAGTACCAGATTCTGCAGATGATTAAGGACAAGTCGCTGGCTGCCGTCTTTGCGTCCGAGTCCATGTCCATGGGCATCAACTACCCTCTCCGGTCGGTTGTCGTCTTTTCGCCCACACTCAAGGAGTACCCCGTGTCGCATCTGCTGCAGATGGCGGGCCGATGCGGCCGTCGCGGCATGGACAAAAAGTCCTTTGTCGTGTACTGGGGCATCAAGAACGCCCAGGACACAGTTGTGGAGCATATTGACTTTAACGAGGACGAGTACGAGCTGCCGCAGGAGTCTGTGCCCATCCTCCTCACGCTGCCCAAGCATGTCATTCAAGGCTGCTACACCAGGTACCACAGCGAGTACGACGATGAGAGCAAGTCGACCATCCGGTCGGTGTACAAGGACAAGTGTGTTGCCGAGTACCAGGCCATCTACTCGAGCCAACTTAACAGGACACCCTCGACCATCTAAAACATGATGCTGTTTTTCGTAGCAGTTGTTGTACTCTTTCTCTATTGGATTGTTGTGATGCCCGTATCAAGCGTGCAGCCCTTTCAGCGCCATGCCGACATGCCGCGTGTGGTTGCAACCCTCACAACCAGCCCCACGCGTTTGCGCTACATGGCGCCCACCCTTCATAGCATTGTAAACCAAACTTATCCCGTCGACCGCGTCATTCTCAACCTGCCCCCAAAGTTTGACCGTACTGGAGAGACCTACACCATCCCTGACTGGCTCGCCGAGAAGTTTCCCCAGGTCGAAATCAACCATTGCGACCGCGACTACGGACCCGTCACAAAGCTCCTACCAACGCTCGACAAGGTACACGATGGCTTCCTCTGGGTGGTGGATGATGACCAGCGGTACGATGCCAGAGCAGTCGAGGTTCTCATTGCCAACTTTACGTCTCCCAACAAGGTCCCGTGCTTGTCGGGTCTCGTTACCATCAACAAGTCGGTCTTTGAGGAGGCGTCGGAGAACGGCCCGGTCGACGTTTTTGAAGCGTACGCGGGTGTGTTGCTCCACAGGTCGATGTTCGACTACGGATTCAGAAGGTACGTGGAGCGCGCCATCGAGAACGACGTTGCCAAGTTCAGCGACGACCTTGTCGTGTCTGTGTACCTCAAACGCAGAGGCTACGAGATACATCGTGTGGGCGATGACGACGTGAACATTACCAACCACTGGAAGCGGGGCAATGTTCTACGCTATGGCAGGCAGGCCGATGCGCTGCATCACATGCCGACAAGCACGGTGGACCGCTACCGACAGGCGCTGCTTCCCCTCGAACAAATCATGTGGGCCATGTACGAGAGCAACGGGTAGGCCCGGAACCGCCTCCTCCACAAACCAATGTGTACATAGTTGATGACAACCAAGTCTGCCAGCAACGATGAAAGAAGCCACGTTATGCGGTGCATTTCGTGGGTTTGACAAAGGCTTAAAAAGTACTTTAGACAGGCATAAAGATGGCATCTTCATCATCCGCATCATCTTCGAATTACACCTACGCCGTCCTCCAGGAGACGAACGGCAAGGAGTACGAGAGCTGGCTGTACTTTATTCGCTACGAGGGCAACGAGGAGGCCCTTCGCAACCTGCGCAGGCAGATGGACATGGTGGAGGACTGGTACATCCTCGACGACCTGTCCACCTTCGAGCTTGAGCTCGACCACCGCGTCAGCGCCACCACCGCAAAGGAGATGACGCGCCTGGTTCTCAACCATGTGAGCAACCACCGCAAGTTTGACGGCAAGCTCGAGCCCATCGACATTGGCATCAAGGACAAGGACTCGAACGACCGCCGCCTCGTTCGCTTCTTCAAGAAGCTTGGCATCGGCCGCATCCAGGACTTTATCGACAACGAGGACGAGGCCACCTTCTCCGAGTGCTCCGATGACGACGCCATGGAGGACTCGTCCGACTCCTCCGGCACCGAGTACGAGTACGGACTGTCCGACAGCGAGACCGAGTCCGACGAGGAGGCCATGGTCGAGTCGCCTCCCCGCGCCAAGCGCCCCACCTCCAACCCTGCCAAGGCCACTGTCGACCGCATCAAGGAGGAAATCAAGGCCAAGCAGGCCGCCAAGGCCCAGCGCGAGGCCGAGAACAAGCGCCGCAAGTAAATTCCCTTCCTTTGATTCCACATTTTCCAGTTTCCATACAGGCTGCAGCCTGTATGGAAACCTCCCTCCAAATTGAAATGGACGCCGCATGTCACGCGTTGCTCCAAGACCTTCTGGGAGCCTACCCAAAGCCGGAGCCGGGCGCCCCCACTATCAAGCTGTTCAACAACTTTGCGCTCGTGGACGAGACCGTCGTTATACGTTCCGGAGACATACCGGAACACTTTGCTCGGCAGTTTGTCTTTCCCAACAGAACCTGCACACCAGGTGTCACCTACATGCTGCTGGACAAAAGTGCTCTGTCCAATCAATTGCCCATTCTACGAGCCAGGGACAGAGCATGGATGGTGTACAGCAGGTACTGCATGGACAATGACCTCGACTACCTTCACTCGACAGTGGTTCCACGCATCCTCGAAATGCAGTGTCGCAAGACCCCGGTATCAGGCAACTACTTTCTGATGTTCAATGACTGTTCGGTTTGGTCTGTCAAGGGCGGGGGTCCTCCCACGTTGGTCTCCCCTGAAATTTTAGGATTGGGATGCCCGCGCTTCGACTACGATAAGCTCCCTCACGTTGTTTGCATTGACAGGATGATTGCATCCTCCTATGCCTTTCTTGAAACACTGGAGCAATGCTTGGCTATCAGGTCGATGGTCAAGCACTTGCGAGTGGTTGACGTTCAGGTTGAGGTCGAAGACGGTTCTGTCTTTTTGTAAATCGCCGGGCCGCGCACCTTGCCTGGGAGAGCTCAAAGGGCGGGGTCACACGGAAATGTCTGCTGCGATTGAGAGGATGCTGATGCCCCTGAACACGATGCCCGTCATGAAGTCCATGGAGGCGGTTGTGCTTGAGATATGCCTCTACGACCTGTTGCGGCTTGCCGACCTTCAGGAGACGTTATCCAAGGCGATGGCAAGCAAGCCTGCGAACGAGTCGATGCTCAAGAGGATGCGCTACTCGGCCATGATGACGGCGACGATGGGCGCGGCACAGTTGCTCGCCATGCCTACGAGCAGGCCATCCGTATGCAAGGAGTTCTGCAAGACGCTAACAGGGTCGTTCTTCTACGCGGATAAATTGTACCCGACCATGGAGCTCGAGGTGTTCAATCAGTTCATCATCGACTTGACAGAGAAGATGGTCATGAGCTACGCGACCAACGAGACGTTTGTGATACAGCCCGAGGAGAGGCAATGCCTGATGGACTATTGCCGGGCCATGACCCTTGTGGTCGAACTGTAAATTGTGTTTTTACCCAGTTAGAAGAAAGAGATGCCGAGACGTAAGAAGCTGTACTGCGGCGATGCCGACGAGCTGCCTTCGGGGTATGATGACTTTGGAAAGCGGTCGCAGTGCCTGCGCAAGGGGTACGGCGCCGCCCTGGTGTACTCGACAGAGGACCAGCGCAAGAAGGCGGTGGAGAGCATGGTGTCCAAGGGCCCGCGCCGCATCAACCGCCAGTCGCTGCGGCAGCTCGCCCTGTCCCTGGGCGTGAATGTGTACCGTCCTAATTCCACAACTTACAAGCGCAAGCGCGACCTGCTTCCCGCGGTCATCCGCGCGCTTCGCGACCAACTTTAAACCTTTCAATAAAACATGGAGACCTTCAGACGCGAGAAGCAATACGCCAACCAGCAGGTTCAGAAGAAGATTGATAGCCTTCAGGAGAGGTCGGAGGATGTTGCCCGCGCCAACAACAGAAAGCTTTCGACCACCTTCCAGGAGGCCATGACCGACCTCGAAGACGTTCAGTTTCAGTTTGCAGAGGCTGCCAAGGCGCGCGACCTCGAAAATGCCTACAAAAACCTTCGCTCGGCCGTCGACAAGTTCAACTTGGTGCTGACCATGCTCTCTCCGGACGCCGTCCTCGAGACCGTCGACATGCCCGCCCCCTCCTCCGCCATCGAGCTCGAAGAGGTGATTCTCGGCGCCGCCCCCTCAAAGAAGTCCGAAAAGAAACGCAAGCCGGAGAACGACCTTCCCGACTTTGCAGGAGAGCCCGACGAGCGCTGGCGCGCCGAGGACCTCCGCGAATACCTCCGCAGCAAGTCCGTCAAGACAACAGGCCTCCACAAACACGAGCTCCTCCGCAAGGCACAGCTCACGTACAAGGACCGTCTGTAAACTCAATACGTTCTTTTTACGCTTTACAACTCGACAAACATGAATGTACCCCGGGCGTACCTGAACACGCGCCCGGGCTGGTTTCGCTTCTTGACATCCTCCGGCATCAGATAGCTGTTGTCCAGGTAGAATTTCGAGATGCTCCTCTGGTCCACGAACGGACAAAGCACCGTCGCCTCCCAGTCGTTCTTGCAGCACCCGAGGTCCACCTCGACCAGTGCCGGGAACTGCGCCTTCATCCCAAAGGTGGGCTCGTGTATCATCACGCGGAACGGGTCGGGCAAAAGGTCGGAGCTCCTTGGGGGCAGCACCGACAGCAGCTGCTGCACTGGCGCATGCGGACGCGAGTGCGGATAGGCCACGCTCTGGAACGCGTCCATATGCTCCAGGAAGTGGCTGAGAAGCGGCGCATAGTGGTAGGGGTAGTACCACGTCCAGCTGATGGGGCCCTTGAGGTAGTAGTTGACAATCCACTCCATGCCCTCCAGATACTTGAGCACAGCGTCGCGAGGCTTGTCGAGCAACTTCTGAGTGCCATGCACGCCCCGGTACCTGCCGTAATCAAAGTCCGAGGCGGTCTCAGCGCCAGCACTTGCCACACGCAGACAATCGGCCATGTACGGGTCGATATGGCGCCCGTCTTTGCCCAGAGCGAGATGGTACAGGATGCCGTGCTCCTTGCTCTGCAGCCCCTCGATGATTTTGCGCAGCAGTCTGTGGTTGAGGTACCACCTGTTGTTGAACTCGATAACAAGGTGTTTGTACTCGGGGGCGAACTGGACGTACTGGCTAATCATGTTGTCGATTGCACCCTCGTAGATGTTCAGGCACTTGACCTGGGGAAGGAAGTCGTTGCCCAGGAAGTAGCACATCAGCACAAAGTCCCTCACCAGGCCCTGCGGGTCGGCAAAGCTGCCATCGTCGCTGGTCCAGAACATGTCCGTCTGAATACGCTCCCTGAGGATGGTAATATCGACCCAGTAAAAGTCCTTCTCGGCGCCCTGGCGCGTCTCTCGAACAATGAAGATGTTGGATGCGGGCGCTGTGAGCGTCAGGTTGATGAGGTCGGCGTCCATGCCGTACACCACATACGAGTAGTTTGCGCTCGCATTGCGGCGGATGAACTGGATGGCCTTGTGCTCGCCCTCGCCCGCAACGTTCTGGTTGGCAAGCAGAATCTCGAGGTTGCTGTGCTGACTGAACGCGCGCAGCTTCTGGCCCAAAAGGTAGCTCAGGTTGTGAAGGAACTCGGTTCCGGGCGTAATGCTGTTGCTGTCAAAAACGGTGGGGTCGTCGCGCGCCATCGACGCCCTGTACCTTCTCTGCCTCTGCTGGCACTGCTTGGATACAGGCGCCACGCCGTCGATGGCAATAAACACGCCGCGTGTCGGCGCAACAAGGTGGATGAGGTAGTTGAGACGGTCCATGATGTGCGCCACAACCGAGTCGATGGTGGGGGCGCGCACAGGCCTCTTCAGAAGCCTGCTCGATGCGGAAGGAGCCGCATCGCCATAGCCGTACACGGCCGCGCAGGATGTGTGGATGATACCATTCAGGTCAATCAGAAGGTAATCCCATGCAATGAGCTCGGGACGCTGGCGGGCCACGCAGTCCTTGTGCTTCTTCAAAATGTAGCCTCCAAAGAAGGCTTTGACTCCCATAGTCGTTGTAGTATGTTTTCCAGGCCTCTAAACAGGATATGGAAAACTCAGTTTCACTTTCGGGCGACAACCTCCAGAAACCCTCCGGGCGGCACGAGCAGCGTCAGAACGGAGGCCGACCCGGACACCTCAACGCCCTGGATAAAGTACGTAAAGCCCCTGACCGGGGCAAACCCGTTAAGGGACGCGAGCACGCCCTGCTCCGAGACGACGACGTCAAACCGCTTTGACAGCAGCATGAACACCGTGGCCGGAGGCGAAGTGATGGCATGCATAATGGAGATGGGGACTGGCAGTGCTGCAATGACGGAAATGGTCTCCTTCGCAGCGTCCGCCGCGACTGACGAGTACGCGTTGTAGAACTTCAGAGACATTCTTTATTACCTCTTGTACTTGCGTTTCGTGGTCGACACCTTCTTCTT
>JACCEC012038469.1_pt1 | contig 11114 bp, 3 predicted proteins | sample 7450121 | NCBI WGS metagenome assembly JACCEC01 (sample SAMN15323455, study PRJNA562643) | freshwater metagenome | isolation source: river surface water | place: USA:Blue River Watershed | collected 2017-08-18 | reverse complement strand
GCGTGTCATTCAGCGATTGGCGCGGAGGGGTGACATGGCGATTTTGTTGTGCGAGCAGTATTACGACTTTGCCGAAGAGTTGGCCGACCAGTATTTGGTGATGGAGCGCGGCGAGGTCATTGCACAAGGGCCTGGCCATGAGATGCAGGACAAGGGCATCCGGAAACTGGTTTCCATCTGAACAACCAAAAAAGGGGGTTACCCTGCTTTGACTTTCAGTGGTGTAGAGAGTCGATATCCCGCGCCATGGACAGTTTTGATTTCAAAGGCTTGGCCCTTGAACTTGAACAGTTTGGAGCGCAGTCGGCTGATCAATACTTCCAGACGAAGCTTGTCAAAGTTGGTGCGTTGAACTTCATTGCTCAGTTGTTCAATCAATTCATCGTAAGTGCAATGCGTAGAGGTATGCGCCAAGGTGATCAGTGCGGTCGTTTCCTTGGGTGTCAAGCTCAACACATCTGCATCGGGTGCACTGAGTGACATGCTTTTCTGGTGCACGGTCCAACTTTGGGCTGTGGCGGCCAATGGCGATCCATGGCGGTCATGCCGACGCATCAAATTGCGAATGACCGCCAGTATTTCTTCTGGACGCGTGGGTTTGGTCAGATAGACATCAGCGCCAGCCTGGTAGCCTTCGGTGCGCTCGCTGCCCATGACCCTTGCTGTCAGCATCACGATGCCCAAGAACGGATGTAGATCGCGCAACCATTTGCACAGGCTGATCCCGTCCTCATTGGGCAAATTGAGATCCAGCATGACCACATCAGGTGACAGCAAACCCAGCATTGCACGCATGTGTTCACCGTCATACGCACAATGCGTGGTGTAGCCGGCCGCTGTGAGCACCAAGGACAGTTCATCGCTCACGCGCAAATTGTCTTCCACCAGCAAGACAGTGCCCAAGGGTTTGGCGTCTTGGTTTTCAGTCGTTGGAAGATCCATCTTGTCTTGCATGTTCATGCCTTGATTGCAAATTGGAAACTGACATTGTTTTGTTCAAGGGTGTAGACAATCTCGGTGTTCAAGGCATGGGCCATGGATTGGGCCAACCACAAGCCCAATCCAGCGCCCGACTGTTGTTTGGCCCATTCTGAGCGGTAATAGCGCTGGAACACCAAGTCAGGGTCTGGTGCGCCTTCCTGTGGCACTTCATTGGAAACAGAGAACACCGTGGATGCATGCCCCGACTGCTGCACAGACTCGACTTTGAACTCCACCAAACTGTCCGGTGATGCGTATTTCATGGCGTTGTTGAGCAAGTTGTTGAGGATGGCTTTGACATAGTAGATGTCGGTGTTGATCAGTTGATGTTCATCACAACCGCGCACGATGGTGTAAATGCGTTCGGATTGTTGGTTGTTTTTCATCACACTCAGCAGCGTCCCCAACGGAAAGGGTTCCAGGTGGACAGGGATGTGGCCTTGCTCGTATTTGTCGATCTCCGAGCAACGTTCAATGATGCCGTCAATCTCGTCCAATGAATAGCTGATGGCATTGACCCTTTGCAAGGACTGCTCATCATCCAGCAAACGCTGACGGATGGAGCCCAGGGCCATGGCACTGGCCATCAAAGGATTTTTCAATTCATGGGTCAACATGGCGATGAATTGTTTTTGTTGCTTCAATCGGGCTGACTCTTTGTCCAAAGCATCTTTCGCCACCGCCAGTTGCGTGTTGATCGTTCGGACTCTTTGACTCACCAACAGGTCATAGGACCAAGCTGTCAGCAACAGGATGGCCAACGGCACCGAGGTTCTGACCATCATGAGCAAACTGATCGTGGGAATCTCGCCAAGACCCCAAGGTGAAATGAAGGGTTTGAAAAGATTGGAGCCATTTGGAAACGGCATCAACATGAACAGCAAAAGCAGGATGAACAAAAAGATTTCAGAGCCCAATTTCAATTGATGGCGGGCCTGAATCGCTTGCACGATCAAACCTGCAATACACAACCATTGACCATACCTGTAGACGGGTTCTAGCCATTGCACCGCGATAGCGGCATCAAAGAATGCAAGGACCCAAATGCCAGTCATCAATACCAAGATGATCCATAAATACTTGATCCATTTGCCGCCCTTGAACAACTGGGTTGCCAAAACCATCCAAATGAAAAAGAAGGAGACCATGCCACCAATCATGGCGATGGGCAGGATGCGATGGGCAAACTGCTGATCAATGCCTGTGAGAAATGGCAACATGCCCATGCCACTCATCCAACCAACCGGAATGCACAAGGACAAGCTGGCTATTCCCAAGCTCAGCCAATTGAACTTGATCATCATTCGGACCAGCGCCAATACCAAAGCCAAAAGTGTCATGGTGGTCACCATGACCACAAACATGTCAACCCTGCGTTGAATGGCGTCAATTTTTTCTTTGCTGTCCACCACCCAATTCAGGCGGAAGTTCCAGGGGGAACGCAACTGCATGTAGATGGGTCCGCGGCTTTCAAGGACGTCCAATTCGATCGGCAATGCCAATGCGTTGGCGTTGTATGACTTGACGGTCCATTCGCCAGGATTCAATTCGGAGTGGGTGTAAATCTTGGCCTCAGTCAGCATCGATGGTAGAAATTTCACATAGGGCTTGTCCAGATCGATGTTGGATTGGGCTTGTTCCAGTTTGAGCCAAATCACGCTGGTGCTGAAGGCCAGTTTGTCCGTTTCGTCCATTGGCTTGAACACGGCTTGCGCCGCATCATGGATCTCTATTTGTTGCGTTCCATCGACGAGCAAAAACACCTTGTAGGTATTGGGCAGTTGGATATCGGCCGCCAGACAACCCCAAGTGGTCAATCCCCACAAGACGGCAATGCCCCAAAGCCTTCCCCACCGATGATTCAGCCCCAATGTGTCCATGTCAGTCATCTTACGTATTTCAAATGGATTTCCTTGCATTGGGCGGAAAGGTTTCAGCCTGATGGATTGATATAAACCTGGTCCGATACGCATTCAGAATGAAACATGCAGTTGACCTGCGCTCAACGACATTCAGGCCACGGCACCATGTTCATGTGCTGGGCCATGTCCTGTCTTGTGCATTCGACAGTGCTAGCCGCTACGCCGCCCAATGCAGGAAGCTTGCAACAACAAATGCAATCTGGTCGCGATCTGCATCCACCCACGCCACCACAGACAAGCAGCATGCCAGCAGCGCAGCGCAAGCCGACGGCCAAAGCGGGTACCTTGGTGGTGGTGTCGCAATTCAATTGGGTTGGCAACAGTCTTTACAACAATGAGGTGTTGAACCGATTAACCAATGACTTGTTGAATCGGCCATTGGCATTTGCAGAGTTAGAGGCTGCCGCAGTGACTGTGGCCACTCATTACCGCTCAGCCGGCTATGTGGTGTTGACCAGACTGCCGACCCAAGACATCGTCAATGGCGTGGTCACCATCGAAATCATGGAAGCCAGTTTTGGCAAGGTGGTGATGGATGGTCCGAGTTCCAAGCGGGTCGATGCTGCACGCATTGAAGAAACCATTTACGCCGTTCAACCCTCTGGGACCAAACTCAATGCTCACAACATCGACCGTGCTTTGGCCATCTTGTCGGATTTGGCTGGCATCAGAGTTCAAGGACGCTTGTTACCTAGCACCGCATCTGGGCTGACCGACTTCGTTGTTTCGACCCAAGACGCACCGTCTTCGGTTTTTGACACATCTCTTGACAACGCAGGCGCGCGATCCACTGGCCAAAACCGTGCAACCTTCGGTTGGACGCTGAACAGCCCTTTGGGTTGGGGCGATCAGTTCAACGCCAATGTCATGTCCTCCAGGGGCAGTGACTTTGTGCGTGCGGCTTACCAATGGCCTGTGGGACTCACAGGGTGGACCTTGCAAGCGCACGCTTCACGCATGAATTACAGCGCGCCATTGGCATCTGAAAGTGCAGGCCTTGTCAGTCGTTTGCACCTGACTGGCAGGGCGGATGCCTATGGTCTAGAGACAAGTTACCCTTTATCAACGCGCCATCGATTCAAACTGCAGTCGGTGATGGGTTTGGATTTGAAAAACTACATCAACCAACGTGATGCTTCGATGGTTTCCAGTTATCAGACCCGCACATTCAACCTGGGGTTGAAAGGCCAAACGGCGGACAGTTGGGCAGGTGGTGGTTTGTCATCCTGGCAACTGAGTCGCACCAATGGCATTCTTCAAAGCAAGATCGACACGGACAGCAATCTGCTTGCTGGTCGTTACGCCAAGCTGAAATACGCTTTCAATCGTTTTCAAGAAATCAATCAGCATTGGTCTTGGCATGTTGCACTGAATGGACAATCCAGCAAGACCCTTTTGGACGCCTCAGAAAATTTTTACTTGGGTGGCATGAATGGTGTCAGGGCCTACCCCAGCAGCGAAGGCGGCGGCTCAGGGGGTCAGTTGTTGAATCTCGAACTGCGCCACCAATCCTCAGGCAACGTGACATGGTTTGCTTTTTATGACCACGGTCAAGTGCTTGTCAATCCATCTGGTTCCGATGTGTTGAACAGGTACGCCTTGAAAGGCCATGGTGTTGGTTGGAGCCATACAGGTGCCAAGGGTCTGAACGTCAAAGCCATGGTGGCCAGACGCTTGGGCCACAACCCGAACCCCACGGCCACCGGACAAGACCAAGATGGCTCCTTGGTTTTGAACCGGTTTTGGCTCAGTGCCAGTTTGCCCTTTTGAGCCACCGCGTCGCAGTCATGAACCATTGCTACAAAGTCATTTGGAATCAAGCCACGGCTACATGTGTGGCAGTGCCTGAGGTGGCCAAAGGCCAAGGCACTGGAACCAAGCGGATCAAACCAATGTCGCTTGAAGCCTTGCAACGCACAAGCACGCACTTCTTCATCAAGCCCTTGGTGGCGGCGCTGATTTGCATCGGCTTCAGCTTTGCGTCCCATGCCGCACCTTTGGCAGCACCCACCGTGACACAGTTGCCAACGGGCGCACAAGTCATGGCCGGGGTGGCCAATGTGTCGCAGGCCGGCGCAGTGATGACGGTCAAACAAACCACTGACAAAGCGGTTGTGCAATGGCAGAGCTTCAATGTGGGTGCGCAAGCCAAGGTTCAGTTTGAACAACCCAGTGCACAAAGTGTGACTTTGAACCGGGTGCAAGACAGCCACCCCAGCCAGATTTTTGGACAAATCAAAGCCAACGGTGCCGTCTTCTTGCAAAACCCCAATGGGGTGTACTTTGCACCGGGTTCCAGTGTGGATGTAGGCAGTTTGCTGGCCACCACGCACAGCATCAGCGACGCGGATTTTTGGGCGGGACGCTACCAATTCAATCGTGCAGGGGCGTTGGGCACCATCATCAACCACGGCCAGTTGAATTCAAGACTCGGCGGTTACATCGCCTTGCTGGCTCCCGAGGTCCGCAATCAGGGCGTGGTGGTGGCCAGAGGTGGCAGCATCGTGTTGGCCGCTGGTGAAACCTACCAATTGCAGTTTGAAGCGAATGACACGCTGACCAACATCTTGGTGTCACCTGCCACGGTGGCGGCTTTTGTCGAGAATGGCAACGCCGTCATGGCACCTGGCGGCTTGGTGATTTTGTCGGCGCAAGCCGCCAATGCGATTCAAGGCGGCGTGGTGCACAACACCGGCAGCATCCAAGCCACGGGCTTGGTGAACGATGGTGGCGTGGTGCGTTTGGTGGCCAGCCACAGCATCAGCCACAGCGGCAATATCAACGCCGATGCGGCAGCGAATATGGCCGGTCATGGTGGCCGCATCGACATCATTGCCAGCTTAGACAATGCTGAGAGCACGCTTCAAGTTCATGGTGAGCTGAGCGCCAAAGGTGGTGATCTGGGGGGCAATGGCGGATACATCGAGACATCGGGTTCGCATGTGCAGATTGCAGAAACCACCCGGATTGCAACGAATGCGCCTCGCGGTACAGGCGGAACATGGTTGATCGACCCGACTGATTTTTCGGTGGGCGGCACTGGCAGTGACATGTCGGGTGCCACTTTGGGAGCCAACCTGAACAACGGCAGTGTCACCATCATGAGCAGCAGTGGGGGCACCGGCACGAGTGGCAGCATCTTCATCAACGATGCCGTGAGTTGGTCTTCGCCCAACAAACTCACGCTGTCGGCGGCCAACAACATCAATATCCTCAACAGCATCAATGTGCCAACCGGTGGCTCTGTGGCATTGGTGTATGGCACCAGTGTGGCCACAGGCGATTACAACTTTGGCAGCTTCAATGCCAACAACACCCAGTTCACGGGCACTATCAACTTTGCGGGCACTGGTGCGGGATTGTTCACCACCCAGCTCGGTGGGAACGCGGTTGACAGTTACACCGTCATCACAAACCCCAGTACTTTTCATGCGACCAATAACGCGACGGGTGGCATCACCAACACCAGCGGCAAATATGCCTTGGGTCAAAACTACAACTTCGACCGGTCTTTCACCGCGTCGCCCATCACGGGCAGCTTCACGGGCAAGTTTGTCGGCTTGGGCCACACGGTTGGCAACCTGACTGGTACGGGTGCGATTGGTTTGTTCAGCAACTCATCGGGTTTGATTCGCGATGTGGGTGTCCACATGTCCACCACCAATGCAACCAATGGAACAGGCGGTTTGGCCAACACCAATTCGGGGGTGATCAAAAACAGTTTTGCCAACGCATCCATTTACACTGTTTTCAACAGTGGAGGCGCTGCCCTCAATGGCACGTTCGGCGGTTTGATCGGCACCAACTCAGGCTTGATCACCAACAGTTTTTCTACCGGTTTTGTTTCAGGAAATGCCTACATTGGGGGACTGATTGGCAGCAATGGTTCAAGCAACAGCGCCAGTCCCAGCAACATCTTGAACAGTTTTTCAAAAACCAGTGTCACAGGCACAGGCAGTTATGTGGGTGGATTGATTGGGCAAAACACCACCACGGGCACCGGTGCATCTTCGACGGTGACAAACAGTTTTGCCACGGGCGATGTGTGGGCAACGGGTGCCAATGCCGGCGGTGGCTTGATTGGTTACAACTTTGCCAGTGCGGCCAGTAGCACGGTGGCTGTGACTGACAGTTATGCCACTGGCAACCTCACCGGTGCAATGACCAATGGCGGCAACAATTACTATTTTGGAGGCCTGATAGGCTCCAACACGGTGAGTGGTATCGGCGCCAATGCCAGTGTCACAGGCAGTCATGCCAGCGGTAATGTGACCCTCGCGTCATCTTGGGTGGGGGGATTGATTGGCTTCAACCAAGTCAATGCAGCCAATGGTGTGGCCAATGTGTCGAACAGTTACGCCACTGGCAATGTTTGGAACAACCCTGCTTCGCTGTCCAAAGGCACTGGTGGCTTGTTAGGGTTGAACCGCAGTGGTGGTGCTGGCAGCAGCTCAACCGTGACTGACAGTTATGCCACTGGTGCAGTGTCTGCTGGACAACAATGGACAGGTGGGTTGATTGGCTACAACTATGCATCGGCGAGTGGCGTTAATCATTCTGTTTCAAGCAGCTACGCCACGGGTGCTGTGAGCGGGACAGTCAATGTGGGTGGTTTGATTGGCCTGAATCAAGCTTCCAACACGGCCAGTACAAACATCAACACAAGCTATGCAACAGGCAGTGTGTCTGGCACCCAAGGCGCTGTCGGTGGTTTGATAGGCACCAACACCGTCGATACCGCTTACAGTGCCAGCAGCAACATCTCCAACAGTTATGCCACCGGCGCAGTTAACAGCACGGGCGGCACCTATGTCGGTGGTTTGATTGGTTCCAACACTTCAAACACCTCCGCCAATTCCGCATTCATTTCCAACAGTTACGCCACAGGCAGTGTGTCATCAGCAGGCGATTCTGTCGGTGGTTTGGTGGGCAATAACTTGGGCAATGGCGACTCACGGATTCTTCAAAGCTATGCGACTGGCAGTGTGCAGTCCACCTCGGCCACAGGCACCAACGTCGGTGGTTTGGTGGGACTCAACACTTCAGGTGCAAGCAACAGCAATGTCAGCATCAGCCAAAGTTATGCCACTGGCGCAGTCACTGCGCCCAAAACGGCTGGTGGTTTGGTTGGGGTCATTGGGTCGGGTTCTGGCTCGGCGAACATCGACCAAAGCTATGCCACTGGAAATGTGCAACAGACGGCAACGAGCAGCTTAGCGGGCGGGTTGGTGGGACAGGTTTCATTGCCAAGTGGTAGCGGCTATACCCAAATCAGCAACAGTTTTGCGACGGGCAGCGTCACGGGCGCAACCAGCAGCAATCTGGGCGGTTTGGTGGGGAGCTTTGCAGCAGCAGCCAAGGGCGGTATTCAAAACACATACGCCTTAGGTACTGTGAGTGGCAGTGCCAACATGGGTGGCTTGATTGGCTCGCTGACTGCAGGCAGTTCGTTGCAAAACAACTACTGGAACAGCACCAACAACGCGGGTTTGCACACCGTGAATGGCAGTGTCGCTGGCAAGACATCGGCCACCGCAGGCATTGCCAGCTTGTCCACCACGGACATGCAAACCCTTTCGAATTTCACCGGATGGGACACCCAATCGGTTTGGCAGTCATTGAGCTATTTCAACAACCAGCTTCCGTTCTTGAGACAGAACAACACCCTGGCCAGCATTTCGTTGGTGGCGGGGTCCAACATGTATGGCGACACGCCAACGCTGAGTTATGCCATCACCAACTCATTCGGTGGCGCCATCACCAGCCCCACCGCCACGGGCACACCCGTGTGGACCTTGTCACAGAATGGCAATGTCATTGGCAACCAAAGCATCTCCAGCACCACCAACGCCGGTACCTACAGCCTCACCTACAACAGCGGCATCAGCTTGGGCAACTACACCATCATGAGTGGCAGTCCGACCAATTGGACTGTGACCAAAGCACCATTGGGCTTGTCTGTCATGGGCACCTACAGCGGCACCAGGTCCATCACGCCCACTTCAAGCACCGTGACGGGTTTGAAAAACGATGAAACCATGGTGCCCACAGCAGTCACTTTGAACGATGCGAATGTGGCCACGGCCAACAAGTATGTGGTGGCCATCACCGCCAACACTGGCAACGCGAATTTCAACAATTACGATGTAGCGACGTCGTTCAACGCGACGCCCAACACCACGACCACCAACACGGCCACACTCAATCCCATCACACTGTCTGTTTCAGCGGTGGCCAGTTTGACTGGCAACCCCTACAAAGGCAGTGCTTACACGGGCACCTACACGAGCAGCGCCATGGTGCCCGCCGATGCCGCGCTCATCAGTGTGTCGGGGGTGGCCACTGGCACCGATGCAGGCACCTACGCTTCCAACATGGTCGTGAATTTGTCGGGCTCCGCTGTCACCAATTACAGCAACCCTGTCATCACCAATGCCCATTTGGTCATCTCACCCAAAACCATCACCATCACCAACACGGCATTGAACGCAGATTACGACGGCGTCACCAGCTATGCCTCGTTGGCAGGTCAGACCCAATATTCAAACACTGCATTGGTCGGGTCAGATGTAATGGGTGCAGTGACACAAACGGCCAACCAAACAGGTGTGGCGCAAGCGGGCAGCTTCAGTGTCACGCCCAGTGCGGCCACAGTGTCGAGTGGCAACCCCAACAATTACCAGTTCAGTTATGTGGCGGCCAACCACACGGTGAATCCCTTGGCCATCACGGTGGCCAATGCCGCCGTCAATGACAAGGTGTATGACGGGACCACCACCGCCACTGTCGCCAATGGCCAGGTACAAGGTGTGTTGGCCATGGACGCCAACAACATCAGCTTGACGCCAGCCGGTGCTTTCACCAGCGCCAATGCAGGTTCGAACATTGCTGTGAATTTGTTGTACGGCCTGAGTGGTTCTGCCGCAGGCAATTACGTGGTGACGCAACCCACGGGCCTCACGGCCGCCATTACGCGCAAGACACTCAACATCACGGGTCAAACAGGTTCCACCAAGGTTTATGACGCCACCACCACCGCCAGCATGACAGGTGGAAGTTTGTCGGGCGTGGTGGGCGTTGATGATGTCAGCCTCACACAAGCCGGCACATTCGCCAGTGCCAATGTCGGCACCGGCATCGTCATCACGCCTTTGAATGTGTTGACTGGGGCAAAGGCTGCCAACTACCAACTCACACAGCCCACTGGTTTGATGGGCGACATCACGCCGGCGATGTTGACGGTCGAAGGTTTGTCGGCATCGTCCAAGGTCTATGACGGGACAACCACGGCCACACTGACGGGTGTGGCCGTGACCAGACCCTTGGGCGGTGGCCAAGTCACCTTCAATGGCACGCCCGTGGGTTCCTTTGCAGACAAGAACGTCGGCACCAACAAATACATTGATGTGACAGGCTTTACCTTGTCGGGTGCAGACGCGGGCAATTACCAGGTAACCGGTTTGCATGGTGTGTACGGTGACATCACGCCAGCCACTTTGTCCGTGTCTGGTTTGACGGCGAGCAACAAGGTGTATGACGGCACCACAGCCACCACCTTCACCGGTGGCAGCTTCACGGGTTTGCTGGGCAGTGATGTGGTGACAGCCACCACCGGTTTGTTCAACAACAAAAATGCAGGCACTGGCAAAGCGGTAACCGCTGTGTTGAGCGGCGCAGATGCAGGCAACTATGCGGTCACGGGGCTCACGGGCCACACCGCCGACATCACGCCCTTTGGCTTGAGTGTCACGGGGCAAGTGGCAGCGAACAAGGTGTATGACGCGACCACCAGTGCAGTGCTCGGCAATGGCAGTTTGAATGGTGTGTTGGGTGGCGATGTGGTGACCCTGAACCAAGCGGGTCAATTTGCCGACAAGAATGTTGGCTTGAACAAAGTGGTGGTGACTGCCAACAGTTTGTCAGGTGCGGATGCAGGCAATTACAGCGTGAACCAACCCACCGATGTCAGGGCCAACATCACCCGCGCCACGCTTTCAGTGAGTGGTTTGGCCGCTGATGACAAGGTCTATAACGCCAACACCGATGCCGTGGTGACAGGGACACCCACAGCGAACGCTTTGGGCGCAGACAGTGTGAGCTTCATCGGCACAGCCGGCGGTCAGTTCAGTGATAAGCATGTTGGTCTGGGCAAGTCGGTGTTGTTGACTGGTTTGAGTATTGACACGTCAGTTGGAGATGGTGCCAACTATG
>JACCEC011174530.1_pt1 | contig 11118 bp, 5 predicted proteins | sample 7450121 | NCBI WGS metagenome assembly JACCEC01 (sample SAMN15323455, study PRJNA562643) | freshwater metagenome | isolation source: river surface water | place: USA:Blue River Watershed | collected 2017-08-18 | reverse complement strand
TTTGCAGGAGGCAACTTGCTAAATGCAAGGCTCTTTAAACGAAATTGATATTCGCAGTATTTTGCAACTGATTGAGCTTGGCCAGAGGACGGGGGAACTCATGGTAGAAGCTTACAGTTCATCCCTGGGAGCCAATGAAATTCTTCACTGCCATCCCAGCCGTTTGACTGGACAATGTTGGTTAGTCTTTTGTTGGAATGGTCGCATTATTTATGCAGGCGAAAGCGAGGCAACCCATCGAAGATTACGGGATTATTTACGACGCTATAAAGCCGAAACCGTTCTCTCGGAATTAGAAGTCCCCTCCATTGCTTCGGTCAATGCTCCCGAATATGGGTATTTGTGGGTCTTACTCGAAAATCAAGTTATTACCCCAGCCATTGCCCGTAGTATTGTTCATTGCATGGTTCAAGAAACCTTATTTGATCTGCTGAGTTTACATCAAGGAGCGTTTATTTTTGAAATGGGTTCAGCCCTAGCCCCCCAGTTAACAACCTTAGAAATTAGCCCCTTATTAGCCAATATTTTCAAACAAGTCCAAGAATGGAAAAAATTTCATCCTCATATTACCTCCCCTAATCAATGTCCGTTTATTACCGATCACTTAAAATTACAACAAACTGTCCGACCCCAAGTGTTTGAAACCCTGAATCGTTGGGCTGATGGAAAAACCTCAATTCGTCAAATTGCTCGTCATTTACATCGAGATATTGTCATGGTTACTAAAGCCATTTATCCCTTTGTTCAACAGGGATTGGTACAACTTTTAGCTCCCCATCCTGAAACTTCTTTAACCCCACTAGAACCTTTGAATGACCGCAGCCGTAGCCCTCGGATTGTGTGTATTGATGATGATATTGTAATTCGGCAAACCGTTGAAACGATTTTAAAAGAACAAGGTTATGAAGCTATTGCCATTGGCAATCCTTTAAAAGCATTGAGTTTAGTATTTCAACTGAAACCGGATTTAATTCTTTGTGATATTGCCATGCCCGAATTAAATGGTTATGAAATCTGTGCAATGCTGCGTAATTCAACGGCATTTCGTCAAACTCCGATTGTTATGTTAACAGGAATAGATGGATTTATTGACCGTCTCAAAGCTCGGATGATTCGAGCCACAAATTATTTAACCAAACCTTTTGGTGATGCTGAATTATTAACCTTAGTTGAAACCTATATTGGGCCAGGTAAATTGATGACTACAACTTTAGAGTCCAAATTAGAAGATGAATTCATGAGTGAGTTAGAAACCCTTTAACCAATATTCGCGATTCTCTATCGTTCCTCAACAACGACATTAAATTTATTCTTCATCCCCTGATGAAAAACTTTCATTGAGGATCAATCGGGGCTGTCAAAGATTTGTATAATTAAATTGGACACTCACGCTAACCGCTCTAGCAGGAGTCAAACTCGTCAGGAATCATCGGTAAGATTCTTAACAATTAAGGATCATAGCCATTATTGATCTCTGAATAGGGATCGTCAATCCTGATACACAATTGGTGTAAAAACTGACTCGATCAACCCCTATGGGTCAAGAACTATACTTGAAATTAAGCAATATGTTAAAAAAACTAAGTGATCATCACCCAGTCTATGGTATTGACAACTGAAGAACCACGGGCGACCCAATGAAAACCCGTCTCACTTCTACCGTTCCATTCAACGCCCAATCAAGGCGGGTCTTTGAGAAAAAATAAATATTCAATAGCCTCTGTCCTGTTCAAGCAACAGGTATGTCAAAAAGAATGACCTCTTTTGAGGCGAAAAGGTTGTGTTAACAGTTTACGATAACTTTCTAATGCAGCAGTATAAACCTCCTATTCCTTGGACGATTACCCTTAACCGGATGACGAGTAATTCGGGCATTTCCCAGGGAGAAGAACGATGAATAAAGTTATGGTTGTAGAAGATAGCGTCACCCAACGGGAGATGATTTCTAATCTTCTTAAAGATAGTGGTTTACAAGTTAGTGTCGCTAGTGATGGCGTAGAAGCCTTGGAACAAGTCCAAAAAAGCTGTCCTGATTTAATGGTGCTTGATATTGTCATGCCCCGCATGAACGGTTATGAACTATGTCGTCGCCTGAAATCCGATCCCAAAACTCGCAATATTGCCATTGTGATGTGTTCTTCCAAAGGAGAAGAATTTGATCGGTATTGGGGGATGAAACAGGGCGCCGATGCTTATATCGCTAAACCTTTTCAGCCGACGGAATTAATCGGCACGGTTAAACAATTGCTTAGAGGATAGGTGTAAATAACCATGGTGGGAAACCCAGATTTTCTAACCGGACAAGGTACAGACGGCCCAGAATTTCAAGAGTTGGAAACTCCCGAAGGGGAACCCCATCTCCGCTTTTTTGTTCCTTCAGGGTCGGAATTTGCCCTTCCAGCCATTGGAATTCGGGAGGTGCTGTTTCAGTCCCCAGATCGGATGACACCGATTCCTAATGTCTCCCCCCTCTTATTGGGAACGTTCAACCTCCGAGGTCGGGTGATTTGGGTGGCTGATTTAGGCCAATTTTTAGGAGATTCCACTCCCCTAAATACAGACCGCACAGAGATTCATGTCATTGTCGTTGAAGACCAAGACATTATATTAGGATTAGCAGTGGATGCTCTCAATGATATGGCATGGCTTGACCCTGAGCAAATGCAAATCCCAACTCAGATGGATGATAGTATGGCTCCTTTTATTAAAGGAGAATGGCAATTGGGAAAGGTCGGAAACGTTCTGCGACTCCTAGACCAAGTGGCTATTTTGCGATCGGCTCGTTGGGCAACCTAATCTCATCCTAGAACCTGGTTTATAGCCACAGGAGACTCTTGCTCTTCGTATCAACTGATTATAAAACTGTTTAAGCTAAACCTTTCTTAAAATTGAAATTTTAACGTTTAAGTCATAGACCAATTACACTTTAAAATCAAAAGGGGAATCGCTCATGACAACAAGCACAGACTTCCTACAAGAATATAAGCAAACCGAGGAAGCATATTGTCAGGGAAATTACGAAGAGGCAGCTGCCCTAGTTTACCAACTGGTTGAAGATTATCCAGAAGATCCCTCCGCTCGTCTTCTCTGCGGTCATATCTATGGCTATGGCTTACAACAATATGATGTCGCTCGTGATCAGTATATGGCCGTCTTAAATTTGACGACGGATGGTGAATTACTCGAACAAGCCCATCAAGCTTTAGCCGATACTGACCAATACTTAATCGATACCCCTGCTTTATATGAGTTGAACGATTCCCCTGATTCGCAAGCTGTTTTTAACGCCCTTCTCGATGAAGAAATTGATTCTGCTGACGTTGATTTAACCGAGGATTATAAAACAGGCAAGATGTCTGTCACATCTGATCATACATCCTCGATGAATGGATTCAAGCCCAATCTCGATGGGTCTAATGGTTACCTTCATCAACAAAATGGCAATCTCATCAACGGATATCACTCCCCCAGCGATGGTTCGGATTTAACCTCAACCTCTGAACTTTTTGATTTTCAAGAAGAATTAGAGTTAGAGGACTCGGAAGTAGACTTATCCCTTCCCGGTCTGGAGGAGGCAATGGGTGATTTAGGGTTGGAAGATCTTGCGAATCAGGAAGAACATTTAGACCTCAATGGAAACCAATCTCCCTTGAGTCTGGATGCCGATAATCCCTTTGCCATTGAGGATGATTTAGAGCAAGGAACAGAAATTCTAAATCCCTTAGATGATCCCAGTTACCTCACCCAATTAGATGCCGATCCGTTTACACTAGAAGAATATGAATCGTCATCGATGCACTCCTCTACCACCGATGAAGCCAGTGCAATTGATATTGAACAATTAACCGGGGATTTATTTTCCTCGCAGGATGAAGACTTATTAGAGGTTTTGGATTCTCCAACGGTTAGCTCGGATGATCAAGAGCATTCCATCAATTTCCAACAAACCCTCGATGAGTCGGAGATGGATTATCAGCATCAACCCACTCAGTTTTTCGGCTTGGATGAGCTAGAGGCAACGCCTGAGTTAGACGATGGATTGGAAGTTAGCCAAGAAGACAAAATTACCCCTGCGTCCCCTTCCATTCCATCAGAGATCGCGACAACTTCCTCCATGAGCTTTGAAGATGAACTGGATGATATTTTTGCACCTCTGGAACTGGGGCTAGAGCCATCGGCGGAGTTTATCAGTTCCGAACCCGAATCTCAAAATGGCAGTCGATCTAGTTTAGAAACTCCCCCATTGGACACTACGGAAGAAGATGGGTTTGACCCTGCGGAACTGGCAATGGATTTTACCTTTCCTGTGGAACCCTTCGTTGATAGTGCCGATGATTCTGTTCCCTTACCTACTCATCCTTCTAACATGACGGCTAACTTTAACGTTTTGGATGCCGAAGAAAGCAACGAAGAGGAAACCCTGTTAACGAATAATGCAGCCCATTCCTCCTATTATTCTCATACCCAGAAGCACAGCGCCCAATCAGAAGCTTATAATCCCTTCAACCTCTCAGATGCTCCAGATCTGACTCACGATCTCGATAGTGATGATGATGTCGTTTTTGATGCGACGGGTATTCCTGATAGTTTTGATCTTGATGCGTTGAATGAGGATACCTTTGGGGATTCCTTTGATGTGACGCCGGAGATGAATGACCCGATGAGTCATTCTCAAAATGGCAAGGCTCCCCTATTAACGGAAAATGATTTCTTAGATGATTTTGAAGAATTTGATAATGCTGCCGATTTTGATGTGATCGACCCTGGGGATAATGATCTGTATCTCGATTCAGATTTTAGCAACCTGGACGGCAAAATTGGAATTCCTTCCCAAAATATTACCTTCGATAGTAGTGATAGTTCCAACCTTCGGGATGAGGAGATTTTTAATAGTGCTTACACCGCATCGGCGGTAACAACCCTCAGCCCCGATTTAGGGGATGTCATGGAAACCCTGGTGACAGCCGATCAAGGGACATTCTCATTCTTAGAAAATGCCTCTTTGAAACGCAAACCATTATACATGGCTTTGGGGACAGGGCTGGTCACTTTGATATTAGTCGCAACCGCCACTAATATTGCCACCCGCACTGCTTCCTTAGACAATAAACGAGAGGTGGTCGATTATCTCCGGGTCACGGGATGGTTAATCACGACGGTGGCAGGAGCGACCAGTTTTATAACAGCCTGGGGATTAGGACGAATTACCGCTCAACAAATTCAAAAAGCAACTGACGATTTACAAGCTCAATTCGATGCCATAGGGAAAGGCAACTTAGATGCCCGTGCTACGGTGTTTGCTGAGGACGAATTTGGGAGAATGTCTGCTAAATTCAACCACGCGGCTCAATTTATTCAAAATATTACCCGCGAAGCCCAACGCAAAGCCAAGGAACAGGAAGATGCCAGAGATGATTTACACCGTCAAGTGATTCGGTTGTTAGATGATGTGGAAGGGGCAGCACGGGGAGATTTAACCGTAACGGCCGAGGTGACAGCCAACGTTTTAGGTGCTGTTGCGGATTCCTTTAACTTAACGATTCAAAACCTGCGGGAAATTGTGGTACAGGTGAAACAAGCAGCCCGTCAAGTCAGTAAAGGAGCAACCGATAGTGCCACCTTCGCGAAGGATGTGGCGGGTGATGCCTTCCGACAAGCCGAGGAACTAGCCGCCACCTTAAATTCAGTTCAGGTACTCACAGATGCCATTCAACGGGTCGCCGAAAGTGCACGAGAAGCCGAAGAAGTGGCGCGGTCAGCAGCAGCAGTGGCGACAAAAGGCGGAGAAGCGGTACAAATGACCGTGGCTGGGATTTTGAAAATTCGAGAAACCGTCGCAGAAACGAGCCGAGAAGTCAAGCGTTTAGGGGAATCTACCCAAGAAATTTCTAAAATTGTAGCAATTATTTCTCAAATTGCTTCCCGAACAAACTTACTGGCGTTAAATGCTAGTATTGAGGCAGCCAGAGCCGGGGAAGCGGGCAAAGGATTTGCCATTGTTGCTGATGAAGTGCGACAGTTAGCCGATAAGTCAGCGAAATCCTTAAAAGATATTGAACAAATCGTCATGCAAATTCAAAGCCAGACCAACACCGTAATGATGGCAATGTCCCAAGGTCATCAGCAGGTGATTGAAGGAACTCGTCTGGCGGAACAAGCAAAACGAGCCTTGGATGACATTATCCAAGTCACGAACCGAATCGACGTTCTGGTACGTTCGATTACAGCCGATACCGTTGAACAAAACGAAACGGCACGGGCCGTTGCCCAGGTGATGCGAGCCGTTGAACATAGCGCCCAAGAAACCTCTCAAGAAGCTCAAGGTGTTTCCAGTGCCTTAACCAAACTGGTTGGTGTGGCGCGAGACTTGCTCACCTCCGTAGAACGCTTCCGCGTTGATGCGTCCGAGAAAGGTTAAAAAATTCGTAATTATTCAGTCAATATAGTCAACAGCCAACTGATATGCAACTGGAACAGCAACAACGGATCATGGGTTATTTTATTGAGGAGGCAAAAGACCACCTCAATACCATTGAACAGGGATTACTGAATCTACAAACCACCATTGAAGATCCAGAACTGCTCAATGAAGTTTTCCGAGCCGCTCACTCAGTCAAAGGGGGAGCCGCCATGTTGGGACTCAACAGTATTCAACAAACGGCTCACCGCTTAGAAGATAGTTTTAAAATCCTGAAAGAAAACCGTCTTCCGGCTCAATTGATTGATCAACAATTAGAATCGTTATTTTTACAAGTTTTTGATACTTTACAAGCCCTGATTGATCAATTATCCGGGCCCTATGGCTTAACAGAAGAAGCGGCTAACGCGATCTTACAGGATGTTGAACCCGTTTTTGAAGCATTAAATTATCATATTAAAAATGTTGTCCAGCAACAGGTGACAGGGACTAGATCCTCTGAAGTAGAAACAAGCCCCCGTCTGCCAGACGTTCGTAGCAAGACCCCTATGGCTGGGGTTGGGGAAGGTTCTGTTAATGGAGTACCATCGGTTCGAGATGACACTCCGGTTAGCGTTGCTCAAGACCTGGTGTTCAAGAGCGATGTTCCTCAACGGTTGCGGGAGATGTTGCAACAGTTTAAACAATCCGAAACTCCTCAATCTCGTCAAGGGTTAATGGGAATTTGTCAGAGTTTAGCTCAGACAGGAGAACTGTTTGATTTACCCCATTGGGTTAAGTTTATTAAAACCATGGAACAAGCGATCGCCAACCCTGATAATACTTATCGAAGTTTAGCTCCTGTTATTATTAAATCAATTAAAAAAGCTCAAGAACTGGTTTTAGCGAATCAAGAAGCTGAAATAGTTGTAACTGAAGGAATTAAAAGCTTCTTGCCTAAGCCTGCACCCCCCCCAACAGGCCAAAAATCTCCATCTTCAGTTAAATCTCCGACTTCATCCCATCCCTCCCAATCACCCGTAGAGGGGGGGTCTCCCCGCCCTTCACCCAAATCCTCGGCCACGAGTAAAACTCCTTCAAGTCAATTAGCCGGAGCAACCGCTAAATCAAGTTCATCAAAGTCTTCCCATGGCAAGAAAAAATCCCCATCTCCTTCTCCAGAGCTCACAAACCCTTTGTTAAATCCGAAGTGGTCGGAGTCGGCAACCACCCCCACTAATAACCCAATTCGCTTACACAATGGGCCAGAAATTACCCCTGAGGAATATAACAGCCTGAAAGATTTATTTGAAGGTTTGGATGAATGGGATCGTGTTGCTGGAGAAGAAACAGCAACAGAAACTCCTATATCGAATGGGACAGAAGTAGATCCTCTACAGAGCGACTTTTTGGACTTATTAGAGGAAAAACAAACCGGATTCAACAAAACAGAAGCTAAAACTCAAAAAACATCCACAGGGCGGGGTCTCTCCGCCCCTACAAACAAACCCTGGGACGTTTCTGCGGGTAAAACAGCCACAGACAACCAAGCGACGATTTCTACCACATCCTCTGAGATAGACGATGAACTGGCAAGTTTCTTCGATAATCTCAATGAGATCGACTCCCAAGGAGTGGAAACTCAAACCCAAAAACCAGCAGTAACGGTAAAAATAGAACCTCCTGAACCCGTTGCGAGTTTTGAGGATGTCTTTGAAGATCTCTTAGCGATTAACCCCGATTTACCAAGTAAGGGCAGGGTCTCCTCGCCCTCGGTTTGGACTCAAGCTGCTACACCAACGACATCCTCTGAAATTGATGATTTATTGGGCGATGCAGAAAGTTTAGATGAGTTGTTTGACCAATATGATCAACAAAGTCAATCGACCTCAGTACCGACATCACAACCAACAACTCCCCCTGCTACTCAAGAGTGGAAAACCACAACGGAGGAAGATTGGTTTAACGAACTGTTGGAAAATGACATGGGGATTACAGCACCCACTTCGGCTCCGTCTTCCTTAGACGATTTGATCAAATTAGCCGAAGAATCCACCACTTCTGTTAAAGAAAAGAGCGAATTTACCTCAAAGGGAACTCAAAACCCAGCCACAGAGCCGGAAGGGTCAGAAACCCAATCTCAACCCAACCTAGAACTGGTTGATGATGACTTTACCAATTTAGATGCCTTACTCAATCAGGAGCAAGTGCCATCCTCAAAAACCTCCACCCTAAAAGCAGAAGATGATATTTTCTTGAATTTAGATCAACTGCTCCAGTCCTCTGATGCGGTTGTATCAGCATCAAGTTCTACACTGAATCTTAAATCAGAGAAGGGACGAACAGTCGGTAAAACTTCAGAATCAACTTCTGAAGATCCAGAATTTTCAGACTTGATGCGGTTAATTGAAGATGGGCCACCGAGATCTCGTCAACCTTCAGCACCGAGAGGGGCGTTTGCTAAACCCATTGCGGAACCGATTGTTAAAGTTCCGGTCAAACAACTGGATAACCTCAGTAACTTGATGGGGGAACTGGTAGTCAACCGCAACAGTTTAGAACAAGACCAAGAACGGATGCGTCAGTTTTTGGATAACTTGCTGCATCAAGTTTCGCTGTTGGGAGATGTGGGTCAACGGATGCAGGATTTCTATGAGCGCTCGCTATTGGAAATTTCCTTACTGTCCCACCGTCGCAAACCGTTCTGGTTTAGCGAAAATTCTTCGATTCATGATGATGATCCGAATACAGATTTAGACTCAACGGAACTGGATCGATTTACGCCATTTCATACCTTGTCTCAAGAAATTATTGAGTTAATTGTTCGGGTGCGGGAGTCGTCGGCGGATATTGAATTTTTAGTGGAAGAAGCGGATCAAGTTACCCGTGAGTTACGACGGATTACGACGGCGTTGCAAGAAGGGTTAAATCGGGCACGCATGGAGCCTTTTGCCATTGAAGCAGACGCCCTGAAACGTCCGGTGCGGGATATTTCAATTAAATGTGGCAAACAAGCTGAATTGTTTGTGGAGGGTCGAGATACTTTAATTGACAAAATGTTATTGGGTAAGCTGCATGACCCATTAATTCATTTAGTTAATAATGCGATTACTCACGGAATTGAACCTGCGGATGTACGTCTAGCGGCTGGAAAATCCGCAGTCGGTCGAATTACAATTCGGGTGTTTCACCAGGGAAACCAAACCATTATTGCGGTTTCCGATGATGGCGGTGGCATTGATGTCAATCGGGTGAAGAATAAGGCGATTCAAAAGGGATTGATCACGGCGGAAGAAGCCGAAAGTATGAGTAATCCTGAGATTTATGATTTGTTATTCTTGCCAAACTTTAGCACGAAGGATGTGGCAGATGAATACGCGGGTCGTGGCGTGGGGATGGACGTAGTGCGAACCAGTTTAACGGATATTCGGGGTACGATTACTACGGATTCGACTCTGGGGAAAGGAACAACGTTTACGATTCGCTTGCCCTTGAATATGAGTATTTCCAGAGCGTTATGCTGTGTGAGTGATCGGGTACGGATTGCTTTCCCGATGGATGGGGTCGAAGATATGATTGATGTTCCTCGTGAACAAATTCGGATGATGGAGGATGGGAGTAAAGCTTTGGAATGGCGAGGAACGATTTTACCCCTTCGTCCGGCGCGAGAATTGTTGACCTATCATCGCCATTTAGGTCGGGGGAATGTTTATGGTAGCAGCGCTGAAGAAGATATGATTTCCGTGATTGTCCTGCGGTCTTCAAGTAATTATTTGGCAGTGCAAGTCGATCAAGTGTTGATTGAACAGGAAATCGTGATTAAACCCCTAGAAGGGCCTGTGCCGAAACCTATTGGCATTGCTGGAGCTACGGTGTTAGGGGATGGTCAAATTGTGGCGATCGCCGATGTGCTGGAATTGATTGATTTGGCAATGGGTCGAATTCGCAAGGATGCGCCAGGCAAGATTTGGCCGAAAAACATCGGAGATGATCAACCGCCGCCTGCTAAGTCTGAACCAACTGTGTTAATTGTGGATGATTCGATTACGGTGCGCTCACTGTTGTCGATTACTTTTGAAAAATCAGGTTATCGGGTAGAAGAGGCGCGAGATGGTAAAGAAGCTTGGGAAAAACTGAAATCGGGTTTACCTTGTGATATCGTGTTCTGCGATATTGAAATGCCTCGGATGGATGGATTGGAGTTATTATCTCGGATGCAAAAAGATCCGGTGTTAACGAATTTACCCATTGCGATGTTGACGTCACGGGGGGCGGATCGTCACCGTCAAATGGCGTTTAATTTAGGGGCAAGAGGTTACTTTACCAAGCCTTATTTAGAGGAACAATTATTGGAGGCGGCAGGACGAATGTTAAAGGGTGAAGTGGTCGGAAATACGCCTGTCACCGCGCAATAACAGTGATTCGATTTGCAGTTATTAGTTATCAGATACTTACCCTGTTCATTCTACATTCCGCAGGTGGGGGTCAAATTTTCCACTCATTCTAAAAAATTGAAACCCCCTTACGGTTTTTCGTTGAACTTCTGATACTAAATCCGGTTGTCATACCCATCTAAAGAGAACAGAGCCAATGATCTCACGGGGTGACAACCCCGTCAAAAACCCTAGCTGTAGGAGATGTAGCCAAATTGCGGTAAAAAAAGATGGGGTAGTATTCGTGAAAAAGCCCCATCAAGTCAAAATGATTCCTCAATTTTACCA
>JACCEC011078667.1_pt1 | contig 11118 bp, 8 predicted proteins | sample 7450121 | NCBI WGS metagenome assembly JACCEC01 (sample SAMN15323455, study PRJNA562643) | freshwater metagenome | isolation source: river surface water | place: USA:Blue River Watershed | collected 2017-08-18 | reverse complement strand
TGTCTGACGCTGGTGGGCTGAGAGAGGCTTTTGCGGGTGTGGAGCGCGAGCGCCTGCGCTTCTTTAACGGGGGTGGGTTCTGGGAGCAGGTTGAAGCATGGGCAGTGCCCGTTTGTGGGTCGCTGGCCGCGCAGGAGTTGGTCTCGAGAATTCTGGCTGCAAAGTGCCCGTCGACGGCGCAGAGGGCCTCGCTGTGCGGAGGAGCGCTGTATGTTGTGGTGGGGCTGATGCCTGTTACGATTGGACTCTTGAGTGCGGGCCAGCTGCCAGAATTACGTGAACCTGAGCAACTGCTTTCGTTGCTCGCCCAGAAACACCTTTCGACGGTTATGCAGGTGTTTTTTCTTGGAGCATTAGTATCTGCGATCCTCTCCACAGTAGACAGCACTCTGCTGGCAGCGGCTGCATTGACTTCGCACAATTTGATCGTGCCCTGCTTTAAAGAAATAGGGGAAAAGGCAAAAGTGAACATAGCCCGCGGCGGTGTTTTAATTGCGGGGCTTGTCGCTTCGGCTCTCGCTCTTCAATCCGACTCAATTCACGAGCTGGTACAGAGCGCGTCTTCTTTTGGAAGCGCAGGGATATTTGTCGTCACCGTGATGGGTCTTTTCACCCGTGTCGGCGGTTCCCGCGCTGCAATGTCAGCGATGGTTGGCGCCACGGCGGTGTGGTGTGCGGGTACTTGGATTCTGACAATCCCGCTCGTGTATTTGGCATCTCTTTTCGCCGCCGTTCTAGCTTATTTCACCGGCGCATTTTTTGAGAAATCAGAGCCTGGGTTTATTGGCGAGACGGCGGAAGAATGAATCAATCTGCGGTCGGTCGATATTTTTCCCGAGGTGAAACTCAATCCATCATCTGTAGACCGCAGTGAGCAGGTGCTGAGAAACTATTCGATGACTTCTGCGAAAGCACCAGTGGAGGAGGCGCGAGCTCTCACTGTTGCAGATATCGAGATCATCGAACGCAGCTGTTTGGTCACTTTTTCAGCCCATTCGTCCGCGCTAGCTGTTGCGAGGTGAACCCCGTCACCGCCCGATTTTCCGGGTTCGTAATGGATCATTTTTGAAGAATCGACCACTCGGAACTGGTTGCGGGAGGCGGCCCGTTTGATTGCGGAGGTCACCAGCGATTGCACTTTACGAAATTTGTGGCAGTCGGGTGGTGTGACCCAGATCAGCTTCGGGTGAGACGGACTTTTCGCCACCGCCTGTGCGAAGCGATCGAGGATTGCGTCTAGGCTCGCAATCACCGTTTCGCTCTGAGATTCCGCCAGCAAATCAAACCAGTTTGTTCCGAGTTGGACGATGACTAAGTCTGGTTTCCAGTAGTTGAGCGTTGTTTCGATCTTGGGAACCGGGTAATACTTGGGCGGTTTTCCGTCCTCATAGCGGCCCACTTGAGATTTGCTTGAGTCTTTTGGATTTTTGATCCGGTATCCGCACCTTGAAACGAAAGCGGGCTCGCTCTGCAGCCAGTGCTCGGGCGACGAGCCGCATGCAGCGATGTAACCTACCTGTGCATCGCTAAAAGTAGAAACAAGGAAATCCTGCATTCGGTCGCCGAACGAGCCAACCGACAGCGAATCACCGATCATGAGGACTTTTTTGGGAGAAAGAACCGAAGCTGATTTCGGTCCGACCGCGAAACAGAATGCAGTGGAGGCGCAGGAGGCTGCGATGACGAACATGAAAGCGATGAATCGTGCGAAGTGCATGGCGACGGTTGAAAGCGGATGGCGTGCTTTGCTATCGTTTCAGGTTGGGCGCCCGCGCTTCATCTTCTTTTTGAATGAACGGGAGTAGGTCGAGCTTCCCGGTGGAATCGCTGCGTTTTGTCGATTCCCAAACCGAGCCTTCAAAGTCTACAAGCTCGAGCTTGTATGTTTCACCGACCGCGTACTTTTCCAGGGGTTCGTCCTTGAGCCTGATGTGGGCGGGGTGCATCACGAGGATTTCTTTCTCTTGATACTCGCCGCTGAGGACATCCTCGATGGAGTAAACGTGCCCGACCAAAGACTCCTGATAGGGAAGAATTTCGTCCTTGGTGAGGGGGCGAGACTTTGTAGTCAATCTCGCTTTTACGGTGACTTCTCTTCTTGGCTGGGCGTTGGTTTTTGTTGCCGAAAGCGGAGATGCAACCCTGAGAGCCTCAGTGTTTTTTTGCTTTGAGAGAGGGGTCGAAGGAATTGCGCCCTCCGAAATGTCTTTTGCGATGTGATCATAGACTTTCTGGGCCCAGGTATCCATGTCCTTACCAACAAAATGCTCCTTATCTGGCATCGCCCTTTTGTACGGGTAGCTCACCAGTTCACGGCTGTCGATGACCTGCCAGACCGGGCCTCCATAATGGGACAGCTTTTCAACCAAAAAATCTTGAGTCTCCTTTGAGTATCTCCCGGAGACCGGAGGCGCGATCCAGTAGATCTTTTTCAAAGAATGGGAGGCATTGGTGACGCATTTCAGGAAAGGGGCGAGATGCGAACGCAGTTGCGCATCATGGCGAGCGGGTATGACTGTGGCGCCATCTGAAAAAAGACTCAGAAGATTCGTGCCATTTTGCATGACGAGGATGTCGGGGTTGTATCGTTCCAAAAGGGACTCGATTTTTGGAACTGGGTGTGAAGAGGGTTTGTGGCCCGTGGTCATCCCATAGGTGTCCTTGCTCTCCGTTGGGGGAGACCCGTTGTGGCTTTCGATGCTCCAGAATCCACAAGCCGTTTTTGCCGTGGTGTACGGTCCGATCTTCAGCCAGCTTGACGGGATCGTTCCACACGCCATGTATGTGGCTACCAAGGTGATGTTATGATTTTCGCGGAGTTTTGAGTCGAGCGATTTTCCGAATCCGCAAAGGCCGAGCGAGTCTCCCAGAACCAGAACTTTGTAGGTGGACTTGTTCGGAGCCTGAACTTTACTCGGCTGAGAGTGGGATCGTGGCGGATCAAATTTGATCGAGATTGGATTGGAAACAATTTCCGAGATGACTTCGGACAGGTCTGTCTGCGCGCAGGCGCACTGCTCATTTTCCTCATCCGTGAGGAGGATGACACGTTTTGGGAGTGGCTCCGGGAAGGCATTCTTGTCCGAGCCTTTGGGAGACACTGGGTGAGGTGTATTTGCCCCGGAAAGGATGTTTCGCTTTTGTTTCTGACCGGGAGGATTTGTTGGCTGGGATGGGCTGGCTGCGATTGCTTTTTTGGTTAAATTCTCAGTGCTAGTGACAAAGCTGTCTGTCTTTGGGGCGAGGGCCGCTTTTGTGATGGTGGCAGCCGGAGGCTTTTCTCCGTTAGGCGCCGAGGCAAAGAGCGACGAACCGGGAAACCCTGTTGGAATCACCAGAACTGCGATCGTTTGAATGAGTGCAGACAGAGGGGCGCGAATGCGCATGGTTCTGGGTGGTTAGCGTTGGATTGGAATCGTCTGCCAGCCTTGGTCGGAATCTGTGAACTCGCGGGCGGCGAAACACCAAATAACAACTTTTTTTGAGGCGAGATATTTAGGATCCTTGATCGAGCGTCTCAGCAGGCTGACTCGGACTGCGTTGGCCCCCGATCCGCGGGTGCCTATTAGGTCCGGGACAATGGACGTCTCCTTTGCAAGCTGGTCCAGAAGGCCGGACTGCTCCGCCATGAAGTCATGGTATACAAGAGTGTGGCTGTCTCCAATCAGCAGTAGCGGACTGTGAGGGTCGGGTTGCACGGGTGCGTCACCTTGCCAGATGCGGCGAATGGCGATCGTCTCTTTCGGAGCCCTGAGGTCTGGAGCTAGGACCGAGAGATCGCCGACTGCCTCGATTTGGTCCCATTTTTCGACAAATTTCTGGTTGGAATTTTTTTGGAAAAGAGCCCCGTGGGACTGGTTTAATTGTTTTGTAACAGCCTGCGCTGCAAGTACGCAGCCGACCCCCGACCAGTGCGAGTCGGTTTTGCAGTAGGTCACTTGTTTGGGGTTGGCCGAGCGTGAAAGGACGGGACGCAGGTCTAGGTACGAGATGTGTTTGGAATCCAGTTGCTGAAAAAAGCTGTCGAACGGGTCGGGTGCCAATCTGGATTTGTCCTGGGGGTCGAGTTCTTCCGAGTAAATGCGCGCCTTCGCGGGGACGGGCATTAGCAGGAGTTGGATCCCCGATGAGCTGAGTTGTTTGTGGAAGTCCTCGATCGCCACCATGGGGTCCGCGTGGTCTGGATTTTGAGACCTAGAAATGCCCCGGGCGGCGGCGCCCCAAAATATTGGGGCACGCAGAAAGTTCAGTTCGGATGACAAGAAAAGCCAGCCATTCAAACCTTTGTTAACCGCCACCTGAGGGGCGGGTTGCTGTGCTGCCGCATGAATCTGTGCGCATAGAAGTCCGAGTAACATTACGGCTGCACCCAGTTTTCCAAAAAAACTCGGCTTGATGGCTTTGCCGCAAATATCGGAGGAGCGGGATTGCCAGACCGGCGGTTGGGTTCGGGGCTTCCGAGGGGGTGGGGCAGGCACTGCTTGCATCGCGTGAGTCTTGTGGCGTGAAGTCTTGCAATTACGCAATCTGAAAAATGAGGTTTGTATGGAGATTAAGATGTTTGTTTGGTTTAGATAAGTGGGAAACTTAAATGGTTTTTAGTTCGCAGATCTTCATCTTTTACTTTTTGCCGTTCAGCCTTGCGGTCTACTACTTGCTGGCGGCGGCACCTCAGAAGGCAAGGAACCTTTGGCTGGCCTTGACGGGCTACGTTTTTTACGGCTGGGCAGAGCCCAGGTTTGTTGTCCTGATGTTTTTGACCACCACCTTGGATTGGATGCTGAGCTTGGTAATTGCCCGCGATCGGTGGCAGTTTTGGCGGGAGCCAGCGGCGGAAGGGAGGTCCCGCAGGGGGCAGCCGGCGAGCCCTACTCAAAAGCTTGCGCTGCACTGCTCTGTGGTGAGCAATCTCTGCGCGCTCGGGTTCTTCAAGTACTTCAACTTTGCTGTGGAGAGTTGGAACGCCGCTTTCACTGCCCTGGGGGTTCAGTCTGCGGTCTTGGAAGGCACTTTGCGGGTGGTTTTGCCACTTGGGATCAGCTTTTACACGTTCCAGGCGCTTAGCTACATCATTGATGTGTACCGGGGGGATGCGGAGGCGATGGAGGATTTCGTCGATTTTTCCTGTTTCGTGTCCATGTTCCCGCACCTAGTCGCGGGGCCCATTTTGAAGTTCTCGTTTTTGGCGGAGCAGTTGCGCGCGCGCACGCTCTCTGGAGCAAAGTTCGCCAGGGGCATGGCTTTCTTCTGGATGGGCCTTGGGAAGAAAGTGTTGCTTGCAAATCCTTGTGGTCAAATGGCGGATGCGAGTTTTGACTGTGGGACGAGGGGCGCTTTGGAGGCTTGGGCGGGTGCTGTGGCCTACGCCCTGCAGATTTATTACGACTTCAGCGGCTACTCGGATATGGCGATAGGGTTGGGGCTCATGTTTGGGTTTTATTTCGCCAAAAATTTCAACTCTCCTTACCTAGCGACCTCGATAACTGATTTCTGGAGGAGATGGCATATCTCGCTATCCTCTTGGTTGCGCGAATATCTCTACATACCGCTTGGGGGAAACCGTTATGGCGAGGGGAGGACTTACCTTAATTTGTTCGCGACAATGCTCCTGGGGGGGCTTTGGCATGGTGCTTCGTGGAATTATTTGATCTGGGGCGCTTGGCACGGAGGTGCGCTTGCGATTGAGCGGGCCTTCCGGACGCGGATCTCGTTGAAGGTGCCGCGTTTTATTGCTGGATCGGCGACTTTCATCGTGGTGTTGGTGGGGTGGGTTTTTTTCAGGTCCGTAGACTTACCAGCATCCTTGAACTACCTGGCAACAATGGGGGGCGTTGGTTCTGGGCCGGGTTGGGGTTCAGTCTGCTGGAGGGAGCCTCAACTTTTGACTAGTTTTGCGATCGCTCTGTTGGTTGTGGTCTTCGGCAGGCAGACTTGGGATTGGACCCAGCAATTGAGCGTCCCAAAGGTGTGCGCCGTGCTGCTGATAGGGGGCGCGGGGTTGGTTGCGCTGCTGACGCAGGATTATAATCCGTTCATTTACTTTATCTTTTAGGATGAGCTCTGTGGATCCAAGAATTCAAGTGTCTGTCCCCAGTCGCCCGTCCAGTCGCTCAAGGGAGCAGGAGGCGGAGGAGGATTTAGAGAGCCGGAGTTTTGGGGGACCAGCCCTTTGGGTGATGGCCCTCTTGGGAACCGTTCTCTTATGCGCAGGCGGTTTTCTGGAGGTTCTTTCCGGCCGGCTAGGAGGTTGGGTTCGGGCCGTGGCCGATGCCAGGTATGGTGGCCGCGGTGCGGCCGTTTCGGATCGAAGGGAGGGCGATGGTTTATGGAAATTTCCTGATTGGTTTCCCGACGGGCAGAGGATTCGCGAACTGGAGGCCAAGTTGATTGAAAGCTCTTGGGCTTCCTCTGAGCTGCGTCCAAGGGTGCAAGGTTTCCTTACCGCGTACTTAAGGGCGGGTAATTCTCAGGTGGTGGTGGGTTCGGATGGAGATTTGTTTTTTCGCAAAGATTGTGAGTACGTGATTGGCGCGGGTTTTCTGGATCCAGAGAGGATTCGACGGCGCAGCAGCAGCATGGGTGGACTGCAAGCAGACCCGGTGAGGGCGATTGTGGACTTTCGAGATCAGTTGGCGGGTTTTGGGGTGGATCTAATGGTCGTGCCCGTGCCTGTGAAGCCGGTGCTTTCCGGGGCGGCGCTGCTTGGCTCCGGTGGCCAGCGGGGCGACGAGGGCACTCGTCAAAATGCCTCTTTTGAACTTTTTAAAACGCGGATGCTGGAAGCGGGTGTTTTCCTCTACGATCCTTCGTCGATTCTTTCGGCACGCGCACGTTTGATTGGGGAAAGGCAGTTTTTGTTGACCGATACACATTGGAAACCCGAGGCCATGGAGGCGGTGGCGAAGGGCGTCGCTGAGGCGGTTGGCGATCGGCTGGGAGGCCAGGTTTCAAAAGACGCGGGCGCGGTGCCGCAGCCACTTGCTCCGGTGGAAGTGACGGGGTTGGGCGATACCTTCGCGCTGCTCGGTTTGGGGAGGGCTCAAAAGTTGTGGGCGCCTGAGACTGTGGTGATTCATCCGGTGGGGGTGCAGGGCGCGTTCTGGCGCGGAAGTGCACGGAGTGATGTGCTGTTGTTGGGGGATAGTTTTTCCAACATTTACTCGGTTCCTGGGATGGGATGGGGTGAGGCCGCTGGGTTTGCTGAACACTTGAGCGTGGCCTTGGGACGCTCGGTGGATGCGATTACTCGCAACAGCGACGGTGCTTTCGCCACGCGGCAGATGCTGCAGCGGGAAATGCTCTCCGGAAGGAACCGGCTTGCGGGAAAGAAGATCGTAGTCTGGGAATTTGCGGTTCGTGAATTAATGTTCGGAGATTGGAGGCAATTGCCTTTGACGGTTGGGGAGGCTGCGCCGGCCTCCTTCTATTGTCCGCCTGAGAACTCCAAAGCACGTATCTCAGGAATGGTGCGCGAAATTTCCAGTGTGCCCCGACCAGGGTCCGTGCCTTATCAGGAGCATATCGCAAGCGTCCATTTGGGTTCGGTCGAGTTGATAGGGGACGGCGGAAAACGGGAGCGGGTGGGTGACTGCCTTGTTTACGCATGGAGCATGCGCGCCCAACAACTCACTGACGTCGCCCGATTGCGCGCTGGGGAGATGGCCAGTTTTGACGTGACGGATTGGGCTGGGGTCGGTGGGGAACTGGAAAAGTACCAGCGAAGTGAGTGCGCCGATCCAAGGTTGTTGGCTGAACCCCCTGTTTGGGGGGAGTGGGTGCCGGTGCGTTAGCATGCACTGCATTGAGAGCGCCGTTTACTGGACGGAGAACACTTGCATGCCGGGTGGGCTTAGCCGATATTGGCAGATCACACCTAAAAACTGAACCATGGCCGCAGCAAACGACTTACGCAAAGGAATGTGCATCCGCTACAATGGGAATGCAGCAATCGTACTCGAAGTACAGCATCGAACCCCAGGCAACCTGCGGGCCTTTGTTCAGGCGATTATCCGATACATCGGCACGGGGAAATCGGCAGATGTGAGGTTTGGCTCGACGGACAAAGTGGAGACCGTAGATGTGCATCGGCAGAAGTTGGATTTTTCTTACAAGGACAACACCGGTTATCACTTCATGGATCCGGAGACCTACGAGACGGTGACTTTCGATCCGGATTTCATCGGTGAGGCCAAGGAGTATCTGAACGAAAACTTGTCTGTGGAGGTGCTTTTTGTGGAGGGCAAGGCGGCGAACGTTGAGTTGCCGGCGTCAGTGAATTTGAAAGTTGCCGAGTCAGCGGAGGGCGTGCGTGGCGACAGCGCTAACAACGTGCAGAAGCCTGCGACCCTCGAAACCGGAAAAGTAGTCACTGTTCCTTTGTTCATCAAGGAGGGCGAGTTGGTGAAAATCGACACGCGTACGGGACAGTACATGGGGCGGGCGTGACAGTTCAGATTGATTTGCGAGTTGAGCCGCGATTCGTGGCCAAATGCGGATTCTCCGGAAGGTTGCAGCGGAGACAACAATGTGCCGAAGAGCCGAACGGACGCTCAAATCAAGCGGGAGTTTTGTAATGGAGCGGGCAGAGGGTTGAGGCAGTAGTTTTTAACGGGAAACAGGGAGAAGCAGAGCAGCTAAAGGAGATCGTCATTGAGCCCGAAAAAACCATTTCTTGGCCCCGGTCAGAGACAGGTTGAAGAGGGCAGGCGCGGCTCTAAGTCTGCGAAAGCGGCGAAACCTGCCAAGTCCCTCAAATCGTCTCGAAACAGACGGCGAGAGGGATTGAGGGCGGCTGCGGGTGTTTCAGGGGAGTTGGTCCGAGGGGAGGAACGTTCGCCTGCTCAGGAGCGTGGTGACTGGAGGCGGGAGGAGTGGGGTGAGGTAGATGGCGAGGCGGGAAACCGTAATCTGGTGGGTGAGCGTCGGGTTTCTCTGGTTTGGTTGAAAAATGTGGTCGGTGTTTTTCTGCTGCCGGTGGCGTGGGTTTGGACATTGACTGTCTTTGGCGCTCTTGGCCGCGAAACTCTGAAAAACAGGTTTTGGCAGACTGAGGATTTTTGGTTCTTTGGCTTGGGAGTCGTGCTTTGGATGGTTTGGTTTACGGGGAGTTTGTACATGCAGGGGGCGCCCCGTCCGCTGGGGGTTTATGTTTTCGGGCACGAGTTGACGCATGCGATCTGGACGTGGCTATCCATCGGCAGGGTGTCAGACTTTAAGGTGTCCAAGGAGGGTGGTCACATTGTGACAGATAGTCCGAATATTTGGGTGACGCTGAGTCCGTATTTTTACCCAGTCTATTGCGTCGCCTTTTTGCTGCTATTCGGCGTGGCCAGTTTTTTTTACGATTTTAAAGTTTCGGTCCCAGAGGGGCAGTTGTTGTCGCCCCTGAGGGTGGTTTTCATGCTTTTGGGGGCAGCGTGGGCGTTTCACCTGAGTTTTACGGTTTGGATGATCCGTCGGGGGCAAAGTGACCTTCGGATGCACGGTAATTTTTTCTCGCTCGTTCTGATTTACATCATGAACTTAGTGGTCTTCTCAGTTTTTCTGGTTCTGACTGCACCCGGGGTCGGGGTGGGGTCGATCTGCAAGGATTTGTTGGAGAATTCCGCTGAGGTCGCCGAGGGGGTGTGGCGGGGCATCACGTACTTGAAATCCCAGTGGTGAGGTCCGCCTTTGATTGCCCGAGTTTCAGCATCGGTCTAGGTTGCGAAGGTGGAAAAGCGGATTTCTGCTTTGACCGATGGCGAACCCTGAACGTTATTGGCAAACGTGTGTTTTTGCACCCCGAGAATGCCCCTCGGATTGCGCAAACTTCGCATACATGCTTCGTATTTGAGAGTGCCTATCGGCGTATGCTGAAGTAAGGTGTCGGCTGACTTTGTTTAAGGTTTTACAATAATTTATCCCAGAGGAGGTTGCTCATGTTGAATGGATTTTTTGGTTTGTTCTCCAGTGATATTGGAATTGATTTGGGGACGGCCAATACGTTGGTTTTCGCCAAGGATCACGGAATCGTACTCCGTGAGCCCTCAGTGGTGGCGGTTCAAGCTGGCACCAACCGGGTTCTGGCGGTGGGGGACGAGGCCAAACGGATGCTTGGGCGTACGCCGGGAAATATCGTGGCGATCCGGCCGCTCAAGGACGGTGTCATCGCTGATTTTGAGATCACTGAGGCCATGCTTCGGCACTTCATTCAGAAAGTGCATGGGAAAAAAACGCTATTCCGACCCCGACCCCGCGTGGTTGTTGCGGTTCCATCTGGGATCACCGAGGTGGAGAAGCGGGCGGTGAAGGACAGTGCGCTGAGGGCGGGGGCCCGCGAGGTGCACTTGATTGAGGAGCCGATGGCGGCTGCGATTGGATGTGGGTTGCCTGTCCAGGATGCCGCCGGCAACATGATTATTGATATCGGGGGAGGGACGACAGAGGTGGCGTTGATCTCGCTTTCCGGAATTGTGTATTCGCGGAGCGTGCGCGTCGCTGGGGATGAGTTGGACGAGGCAATCATCCAGTACATGAAGCGGGCCTACAACCTGATGATCGGCGAGCGTACCGCGGAGGATATCAAGATTAAGATTGGCTCGGCATACCCACTGGAAAGGGAAGCCACGATGGAGGTAAAGGGGCGCGATCTGGTGGCGGGATTGCCCAAGACTCTGACAATTACGTCTCAGGAAATCAGAGAGGCCCTCCTGGAGCCAATTTCAACGATCGTGGATTCGGTGCGTGTTGCATTGGAGCGATGCCCTCCGGAATTATCAGCTGACTTGGTGGACAGAGGGTTGGTGCTTGCAGGGGGCGGTGCATTACTGAGGGGCTTGGACAAGCTTTTGACCGAGGAAACGGGACTGCCCGTGCACTTGGCAGCGGATCCGCTGAGCGCGGTGGCGGAGGGCACAGGGAGGGCGCTTCAGGAGTTGAAGTTCCTGCGGCAGGTGTCAACCGTGACGGAGACTCGCCACTGAGGCCGGTGATGTTTTCAAAAGCTTTTTCAGGCGAAGGCGTTTGAGCCGAGTTTTCGAGTGTCACGCCGTGGGCACACCGAAGGTGTCCGCAAATTCAGACTGCAATTCATCATGAGGATTCGCTCCAAGCTGATCGCGGTGGCTGTTTTCGTGA
>JACCEC010226337.1_pt1 | contig 11119 bp, 15 predicted proteins | sample 7450121 | NCBI WGS metagenome assembly JACCEC01 (sample SAMN15323455, study PRJNA562643) | freshwater metagenome | isolation source: river surface water | place: USA:Blue River Watershed | collected 2017-08-18 | reverse complement strand
GATAATGTGGATATTTTGCAGTATAAAGATAGAACTAACGGATGTTTTCAATTTACTCAAAAAGAAGTGCAGTGTCCATCAGATGAGAAATTAATCACAAAGATAACTCCCCAAACCTAAATAATAGTTTATGATTGAAATGTTACTTTCTTTTCCATTTTTTCTAATAATTCGGGGTCGTATACAAGATTTCCAGTAGGTTTATAATTTCCAATACTGTTATATTTATTTTTCTTGGCGTCTTTTTTGTTTTCTTCCGTTGCAGCCTGTTCTTCTGGTTTTGTTTCTACGACATTTCCTTTTTCGTCAATAATGATGCCTTGTTTGCGTTTAATTTCGTTTCGAACATAAGTAGGTACCCAATTTTCCCAAGAAATAAATAATGTGTTTGGATGTATGTATCGTATATGAAATCCATTCTCTTCTAATTTTGCAATACAATACGCTATACAGTCACCATTATCATATACACTTTCTCCAAATATAAATTCAGGGATTAAAAACCAAATGTATTTATCATTGTATTTTACTCGACTGGATAAGGTAATACGTTTATGGATTCGGTTTAAAATTTTATTATATATGGAAATCTGTTTTTCGTGACGGAGTCTGTTTTTTTCATAAAGTTCGTCAATATTGATTTTTTGTATTTGGTCAGTTTCATCACCGGATAAAAATAATGACATGGTTATATGTTTTTACTATAAAAAAATATAACAAAATAAACTATTTATTATAACACACACGTGGTTTATGTTTATTTCAACATATTAATGATTTCGTACTTTTTCATTTTCGTTACATCTAAGGCGGGGAATACTTTTTTAGCATACACTCGTAATTGAGAAAGAGACATTTTTACAAAATCTTTCTCTTCTTTTTCTTCTTTTTCTTCTTTTTCTTCTTTCTCTTCAATATCCTCCTTTACGGGTTCGGGTTCTTCCTTCACAACTTCTTCTTCCACCGTTAAATTGATAATTTCAGGTTGAATCTGAATGTCGACTGTTTCCGGTATTTCCTCATAACGATGAGTTGTTGCGTCTACAATATTATCGATTTCAATCACTTGCTCATTCAAATCAATTTGAATTACCTCTGGACTATTATCAATCTTATTCACATTAATTGTAAACTCTGTATCAATATAAGGTGTTGACACATTGCTGTGACTAGATTCATCATCTTCACTTTCCTCTTCGACATCGAGTTCAATTGGTAATATTTGATTTAAATCTTGATTTGATTTTTCATCGAAGAGAACAACATGAATATCGCTGGGTGGTGAATAATTGTTAATATCGTCTTCAATAACGAGATCATTCACATCGGAAGAAATCGAATTTTCTTTTGATTTATCATCATCGTCGGATTCATAATCAGATTCATAATCCTCTTCTTCTTCTTCCTCTTCGGATTCATCCGTCTCAGAATCAGTAACTTCTTCCATAATGGGTTTTGTTTCTACAACATCATCATCCTCATCATCCTCTTCCTCTTCAATTGTAGACGGTTGCATGATTGCAACTGGCGATTTGACAACCGCCCCTACTTCAGGTTGCGGTCGTACATCTTGAATATGCATTTTTTGTAGTTTCACCAGTTCATTTATAATTTTATACATTGTATCTGTCTTTGTTTCTAAAGATAAAATTCTATGCTTAAAGTGATGCATTATGCAAAAAAATAATATGAAAGTTATTGCTAAACTAATCAGCATAAAAATTTCAATCATGTCTAAATCAAAAAACATATCCTAATTATATTTTATTTATATAATTAAACAAAATAAATAACGCATTTCACGGTATGACTTGTAGTTAAGTCAGACGCAAAAAGGTTGAAAACACACTATTGATTTGTTGATTATTTTGAACAATTTCTTTGTTTTTATTGTGATTTTTAATCATATAGTTTTCTTGATTCAATTTGGCTTGTTTATTTAATAATGCTTCTGCTTCGGCATTTGCCAAAGGATTCATTGGCTGAGAACGCACTCGTTTATATTCATCTACACTCTTATATTGTGGAATATTTTGTATATCACTTTCAGATATCGACATTACAGGTTGGTCTTTATGCACTTTGCGAATATCATCGTATTTTAATTTACTGAATGGATCACTACACACATATCCTTGTGATTCTTCATCATCAAATAATAAACTGTTTGAATAATTTCCTCCCGTATATAAGTGTTGAACTCCATTATACACAGTCATTTGTTTTACTTGTTGTTTAATATCATTGAATTTGTTTGCATTAAAAGTAGATCCTTCCTTTTTGAGTTCAATGGAACTGTCACCTTCTGTGAACCATTTGTTCTTTTCAGGGTCTATTTTGGATACATTTACTTTTTCAAACGCTTCATTAAAGGATTTTTGGAAATCTTTTTTATCCATTTTATTAATAACGGTACCAAAGGATTGATTGATAGTGGAATCAACTGCGTGTGTATCATAGACAGTATCTTTTACGGTCGCTTTACGATTTACTTTTGTCATATTTTGATATTGTTCTAATAAAATGGCGTAGGCTTTTGAAAAGAAGATAAAGTATTCGGATGGTAATCCTGATTTGTCGGGATGCATAAATAATGTTTTCATTTTTGCTTTTTTAACGGATGTTTCATCCAGTTGGTCAAACGACTCAATCTTAAATAAATTTAATATTTCTTCAATTGTATATGAATTTATGTCTAAATTATACGACATATCTATATTATATTTATAGACACTAAAAATATATTTTCAAACGAAGACAGTAATAGTAATCGAATGCTGTAAAAATAAAAAAAAGAGAATTACTCCTTTCACATTTACTTAACGTTTACAAAATAACAATATGATATATGTTTAAACTAAAATAACAGGTTGATTCATCATTTGATTCTCTTCACTTACTGGTTCATCATCGAACAGTGCTAATACTCGTCCCGCCAAATCATATAATTCAGCATATTCACTGTCTTCTTCTACATCCATCAATTCATTCGCGTCTTCAACATATTCACTGTCTTCTTCTACATCCATCTCACTTGCGTCTTCGTTCATAAACAAAGCATACGCTTCAGTAGGATCAGCCCATTCTTGTGATACTAAGAATTGGTCGAAAAGGTTATATTCAGGTGTAAACTGAAAGTTTACATCTAAAACCGAATCGAATTCAGGTAATTGGTTACTGCGTGTATATGTGTTTGGAATCGTGCAAAACGTATCATTATCACATACATGTAATTCATCTACGTATTGACGGCACATTGGACAAGTAGAAGAACATGTTTCAAATGCGGTTTTAAAACAATTATGGTGAAACGTGTGTCCACAACTTGTCATTAAATAATTGTTGGACGAATTTATCTCTTCGCAACAAATAGGGCACTCATTGTCGGCGGACATTTTTTGAAAATTGGATTCGAACTGGAACTGGTTTTACTTCGTTGATTCGTCTTTTAAAGTTTAACCATACTATATCAAAAAGAATGTATTTCAATTTTTTAACATACATATATAATATATGCAAGTCGTTGGATTACGCAATTTGTGTACACCATCAAGTGTTTATTTAACAGTATCTCTTATTGCACTTACAATACTAATCACAACAAATTATGGAAATCAAAAACTCACTTGTTTAGGAAATTTCTCTTGTAATGCAGATATGGTGCATATTGTGGTGATTAAAGTTTTATATATATTATTCTGGACTTGGGTCTTGAATATCATATGTAAATTAGGTTCTGAAACTCTGGCGTGGTTTTTAGTTGTTATCCCCGTCATATTATATGTGATTATGACATGGTATTTATAAAAAAACTTATAATTTAACAAAAATTGAATAGATATAAATAGTTATTTATATCTATATTACTCTATAATACTTTAATAATGACAACTCCTTCCATTTCGAATATTACTGTTGACAACGCAACCACTTTGTCATGTACCGTAAAAGGTATTGACGTTTGTTTTGCAAATGCATTGAGACGAACAATCCTATCGGACATTCCAACAGTTGTGTTTTACACGGAAGTGTATGCGGACAATCAATGTACTATTCTTGTCAATACAAGTCAACATATTAATGAAATATTGAAACAGCGATTAAGTTGTATACCGATTCATAGTACCGATTTAAAATTATTGCCGGGTAATTATACACTCGAAGTGAACGTACAAAATAATACAGATAATATTATTTATATCACAACTGAAGATTTCCAAATTATTCCGAAGGAAGGAAAACAACCACTGTCAAAAGAAGAAGTTCGAAAAATATTTCCCAAAAATGAACTCACCAATTCATATATTGATTTTGCTCGTTTACGTCCACGAATTAGTGATGAAATACCAGGTGCACATATTCATTTAGTATGTGAGTTTTCAGTCAGTACGGCTAGACAAAGTAGTACATTTAATGTTGTTTCCAAATGTGCATGTGTAAATACACCCGATATGAATAAAGCAATGGAAGCGTGGGAAGTGGTCGAAACCAAATATAAATCGGATGGATTAAAAGAAGATGAAATCGCATTCCATAAACAAAATTATATGTTGTTAGATGCACAGAGATATTTTGTTCCGAATTCGTTTGATTTTACGATAGAAACCGTTGGTGTGTTTTCAAATATGGATATTATGAAAAAGGCATGTATGATTTTACAGAATAAAATAGTGGATTTAATTGCATCTTTGGATAATGATGCGGTTTCGATCACACTCAGTAAAAACACAATGGATTATTGTTATGATGTAGAAATCAACGAAGATTACAGTATTGGAAACATATTGAATTATTTAATTTATGAAAAATATTTTGTACAAGAGAAAATAATGAATTATACTGCTTTCAAATTTATGCATCCGCACGATGATGCAGGAATCTTAAGAATCGGATTTGTAGAATCCGGAGATAAAATAAAAGTCAATCAATGTATACGAGAAGTCTGCGTAGAAGCAGAAAAAGTATTATCCAAAATGTTCAAAATGTTCTAAAATGAAAAAAAATAGTATTACATGCACATACACTTTAACACTATCCAATTATATTATCCATTTTTTATGGAAACCCAAATTTATATTTAGGTTACATCAAAAATATGTGTTGATAATCAACTCATATTTACTATGCTAGTCGTATTACTTTTTGGTATAAAATAATTATCCCAATGAACTATATATGAGACATTATAAACCAAAGAAAAGAGGTACTATAAAAAAGAAAACCTCGAAACGAATCTTTACAAAAAAAGATTACCAATCAAATGATGGATTTGCCACAAGCATATGGGGACCCACATGGTGGCATTGTTTGCATACTATGAGTTTTAATTATCCTGTCCAACCATCCGATGACGACAAAAAACATTATAAAACATATATGGATAGTTTAGTTTATGTGTTACCTTGCGGGAAATGCAGACAAAACCTGAAGAAAAATTTTGAAAAGTACCCATTAACGATGGCTCATTTAGAGTCACGGGATACATTTTCAAAATATGTTTATAATTTACACGAGTTAGTCAATAGAATGCTTAAAAAAAAATCAGGGTTAACTTACTGTGATGTTCGCGAAAGATATGAACATTTTCGCGCCAGATGTTCTGCTACCCTTAAACCGGACGAACCGAAAGAGAAAGGATGTAGTGAACCTTTATACGGACGCAAATCCAAGTGTGTGTTGCATATTGTCCCACTAGATACGACGTGTGACACATTCAATGTAGATAAAACGTGCTTAAAAAGACACGATCATATTCATACGTAAGAATATATGCAACCCAATTTATATACGTACCATTTGTTTATTATCTTTTTTACTAAATAATATACACGGACTACTATTAATATTAATAAAATTGAAATCCAATGAAGTAATATAATCATTGTAAATACTACGAATCCAAAATCAAAAACAAAATGTCGCTGTTCCTTGTCTACACCATTGTAGAAGATATGCTCAAAATCGTGGCTGAAGAAGACCTTCAAAAAATAAATAATACAATCGAGCGATGGGTTAAACTGCCTGAAAATCCATTAGAATTTTATGTGATGAAAGAGAGAGGAAACAATAAGTTTGAAATACGATTGGTTACCTTGAAAGAATATGATAATTATGTGTCTGCATCCATAATTGAGAATCAATATGATCCTGATCAGTTGATTGTTTGTACACGTAAAACAAACTTTTCAAAATTCGATGTTATCGAAAAAAAAATTATAAGCAATACAACTGAGTTATATCACGAATTCTCAATTTACCATTTCTACCATTTATAAACGTTGAGTTATTATTATTTATAAAAATTATGATTAATATGTAAAAAAACTAATATATTTATTTCCTAGTTTATAATTTTGTTCCTCATATATTTTTCTAAAATCTTCTGCGTGTGTATTACAAATACAGATTTTTTCTTTTTCATTACATAAATAATCTGTTTTTTTATAAATAGGCTTATCTTTATGGGATAAATAAAAATCCAACATATTAATTATTATTGCCTCTTTTCCAGGATTATTTTGAAAATATTTATCTGCGAACATTGTATACTTAACTTTTATGGGGTCTAAATAAGGAACATCAATAACTTTATATGTTGATCTTATTGTTTCTATTTGTGTATCAGATAATGATGTAAATCTATCTGTATAATTATTATTGGCGTGTAAGTTAGAAGTCATTTTATATTATATGAGTTCTAATATTTATATTATTTTTTAATTATTTTTATTTAAAGAACGGTATTCAAAAGTATTCTTTTTTTGATTGTTGTTGTAAAGTACAGTCACAAAAAATTGAAATCCATACATTTCCATATGTCATTTACAAAAGTTCAAACTTATTAAACCAACCCAACGATCTAAATCAAAGATGAGCGCTTCCGATATGAATCAGAAAGAGTGTCCCATATGTATGGATGAAATCAATTTTGAAAAAAATTTTGTAAAGACTGAGTGTGGGCATTGCTTTCACTCGAATTGTCTTATGCAAAATGTAGCCCATAATGGATTTGGATGTCCATATTGTAGAACCGAAATGGCTATAAAACCTAGAAAAGTATATATTGATGATGAGTATGATTCTGATGATGATGAAGATGAGTATTCTGAATATGATCAACAACCGGTTAATGAGGATTATATATTCAGAGGACTTCGATTCTTGTTTAATAATATAGAAGGTGTTCAAAATTCGGAAGAAGATAATATAAATGAGGACATACATAATGGTTATAATCCAATTATACCAAGATTTATGAATCATGCACCCGATTTACCACCCATTGAATATATTGTTGAAAAATTAATGGAAGAAGGATTTACGATGATGGCTATTTTAAAATCAGTTTTAATCAAAGACTTTGAAGAAAATATAGATGTAGATCAATTTAACGAGTTTGAAGAAGCAGAGTCAACGTTATACGATGCTGTTGAAAGAATTATTTCAAATTATTCTCCACCGGATGAAGATGAAGAAGAACAAGAAGAACAAGTACAAGAAACGAACACGATTGTAGAAGAAGAAGAAAAAGTAGATGAGCCAATGCCTATTCCAGTTCAAGAACCAGTAAATGATAAAAGATATGCAATGAATAATAATAATAGAAGAATATCCATTCACGTATAATTAAATAATGTTTTGTAATTGTAATTGTAAATGTTAAAAAATAATTAAATAATACAAATAATATTTTATTATTTGTATTTTTTTATTTCTAGTTCTTATATAATAATATGGGCTGGAATTCGTTAGTTTTATTAATTACTTTATTATTTATTATTGGTTTATTAGGCCTAATTACATATAATAAGTATTTACATAAACATAAATTAAACGAATTAAGAATTATCATCTTTATTTTTAGCATCCTTTATATTGCAGTTCATTTTTATAATAAGCGGTTGAAATAATTATTTTACACACTTGAAATGGGACATAACAAAGTTAAAAAAATAATAATACAAATAATATTTTATTATTTATATTTTTTTATTTCTAGTTCTTATATAATAATATGGACTGGAATGCGTTCGTTTCATTAATTACTTTATTATTTAGTATTGTTGTATTAGGCCTAATTATATATAATAAGTATTTAAATCAAAATAAATTAAATACTATCGTATATATTGTTAGCATCTTTTATATCATTTTAATATTCGCGAACGAAATAATTATTTTACACACTTGAATATTTAAAATGGGACATAAAAAAGTTAAAAATCAATTTATTTATTTTTTTTCATTGGGAACTATTTTGATATTATTAATTATGTATGGTGTAATTGTTTTCATAATAGTTAACAACTGTTTCAAAAATGTTGGTGCTTGTATAACATAAATATACTGCAACTGAGTGTAATATTCACCATGTTTCAACATGACTGTCGAACATTTCATAATAAAATCTCTGTATTTGTCAATGGATGTTATCGTAATACCCTTTAAATTTAAATACACATTGTAGGTAGAATAGTTTTGTACTGCATATGCAACCATATTCTCAATGTGGGAAATAATGACTGTATATATCTCCGGAATACAAAATGATTTTAATATTTCAAATGATATATGCAGACCTATTTCCGGACCTTCATTGACAAAATAAATCGATTTAAATAATAATTCTTCAAGTGAAAGTGGTGGTCTATTTTGTTGAAGAAGAGGATTATTCAAATGGTGTGCACCATTATGATTTGCATGGTGTTGCGTTAAATCCTTCTCCTCCATATTATAAATATAATGGATAAAGAAATATATTTATATTGTATATCGTATTTTATATTTTATCTAAATGAATCAATGAATGTATGCAATCAAATATAATAAAAAAGGGACTGAAAACAATATAAAGGTATCAAATAAAATTGATTTCTTTTTTTAAAAACACTCGTATAGTATGCATACAATAAACAAAATGAATAAAATGATTTTGAGCGACAGTCAACAAGAAGTCTTTTCATATATTACAACCAATTTACCAATTCGGAAAGTTATTTTACTAGAAGGTTCAGCGGGAACCGGCAAAACAACTCTCACAAAATATATATGCAATTATTATAATCAACAAAAAAGAATACTTGTTTGCGCAATTGCACCTACTCATAAAGCCAAAAAAGTAATTGAAAACGTATTGAATAAAGACACGATTCTTCCCGTTTCATCATTAACTGTCGCATCTGCTCTTGGAAAAATAAAAGAGCACAGTTATGTTGGTACCAAAATATATTCAAACGGAAATAATCGAAAATTGTCGAATTACAATCTGTTTATCATAGATGAAGTATCTATGACACGCGATGAAGATTTACGATTGATAGTTAATTATGTTTTGAAAACGAATAAACAGTTATTAATTATAGGGGATTCAAACCAAATACCGTGTCCTTCGGCAAAATATATAAGTTGTCCAAATAATATTATAAAAAAAGCGGATTCTTATATTTTCACAGATCCTGATATTACTAAAGTAAAATTGGTTGAAATTATGAGGCAATCACTGGATTCACCCATTATTAATCTGGCGTTGTTTATAAGAGACCATTTATTAAACGATATTCCATTTGATTATATTATTCAATCCACACAATTCACAAATATTATAAGGTATACGGATATATACGAAGTATTTAAAACCCATTTTGTCAAAAACGGTATCAATTCGTGTCGAATTATTTCATATACAAACAGTGCGGTTAAAAACCATAATTTAGAAGTGAGAAATCATTTAGGTTATGAAACCGACTATGTCGTAGGGGAATTAATGACGGGATATTCAAATTTGGGTTGGCCAGAATTGATTATTGAGAATGGGGAAGACTATTTCATTCAAAAGATACAACCCATTTCGAATCATAGGATTCATAAATATTCGAATTTGGTAGGGAATATGATCGATTTAGTGATTGCGGATACGGGTGCAAAAGTAGACCGCATATTCTTTATTCATATTAACCATCCGAATAATAATGAATTTATATACAAACTGATTGAATTGGCAGAAAAAATAAACAGTCAGAATTCCACAAGGGACGACTATCGTGATTATATGCAAATGAAAAACTGTGTAATATTTACAGAGGATATCTATAAATACGACAATAAAATATTTACAGAAACATCTTTTAAAGAAACGCATGCAATGCTTTTTGTGAATATTAATGAAATTATTGTGGACGGTAAAATGAAAGATACGCAATTGTCTAATAAAATAAATACGGCATATCCAAATATTATTAATCAAAGAATCACAGATAAATATAAACAATTTGGGGATTCGGAATTATTCGCCGATAAATACAAAGTGATTGAAAAAGATTTGTACTATGGATATGCGATCACGGCTCATAAATCACAAGGGTCTACTTACAATACCGCAATTGTAGATGAACCTGATTTTCAAAAAATACAAAATAAATGGAATTATAAATTTAATAAATTAGAATCTAGAACTCAAGAAAAAAATCAGTTACGATATGTTGCCTATACTCGAGCAAAAACCAATTTGTTTATTATTTATGAAATGAAAAATAGAGAAGCCAATACTATAATAGATTTAGTGGATGATGACGATGAACATGATTTCAAATCCCAATTTGAAAGTATGCAAGAATTATAAATTCATCATTAGTGATGATCATTATATGTAATTAATTAAGTAATTTGAATTTAAATTTTTATTTTGTCCTTTTTGATTTAGTGCGTCTATTATTTTTATTGCGTTTATTATTGGTTCTATTTTTCTTTATTTTATTTCCACCGGTGTTATATTTATTTATGTCATTGACAACATCATTTTGTTGTTTAGTCAAATCTACGTATTTTTTGTATAATTTATTGTATGTTGGTATTACATCATGCGTTCGATTTTTAAGACAATTGTTAACTAGGTGTTTTGATATTTCTATTAATAATTCTTCACGTTTCCTTCTTAATATATCCAAAATATCGTTTTTCTGAGAAAGACTTCCTCTAGGAGGGCGTGGTAAATATTGAAGAATTGCTGGGTCGTCTGTTGGAACGTCTGGAAAAATAGTTACTGCATGGGTTGGCTTTTCTGGAAAAAGTATGTGTGTTGGATCCTCTTGCGATTTTTTTGTTGCACCTGTTGTAACTGGTG
>JACCEC011889305.1_pt1 | contig 11120 bp, 10 predicted proteins | sample 7450121 | NCBI WGS metagenome assembly JACCEC01 (sample SAMN15323455, study PRJNA562643) | freshwater metagenome | isolation source: river surface water | place: USA:Blue River Watershed | collected 2017-08-18 | reverse complement strand
TGCAGCTGCCTGACCGCGCGCCGCACGGTGCGCAGCAGGTCGCCGTCATACATGTCGTTCAGCAGATGCGCGATGACTTCGGTGTCGGTCTGCGATTCGAACACATAACCCTTGCCCGACAGTTCGCTGCGGATCGCCTCGTAGTTCTCGATGATCCCGTTGTGCACGACGGCGATACGGGCCTTGCCGTCGCGGTTGGAGAAGTGCGGATGCGCGTTGTTGGTGGCCGGCGCGCCATGCGTGGCCCAGCGCGTGTGCGCGATGCCGGTGCCGGCGGCCAGACCTTCCTGCTCGACCTGCTGCTGCAGCTCGGCCACGCGCGCCGTGCTGCGGGCGCGCTGCAGCCCGGCCTGCGCCGGCGCCTGCACGCCCTCGATCGCCGCACCGCGGTGCACCGCGACGCCGCAGGAGTCATAGCCCCGGTATTCGAGTCGCTGCAGGCCCTGCACCAGCACCGGGACGATGTTGCGCCTGGAGACGGCGCCGACGATTCCGCACATGTTCACTCCTGATTTTGAATATGGCCCATGCTAGCGTGCCGAATCAGAAATAAGCATGCATTTGAATGCTTTCGATGCAACATCATTGCGCCATGTCATGATGATGGAATCTTGTTTCTTTTTTCATTGAATCATGGAAGATCCTGACCTCGATGAGCTCGATCTGCGCCTGCTGGCCGAGCTGCAGCGCGATGCCTCGCGCTCGAACCAGGCGCTGGCCGAGGCGGCGGGCGTCTCGCCCGCGACCACGCTGCGGCGCGTGCGCCGGCTGGTCAAGCTCGGCGTGATCGAGCGCCAGGTCGCGCTGCTGCAGCCCGAGCGGCTCGCTGCCGCCATCGGCCATGGCCTGAGCGTGCTGATCGAGGTCAGCCTGGACCGCCAGGGCGCCGAGCTGCTCGACGCCTTCGAGGCCCGCGCCGTCGCCGAGGCCGCGGTGCAGCAGTGCTGGCGCGTCAGTCCGGGGCCGGACTTCGTGCTGGTGGTCGCGGTGCGCGACATGCCGGACTATCAGGCGCTGGCGCAGCGCCTGTTCACGCAGGACGCCAACGTGCGCAACCTGCGCGCCTTCTTCGGTATCAAGCGCGCCAAGTTCGAGCCCGCGCTGCCGCTGCCCGGTCTGCCCCGGTAGGGCTTCAGCCCTTCTGCTTGCTCGGGCGCTTCCAGTCGGCGAGGCTGAACTGCTTGCCGCGCGCCACCGTCAGCGCGCCGGCCGGCGTGCTCTTGGTCACGGTCGAGCCGCCGCCGACCGTGCCGCCGGCGCCGATCGTCACGGGTGCGACCAGCACGCAGTTGCTGCCGATGTGGACGTCGGCCTCGATCACGGTGCGGTGCTTGTTGGCGCCGTCGTAGTTGGCGGTGATGCTGCCGGCGCCGTAGTTGACGCGCTCGCCCACGGTCGCATCGCCCAGGTAGGCCAGGTGGTTGGCCTTGGCGCCGTCGGCCAGCGTCGAGTTCTTGACCTCGACGAAATTGCCGATATGCACCTCGCGTCCGAGCTGCGCGCCCGGGCGCAGGCGCGCGAACGGGCCGATCAGCGCGCCTTCCCCCACCGTGACGCCGGCCTTCTCGCCGTCGATATGCGTGAACGGGTGGATCACGGCGCCGGCGGCGATCCTGGCGTTGGCGATCACGCAGTTGGCGCCGATGCGTACCTCGTCGCCGAGCTCGACCCGGCCCTCGAACACGCAGTTGACGTCGATCTCGACGTCCGATCCGCAGACCAGCTCGCCGCGCAGGTCGAAGCGTGCCGGGTCGGCCAGGCGCACGCCGGCGGTCATCAGCTCATCGGCCTGGCGCCGCTGCAAGGCGCGTTCGAGCTCGGCGAGCTGCGCCGGGCTGTTGACGCCCGCCACCTGGACCGCGTCGCTGATGCGGTGCGCCAGCACGCGCGCGCCGTCGGCGACCGCGAACTTGACGATGTCGGTCAGGTAGTACTCGTTCTGCGCGTTGCGGTTGTCCAGCCGCGCCAGCCAGCCGCGCAGCAGCCGGGTCGGCACCGCCATGATGCCGCTGTAGATCTCGGTGATGCGGTGCTGCTCGTCGGTCGCATCCTTGTGCTCGACGATGGCCTGCACGTCGCCGACCGCGTCGCGCACGATGCGGCCGTAGCCGGTCGGGTCCGGCATCTCCAGCGTCAGCAGCGCCAGATGCTCGTCCCGGCAGACCTGCAGCAGCGCGGCCAGCGTCTCGGGCCGGGTCAGTGGCACGTCGCCCGACAGCACCAGCGTCACGCCGTCATCGCCCAGCGCCGGCAGCGCCTGCTGCACCGCGTGGCCGGTGCCGAGCTGCGGCTCCTGGCGCACGAAGTCCAGCGCCAGCTGCCCGCCCAGCGGCCTGAGCGCGGCCTCGACCTGCTCGGCGCCGTGGCCGGTGATCACCACCGCCCGGCGTGCACCCAGGCGCTGCGCGCAGGCGATCACATGCGCCGACAAGGCGCGCCCGCCCAGGCGCTGCAGCACCTTCGGCGTCTTGCTCTTCATTCGCGTGCCCTTGCCGGCCGCCATGATCACCACATCCACGGGAAAGCTCATGAAAACTCCAGAACCGCGCCTCCCAGGCGCAATCTGCTGATTATCGGATGTCTGCCCTGGTTCAGGAGGCAGGCCACGCGATGCCGGGGCCGCTGGCGCCATCGAAGCCCAGCCGGGCCAGCAGTTCCAGCTCGCCGGCCTGTTCGACCCCGGTGGCGATGACGGCGATGCCCAGCGAGTGCGCCATGGCGCACAGGCCGTCGAGGAACTCCTGGTTGCCGGCGCTGGCGCCGATGCCGCGCACATAGCCCGGATCGACCTTGATGTAGTCCAGCCCCAGGCTGGCGAGGCTGTCGCTGGCGACGAAGCGCCGGCCGAAGAAGTCGATGCCGACCCGGCAGCCCAGCGCCTTGAGCCGCAGCGCCAGTTCCCGGAACGCCACCAGCTGCTGCGAGACGCCATATTCCGGCACCTCGAACAGCAGCCGCCTGCACTGCGGCTGGGCTTGCAGCAGTCCGGTCAGCTGGTGGTGGAAGCCGAAGTCGCCCAGCGCCTCGGCCGTCAGGTTGATGGCGATATCGCCCGCTGACGCCTCCAGCGCCGCGAGCGCGAGTCGCACCGCAGCCAGATCGATCGGCACGCTCAGATTGAGCTTGGCCGCCATCGGCATGAATTCGCCCGCCGACAACTGGCTGGCGTCGGCCCGCAGGCGCAGCGCGGCCTCGCGGTGCAGCAGCCTGCCAGTCCGGCATTCGAGCACCGGCAGCCAGGCCAGTTGCAGGCGTCCGGGCTGGCGCGTGGCCTCGTTGAGCAGGCTGCGCCATTGCTCGGCGGGCAGCGCGATCCGGGTCCTGCCGGCCGCAGGCGCGTGCCAGTTGTTCGGCCCCTTGGCCTGCGCTTGCGCCAGCGCCTGATCGGCACGGGTCAGCAGGTCGGACAAGGCCTGGTGACGCTCGTAGGGCACTGCCGCCAGATGGAACAGCTCCGGGCAGCCGGACTGCCATTGCGGCAGCCAGTCGAGCAGCCTCGCATGCAGCGCCTGCGCCGCTGCGGCGCCATCCTGTTCCGGACAGACGAGCGCGAACTCTCCCCCCTTGAGCCGGCCGGCGCGCTGGTTGCCCTCCGTGAGCAGCTCGCCCAGTGACCTGAGCAGGGCATCGGCACGCTGGTGGCCCAGCCTTTCGTTGAGCTGGGTGAGGTCGCTCAGCCGGATCACGAGCAGGCTGCCGGCAGCACCCTGCTCGCTGTCCAGGATCTCGCGCAGCTGCGACAGGAAACAGTCCCGGTTCGCCAGCCCGGTGACCGCGTCGTGGTTGACCCGGTCGCGCAGCAGCTCAAGACGCTGCGCCTCCTCGGTGAACAGCGCCTGGATGCGGCCCACCATGTCGTTCATGGCGCGCGCGACGGCGCGCAGCTCGGGCGTGCGCGGCTCGGCCACCGTCTGGTAGCGGCGCTCGGCCAGCGCCCCGGCCTGCGCCACCATGTCGAGCAGCGGCCGGGTCAGCCAGCGCACCAGCAGCGTGCCCAGGGTGCCGGCCAGCAGGCAGCCGAGCACGAACCAGCGCAGCAGTTCCAGCGTGCCCTCCCACAGGCTTTGGTACGCGTACTGGTCGTGGCTGGCGAGCGCCAGGGTGCCGAACTGCTTCCAGCCGTCCTGGATCTGCGCCTGGCCGGGTTCGGTGCGGATCGGGAACAGCCTGACGAACCACTGCGGCACGCCCTCGGGCGCGCCGTCGTGGGACTTCTCGAGCAGCGTCTGGCCGTTCGGCGCGGTAATGCGGATGAAGCGGTAGTGACCGAGGTCGAACTGCGCCGCCACCAGCAGCTCGACCGTCGTCTGGTCCTTGGCCACCTGGCTCAGCGACAGGGCGAGCGAAGTCGCGTTGTCCAGGTTCTTGACCTGCAGCTGCTGCTCCAGGTAGTGGCGCGCCGAGTACAGGTTGACCGCCAGGCTGGTGCCGAAGGCCAGGGTCATGATCAGCGCGATGGCCAGCCAGATCTGCTTGACGAGTGTCATGCCGCTCCTCCCTTTTTCTATGACCAATTCAGGCCTTCGGCCCGCATGCGCTCGAGCAGGTCGCGCCAGCGCGACAGGCGTGCCGTCGGGTCGGCGGCCGGTTTCGCGCTGCCGGGCACCCAGAGGCCTTGCGCGTTGAAGCTGAAGATGGGGGACAGGTCGGTGCGCGAAGCCGCCGGCCTGATGCTGTTGACCAGGTTGTCCAGGATCAGCGGCTCGCCGGCCGGATCGGCGTAATAACCCAGCACCATGTGCGCCTCGCTGTTGCCGCTGGCCGCGCTGCCGAAGCGGGCGCGCACGTAGATCAGGCGCAGCTGCTCGGCCGGTATGCCCAGCATGCGCAGCGAGACATACTTGGCGATCGCGAAGTCCTCGCAGTCGCCCTGCGCCTGGCGCATGAACTCGAGCGGCGTGGCCCAGTAGTCCGGCACGCCCCAGGTCGCCTGGTCGGTGGTGAAGCGCAGGCGGCGGTTGAAGAACTGGTTGACCGCCTGCAGCTTGTCGTCCGGTGGCAGCGGGCGCGATTCGTCGAGCAGGCGTCGCCAGGCCGCCGTCTCGCCGCCGGAGGCGCCGTAGCGCTCCAGGCTGGTCTGTGCCACGGCCGCGCACAGCAGCAATCCGCACAGGCAGGCCGCACCGCGGCGCGATGCCGGCAGACCAGCCGGAAAAACGAAGGCGGTTGCGCGCATGACGCCATTATGCAGACCGATCTGCCAGCAATGGCGTTTCCGGTGCAGGACTTCAGGCGTCCGGCTCCGACAGCAGCAGCAGTGCCTCGTCGCGCCAGTAGGCCAGCGCCGAGTAGTAGCCTTCCCAGACGCAGCCGTTGCAGCCGCGGCCGCAGCAGCTGGTCGGCTCCGGTGGCGCCTCGCGCAGGCTGATGCCGGCGCGCGCGGCCAGCGACTGGGCCATGGCGATGGCGGCCTGCGCGCAGGCCAGGTCTTCGATCGGCAGGGCGCCGAGATGGGCGATGCTGTACATGCTGGCCTTCAGTAGTGCGGGGGCAGCTCGTCGCGCAGGCTGCGCGAGCCCGGCGCGTTGTCGCGCAGCTGATCGCGCAAGCCGGCGAGCTCGCGCTGCAGCTGGTCGATCTGCTGCTGCTGGCGCCAGACCTGCCGGTTGAGCTGGTCGAGCAGATCGTCAGCGAAGCTGGCCTTGATCTCGAGCTCGGCCAGCCGGCTGTCGGTCCGGTCGTCCATCAGTAGGCATAGACGCCGTGACCGCTCTTGCGGCCGAGTCGGCCGGCGGCGACCATCTCTTTCAGCAGCGGGCTGGCGCGGTACTTGCTGTCCTTGAACTCGTCGAAATAGACGTTCATGATCGCCAGGCAGGTGTCGAGTCCGACCATGTCCGCCAGCGCCAGCGGGCCGATCGGGTGGTTGCAGCCCAGCTTCATGCCGGCGTCGATGTCCTCGGCCGATGCCACGCCTTCGGCCAGCACGAAGAAGGCCTCGTTGATCATCGGCACCAGGATGCGGTTGACGACGAAGCCCGGCGCGTTGCGCACGCTCACCGGCGTCTTGCCGAGCTTGAGCGCGAGCTCGCGCACGGCGTCATGCGTCGCATCGCTGGTCTGCAGGCCGCGGATGATCTCGACCAGCGCCATCATCGGCACCGGGTTGAAGAAGTGCATGCCGATGAAGCGCTCGGCACGCGAGGTCACTGCAGCGAGCTGCGTGATGCTGATCGAGCTGGTGTTGCTGGCGATCAGCGTCCCGGCCGGCAGCAGGCCGTCGAGCTGGCGCAGGATGCGCAGCTTGAGGTCGAGGTTCTCGGTCGCCGCCTCGATCACCAGGTCGGCGCCCTTGAGGTCGTCGTAGTTCGTCGAACCCTGCACCAGTGCCAGCGCGGCGTCGCGGTCGGCGGCGCTGATCTTGTCCTTCTTGAGCAGGCGCTCCAGGCTGGATGCGATCGTCGCCAGCCCTTTCTGTACCGCCGCCTCGCTGATGTCGACCATCACGGCGCGGATGCCGCTGACGGCGCAAGCCTGCGCGATGCCGTTGCCCATGGTGCCGGCGCCTACGATGCCGACGGTCTTGATGCTGCTCATGGAGATTCCTGCTGTTGATTGAGGGAAAACTGGAGGAATTATGCCGGCAGGTCGGCCCGCTCCTGGCTTACCCGCCGCTGGCCGGGGATTTGGCGCCCTGCGTGACGGCTTGCAGGTTGCCGTCTGTCATCTCGGCGGCCTGCATGGCGGTCTTCTGCATCGCCTCCACTGCGGCGCTCGCACCCGAGATCGCCTGCCTGAACCAGGCGGCGATGCCGTCCGATTCCTGCGGCACATGCTGCAGCGCGCCTTCGAGCGCGGCGCCGAACTGCTGCTGCATCTCGGCGGCCTGCGCGCCAGCGCACTGGCCCCAGCTCGCGCCGGCGCTGGCGACGATCTCGTACAGGCTGCGGCAGTAGGTCTCGGTCTTCTCGGCCAGGGGTGCGAGCGCGCCGTTGCAGACCGACAGCAGATGCTCCGGCGATCTGGCGGCGAGCAGATCCCGGGTCAAGGCCACGCAGTCGGTCAGCGCTGCCCGGCCCGTCCTGAGCTGGAGCGCAGCGAGCTGCTCGCTGCAGTCGAGCCAGCGCTGGCCCAGCGTGGCGATTGCGGCGAATTGTGCCTTCGGGGCGGAAAGGGCCTGGTCTGGGGTCAGCATGGAGTTACTCCTTCGATGAACAAGGTACGGGCTCCGCCGCGCCGGACTGAGCCCATGGGTATGCTGCACTGCAACATGCATCGAGTATGGGAGCAGTTGCCGATTTTGTCAAATATCCGCTTCGGCCTGACCAGGCTGCAGCGGCAGATCGGCCCAGCGCAGATCGGGATCGTCCGGGTGGCGCGTGATCGTGAAGCCCAGGCCGCGCGCGAGGTCGAGCATGCCGTTGTTCTCCTTCAGGATGGTGCCGACGACGCGGTGCGTGCCGTTGGCGCGCAGGTAGCGGATCAGCTTGTCCATCAGGATCCAGCCCAGGTGCTTGCCCTTCATGTCCGAGCGCACGATGACGGCGAACTCGGCCTCCTCGTTGTTCGGGTCGCTGATGCCGCGCACCGAGCCTATCGTCTCCTCCTCGCCCTCGGCGTTGGTGATGGTGGCGACGAAAGCCATCTCGCGCTGGTAGTCGATCTGCGTCAGGCGCGCCAGCTCGGTGTGCTCGAGGTTGCGCCGGGCGCTGAACATGCGCATGCGGACGTCCTCGGGATCGAGCTTGTGGAAGAAGTCGAGGTGCCTGGCCTCGTCCTCGGGCTTGATCGGTCGCAGCGTCAGCGTGCCGCCGTTTTCCCAGGGCAGGGTCTCGATCAGATGCCTGGGGTAGGCGCGGATCGCGAAGTTGGCGGCACCTGCGGGCTTGTCCCGGCTCAGGCGTACGCGGGCGTCGAGCGCCAGCGCACCCTCGTGGTTGACGACCAGCGGGTTGATGTCGAGTTCGGCGATCTCGGGCAGGTCGGCCAGCAGCTGCGACACCGCCAGCAGTACATGGACGATGGCGTCGTGGTCGGCTGCCGGCACCTCACGGTAGCCTTGGAGCAGCCTGGAGATCCGGGTGCGGCTGATCAGCGAGCGCGCCAGCGAGGTGTTGAGCGGCGGCAGCGCGACCGCGTGGTCGGCGACCACCTCGACCGAGACGCCACCGGCACCGAACAGGATGACCGGGCCGAACATCGGGTCGATGCTGGCGCCGACGATGACCTCGTGCGAATGCGCGCGCCTGACCATGGGCTGGACCGTGAAGCCCTCGATGCGCGCGCCAGGCTGGCGCTCGGCCACGCGCTGCAGCATGGCTTGCGCCGCCGCCAGGACCTCGGTCGCATCGTGCAGGTTCAGGCGCACGCCGCCGACGTCAGACTTGTGCACGATGTCCTGCGACAGGATCTTGAGCACCACGGGGTAGCCCACGGTCTCCGCAGCATAGACGGTAGCCTCGGGATTCGGCGGCACGACCCTGGTCGGCGTCACCGGCACGCCCGCCAGACGCAGCAGCTCCTTGGCCTCGGGCTCGGTCAGCACGTCGCGGCCGTCGGCCAGCACGAAATCGACCAGCTCGCGCATGCGTGCCAGGTCGGGCTTGCTGCCGAGCGGATCGGCGATCGGCGTCTCCATCAGCTCGGCCTGGTGCCGGTGGTAGGTGCGCAGGAAGGAGAACGCGACCACCGCCTGCTCGGGCGTGTCGTAGTCGGGCACGCCAGCCTGGCGGAACAGCTGGCGTGCCTCGGCCACGTTGGCCTGACCGAGCCAGCAGCCCAGCAGCCGCGGCGGGCGTTGCTGCGCCAGCGGCAGCAAGGCCTGCGCCACCTCCAGGCTCGGCACGATCGCAGTCGGCGCCTGCACGAACAGCACCGCGCTGCTGCGGTCCTGCAGCAGCGTCTGCAGCGTCGCGACGTAGCGCTCGGCCGGCGCGTCGCCGATGATGTCGACCGGGTTGCCATGTGACCAGTTGGGTGGCAGGACGGCGTCGAGCTTGTCCAGCATCGCGGTGTCGAGCGTGCTGAGCTCGACATTGGAGTACGAGGCGGCGTCAGCCGCCATCACGCCGGCGCCGCCGCCGTTGGTCATCACGATCAGCCGCTCGCTGCGGTTGTCGCGGAAGCGCGCCAGCAGCTCGGCCGCGGTGAAGAGCTGGAACAGCGTGTGCACGCGCAGCATGCCGGCGCGCGAGATCGCGGCGTCGAACACGTCGTCGGCGCCGGCGAGCGCGCCGGTGTGCGAGGCCGCCGCCTGCTGCCCCTGTGCCGAGCGCCCCGCCTTGACCACGATCACCGGCTTGTTGCGTGCTGCCGCGCGCGCGGCCGACATGAACTTGCGCGGCGATTCGATCGACTCGACGTAGAGCAGGATCGCGCGCGTGCGCGCATCGCTGCCGAGGTAGTCGAGCATGTCGCCGAAATCGACATCGGCATGCTCGCCCAGCGAGACGAAGTGCGAGAAGCCGATGCCGCGCGAATTGGCCCAGTCCAGCATCGCCGTCACCAGCGCGCCCGACTGCGAGATGAAGGCGATCTGTCCTGCCGCGGCATTCGCTGGCGCGAAGCTCGCATTCAGGCCCAGATGCGGCACCAGCAGGCCGATGCAGTTCGGACCCAGGATGCGCAGCGTGTGGCGTCGCGCCGCATCGAGCATGGCCTGCTTCTGCCCGGCCGAGAGTCCGGCCGTGATCACGATCGCGGCGCGCGTGCCCAGGGCGCCGAGCTCGGCGACCAGGCCGGCCACGGTCTCCGGCGGCGTGCAGATCACTGCCAGATCAGGCGCCTTGCAATGGGCGGCGAGGGCGGCCAGGTCGGCGAAGACCGGCTTGCCGAGTTCCGGCAGGTGCGGGTTGACGGCGTGCAGTTCGCCCTTGAAGCTGCCCGACAGGTTGTTCCAGACCGTGCCGCCCACGCTATGCGGACGGTCGGAGGCGCCGATGACGGCGACGCTGCGGGGGGACAACAGGGCGTCTAGGTGACGTGTGCTCATGCTGGACTTCCGGTGTGATGTGAACCTGGGATGATTCTTTCGCTGCAGTGCAGCAATTGTTTCATCATGCCCGAACCGGATCGCGGAATGCTGACAAAAATCAAGCTCCCCCCGCCTTGTCAGCAAAACGCGACAGGCTTGGTGCCGTCTGCCGGGTACGCCTCAGTCCCGGGTCGGCCTGAGCGCGAGTCCCGCCTGGTAGAGCGCGTTCTTCGATGCGCCGGTGATCTCGGCCGCCAGCCGGGCGGCGCCCTTGAGCGGCAGCTCGGCCAGCAGCAGCCTGAGCACGCGCAGCGCCTCGGCGTCCGGCCCCGCCTCAGCCACGGCGCGCGCGAGCGGATGCAGCGCGAGCGCGAACTCGCCCTTGGCATGCACGGCGTCTGCCGCCAGCCAGTCAGTGAACTCGTCGCAGCGCAGCGTGACGACCTGCTCGAACTGCTTGCTCAGTTCGCGTCCGAGCGTGATGCGGCGTTCGCCGAACTCGCCCAGGTCACGCGCCAGCGCCTGGATGCGGTGCGGCGCTTCCAGCAGCACGCAGGCATGCGGCTGCTGCGCCAGCCGCCGCAGCGCCTGCACGCGCGCCGAGCCCTTGGCCGGCAGGAAGCCGGTGAACTCGAACGCGGCATCGGTCTCGGTCACCGCCAGCCCCGCCACGCTCAGCAGCGTCGTCACGCTGCTGGCGCCGGGCAGCGGCACGCAGCGCAGTCCGGCCGCCTGCACGGCCGCGCACAGCCGCGCGCCGGGATCGCTGATGCCTGGGGTGCCGGCATCGCTGACATAGGCGATGCGTTCGCCGCGCTGCAGCCTGGCGATCACGCCGAGCGCCGCTTCCGCTTCGTTGTGCTGGTGCAGTGCCAGCAGCGGCTTGTGCAATCCATAGGCTTGCAGCAGACTGGCGGTGTGGCGGGTGTCCTCGCAGGCGATGGCATCGACCAGGCCGAGCAGGTGCAGTGCCCGCAGCGTGATGTCGGCCAGGTTGCCGATCGGGGTGGCGACCACATAGAGCGCGCCAACTGGGTAATGCTGTGCACCGGCGGCCGCCTGGGCGGCGCCCAGCACCGGCTGGAAGGATGGGTTCAAGATGACGATCCAGGTTCAGGGAGCGGCTGGCACCAGCAAGGCCCGAGGCGACAGGGCCGAACAGCTCGCGCTCGACCATCTGCAGCGCCAGGGCTTGCGCCTGGTGTGC
>JACCEC011896089.1_pt1 | contig 11122 bp, 10 predicted proteins | sample 7450121 | NCBI WGS metagenome assembly JACCEC01 (sample SAMN15323455, study PRJNA562643) | freshwater metagenome | isolation source: river surface water | place: USA:Blue River Watershed | collected 2017-08-18 | reverse complement strand
GCCCGCAGCAACTTCCACTTGGTGTCAAGCACCCAGGCCTGTTGGGCGTGCGCCACCCAGATGTCGGGTTCGAGCTGAAACATCGGTTCGCCCAGGTGGCGCGCAAGCGACTGGCTGCGTGCCGGTGTTTTCAGTTCCACGCCCGGCAAAAGGGCCCGTCGCAAGCAACGGGCCACATGGGCCTCGAACAGCTTCTCCATTGGGTAGAGCATGCTGATCCCACGCCGATCACCCGCCAAGGCCAGCGGCATCTGGCGCTGCAAGATGATTTCACACCAAGGTTTGATGGCCTGGTAATGGGCCATCAAACGATCATCGCGCCAGGCCTGAAAATCGGCATCGATCTGGCGGCTGACGGGTATGTCTTGCCAACGCACAGCGATCTCGCGCGCCCGCCGCCACAACTCGGGGTCTCTGGCATGACGGCCGATGGTCTCCAAAGCCAAGCGCAAGAGCCTGTTTTCGGCCCGATCGGCGTCGTAAACATCGTGTCGCACCTGAAAGCGATGGCCACGGCCAGGCGCTTGCCGCATCTGGGCCGCCATGTTCAGGCGACCCCGGATGACCCCCAACTCTTCCTCGATGGGCCGGTAGTCGTGGCGCACGCCCCGCGCCAACAAATGGTCCAAGTGATCCAAGAAATGCCGCATGACCCAATCGGTCAAAGGCGCATCAAAGGTCTGTAGGCTGGCCCAGCCCACCTCTCGAGAGCGCAGATTCAAATGGTTCGATAACAAGCGCCGCAACATGGCCCGCGAAGCCGGCACATCCTGGGCAGAGTCGGTGTGCTTGGGCAAAATTTCAATCTGGGTGCCGCAGGGGGTTTCAATGACCCCCACATGGCTGTCTAGTTTCACGCGTTTTCTGCCTTGCACCTGGATCAGTTTGACCCCCTGCCGATGGACCGTTTCGCCCAAGCGGCACACGTGATCAAAAGCCGATTCGCTGATCCAGGCGGCGTCCAGGCCCTCCGACACCGGCTCGGTGGACAGCCAAGCGTACTCACGAACGCAAACGACGCGCGGGGCTTGGCCCATGGCTCAGTTGCCTGCCTCAAGGTGATCGATGATGCCCAGATAACTCTCTTCACAACCAAAGGCATCGTCGTTGACGCGCCACAGGGCAGACACCCGTTCGGCCAAGACCTCATCGCCAAACAAAGCGCTGGCCTTGGCCTGGCTTGCGTCGATGAAACGGTAGGCAGGATTCGCCTTGCGGTGGTCATTGAGCACCCATTGAATGCGCTGCCAATCGTCAAAAAAATACTCTTGTAAAAGGGGGATGACCTGCTCGCGGAAAATCGTGGCCAATCGACTCAGTCGGTTGTCTTCTTTGAGCGGCAAGAAGTACGCATGCCCCAAGGCGTGGTCGCGATCAAGCAAGGCCTCGATGCGCTGATTCATCACTTCGAGCAAGCGCACCATCGACACATCGCCCACCTTCACATTGGACAACAAAGCGGGGTTGGGGGCCATTTCATGAAAGACAAAACGACGTCGCAACGCCACATCGAGCGAGGTCAAAGACCGATCGGCGGTGTTCATGGTGCCGATCAAGTAGACGTTGTCTGGAATAGAAAACGGCTGCTTGGAATAAGGCAACACCACCTCCAGCGCCTCGGGGGCACCCGCGCGCTTGCTCGGCTCGATCAGGGTGATCAAATCGCCCAAGATGCGCGACACATTGCCACGGTTGATCTCGTCGATGATCAACACCCGTGGCTCCGGGCTTGAGCGAGCAGACAGATGACGCTCCAAGCGCCCCAAGTCGATGGATGAGGCTTGTAATTGGTACAAAGTCATTTGACTGAACTTTTTATGCATCAACTCGGTGTAAGCCAAAGATGGCTCGTATTGGCGCAACCAGCGCACCGACCTTTTTTGCGCATAACCTCCCTCAAGGGGTTGCGCCTCGTGGGTGTAAGGCCCGGTGATTTCGCCAATGGCGCGGAATTTCAAATTGCCATCGCTGACCACCACCAGGTCACCCGCTTGCATGTCGGCGACAAAAGTCAAGACACTCGTGACCCGGTAATCGTAAGAGGGGTCGTCAATGGCGATGCCGTGCTCACGGTAACGCTGGACGATCTGAGCGCGCGTGGTGCAACCCGTGAAATCGATCTGATCGCCATAACCCAGCAAAATGCAACCATGGGCCATGCACAGGTCGTAGACATGGGCGTCTTGTCCTTGGGTGTCACCCAGCGACATTTTCCAAATACGCCGCTGAGGGATCTCCTCGATCGTGGCGCTGACAGGCTGAGCGTCTGCGCGCGCCGCTTCGCACAACGTTTTGAACACCCCATCGCTCACCTCGTAGCGCAACTGACCACTGCTTTCATCGGTGTACGCTCGGATCCCTTCCACAAAGTCTTCGTAGCTGTAGCTTTGGTGAAAGGTCACAAAGCGAATCTTTTGCTCGGCCAACAATTGGTCAAAACGGGTTTTCAGCTCGGCACGTTGACTGCGGTGCTCGGTCAAAAACACGGGGTCCAAAATCTCTAACGCCGCTTCGATGGTGTGATGGGTTTTGCCGGTTCCCGGAGGGCCGTAAAAAATTTGATTGTGTGCGGGGGTCATGGTCTGCAAGGGCTCAGGGGATTCGGCCGCGGGCGCGTCGGTGCTGGTGACGGGTTCATCGGCCTGCTGGGTGGCCCGGCTGGGGGCCAGCCCCAGCCGAGGGCTGTACAGGGCGGTCATGAACCCGTGTCGAGTCAGCAAAGGGTCTCGCGCTCGGGCCAGCTCAAAATAAGCCATCAGGCGTTGCATGCGCGCGATCGGTTGTCGGATCGGCGGGATCTGATCGGGCGGACAGCCCAAGGCCAACAAAAAATGCCCCAGGTGATCCGAAGATGAAATGGGCAAGCTGTGGTTGGGGTGGTAACAAGCCAGCAAACGCAATTTGCGGCCATCGCCCACCGTCAATCGAGGCTCAACCCCCGCACGCTGATAAATCTGCGTGTCGTCGTCGATCCAACTGAGGTCTTGTTGCGGGTCGGCGCGGGCGATGGTGGCCTGAACTTGCAAGGTGTAGCGCAAGGCCTGCTGGTCGCTGAGGCCTTGCAACCGGCGGTTTTTGTAGACCGAGCCATCGCCACGCACGTACATGATGTGCCCGCGCGACGTGCCTGGGGCATAGCGGCCCAAAACGGGTTCGAGCCCCCGTTCGATCCAACGGCAAAAGGTGTTGGGATCGCCTCGCCCCACACAGTACTGATCCAGGGTCAGTTCGGTCAGTCGATCGGCTGGAAACAGCTCCAAGAACTGCTCGTACAGCGGAAATTGTGTGGGGTCTTGGTGGGCGTCTGGACCCATCGCTTCAATTTCTCGAAGCAAGGACTCAAAGTTGTGGTTTGTCACGGGCGGCATGGGGTACAGCTTTCTCAATGCGAGGGCGCTTCAATCGCCATGGTGTTCATTAGACCACCAGCGGGGTAAGCTCAAGACCAAGCCGCTCCATAATACCCAAATGAATCTTTGCCACCACTCGCCCCAAACCAGCCTGTCCTGGCGCACCCTGTGCCTGGGTGCATTGACGGTCGTGTGGCTCATGGCGAACCTGAACCTCTCGCACGCGCAACGCGTCTACGACAGCCACGGCCGAACCATGGGCCGCATCGAGGGTGAGCGCATCTACGACAGCAACGGGCGTACCCTGGGGCGCGTCGAGGGTGGCCATGTGTATGACGCCAGTGGCCGAGCTTTGGGCCGCATTGAGGGCGATCGGGTCTATGACGCCAGTGGCCGTGCGCTGGGGCGCATTGAAGGCGAACGGCTGTACAGTGCCTCAGGGCACTTGATGGGCCGCATCGAGGGTGAACGGCTGTACGACGCTTCTGGCCGAACCCTGGGCCGCACCGAGGGTTTGCGACGCATGCAGACCGTGGTCTATTTTTTCTTTTTCATGTGAACCGCCCTCGGCCTTGGCTCACATGGCCAGCATGAAGAGCCGAATCACCACCCCCAGGCCCAGAATCCAGACCAAGGAGCGCAAGCTGGCGCGGTTGCTGACGTAGCAGTAGATGTAGATCAGTCGCAATACGATGTAAATCCAACCCCAAAGCGCGATTTCATCGGGCTCAACGTCAAACAGTGCAGGCACGATGACGGCAAAGGCAAACAAGGGGAAGGCCTCAAAACTGTTTTGCTGGGCTGCATCGGCACGGGCTCGAAACCCCTCCAGATGCCCCATCCAAGCACGGGGGTGGTGGTTGTCGTAGTCACGCGCCCCCCATTTGGCTATACCCGCACAGACATAGGGCAGTAAGCCAGCGATCAAGATCACGAGAGCGAGTTCATTCATGGCGATGCGGCCCACTTTGCGGCGGCCTTTGAGTAAGAATTTAGAAGCAAAAGTGGGACTATACCCTCAGCCAAGCGCTGCGCAACTGCACCCCTGCGACAACACCTATGGAGACATGGAATTGCGGTGCGAGAATCACCCAAAAAGCAACCGTCGCAAGAGTCGGATTGACCCAAGACCTAGAACCCACGTGGCGGATCAAAAATCGCAATCAGGAGACACCCCATGACATGGATTCACCCCCTTTTAGGCGCCCTGCTCTTGACCCTGGGCCTGCTTAGCAACGCTGGCGCACAAAGCGGCCCCTACCCTCAAAAGCCGATCCGCTTCATCAACAACTTCCCTCCAGGTGGTCCGTCGGATATTTTGGCTCGCAGCATGGCCGAGGCCTTGCAAAACGCCCTGAAGCAAACTTTTATTGTGGAAAACAAGGCAGGGGCAGGCGGCAATGTGGGGGCCGACGCGGTCGCCAAGAGTGCCCCAGATGGGTACACCGTGCTGTTCGGGATCGACACCGCCTTGACCGTCAACCCGCACCTGTACAAAGCCATGCCGTTCAAGCCCAGCGACCTCAAGCCGGTGATCATCATGGGCTCATCTGGCTTGCTGATCGGCACCCACCCAAGCACCGGTATCAAAACCTTGCCCGACTTGGTGGCCGCAGGCAAGCGCAAAACACTGAATTTCAGCAGCGGCGGCAACGGCAGTCCTGGTCACTTGGCAGCGGAAATTTTCATGGATGCCGCTGGCGTCCAGATTCAGCATGTGCCCTACAAAGGCAACACGCCTGCGGTCACAGCGGTGGTGGCCGGCGAAGTCGATGCGGGCGTGCTGGCCACTCCGGGCATGTTGCCGCATGTCAAATCGGGGCGCATCCAGCCCTTGGCGGTCACCAGCCGCCAACGCTCCAAAATGGCCCCGGACGTGCCGACCGTGGCCGAAGCCGGGCTCAAGGACTTGGAGTTGGAGGTGCTTTACCTGGTGATGGTGCCCAGCGCCACCCCCGATGCGGTGGTTCAGGTCTTGCAAGAGCACATGAAAGAAGCGCTGTTGCGGACCGACACCCAAGCGCGGCTGGCCAGCCTGGATCTGTTTTATGAAGGCGCCACCGGCACCGCCGCCGTTCGTCGCCTGAGTGATCTATCGGCGCGTTATGCGCGCATCGTCAAATCCACGGGCATGCAAGCCGAGTGAGCCTGAAATGAAACGACCGAATTTGATTTTTGTGGTGGCCGATGACCTCGGCTTTGCCGATCTGGGTTGCTATGGCGGGCGCGATGCCGACTTTGGACCCGTCTCGCCCAACCTGGATGCGCTGGCGGCCCAGGGCCTGAAACTGACCCAAGGCTATGCCAACTCGCCAGTTTGCTCCCCTACTCGATTTGCCCTCATGACCGCGCGCTACCAATACCGCTTGAGAGGGGCCGCCGAAGAACCCATCAGCAGCAAAAGCAAAGGCAGCACGACCTTGGGCCTGCCCCCAGACCACCCCACTTTGCCTTCCTTGCTCAAAGACGCGGGCTATCGCACCGCCTTGATCGGCAAATGGCACCTGGGCTATCCGCCCGCGTTTGGCCCGCTCAAATCGGGTTACGAAGAGTTTTTTGGTCCGATGTCGGGCGGGGTCGATTACTTCACGCACTGCAGCAACAACGGCACCCATGACCTGTATCTGGGCGATACCGAACACGCGCAAGAGGGCTACCTGACCGATTTGATCTCCCATCGTGCAGTGGACCATGTGCGCCGAATGGCTGGGCCCGAAGGCCAGGGCAAGCCTTTCTTTCTCAGCTTGCACTACACTGCGCCGCATTGGCCCTGGGAGACCCGCGACGACGCCCATCTGGCCCCACAAGTCAAAGACCATTTGTTTCACCTGGATGGCGGCAACATCGAGACCTACCGACGCATGATCCACCACATGGACGAAGGCATCGGCTGGCTGGTCCAGGCTCTGAAAGAAACCGGGCAACTCGAAGACACGTTGATCGTTTTCACCAGCGACAACGGGGGCGAGCGTTTCAGCGACAACTGGCCTTTGGTGGGCGGTAAGATGGACTTGACCGAAGGGGGCATCCGGGTGCCCTGGATCGCCCATTGGCCCCGCGCCATCGCGCCAGGTGGCATCAGTGCCCAACCTTGCATGACCATGGACTGGTCAGCCACCCTGCTGGAGCTGGGCGGCGCCCAAGCCGCCCCTGACCTGCCTTTGGATGGCGTGTCGTTGACCGGCGTGTTGCAACAACCCACGCACCGCTTCGAGCGTCCCTTGTTTTGGCGCATGAACCACCGAGGTCAGCGGGCCATGCGAGATGGCCCCTGGAAGTATTTGCGGGTCGATGGGCACGACTATTTGTTTAACCTGGAGCAAGACGCCCGCGAACGGGCCAATCTGGGCCAACGCCACCCCGAGCGCCTGGCCGACATGCGCGCCCGCTGGCAAGCATGGAACGACACCATGCCCCCGATCCCCGAAGACGCCCTGGTCAGTCTGGGTTACTCGGTCAAAGACATGCCCCAGCGCTGAGCCTGCGATTTGACAAAACACCTCACCCGCCTAACATCTGAACATGAAACGGGGCCCGCGCCCCGAAACGGAGTCCTAACATGAACATCGACCGCATCCACCATGTGGCCTACCGCTGCAAAGACGCCAAAGAAACCGTGGACTGGTATGTCAAAAACCTGGGCATGAACTTTGTCTTGGCGATCGCCGAAGACCAAGTCCCCAGCACCAAAGCGCCCGACCCTTATATGCACGTTTTTCTCGATGCGGGGCATGGCAATGTGCTGGCGTTTTTTGAACTGCCCAACTCCCCTGACATGGGGCGCGACGAACACACACCCAACTGGGTGCAGCACCTGGCCTTCAAGGTCAAGACCTTGGAAGAACTCCAAGAGAGCAAAGCCCGGCTCGAGGCCAATGGTGTGGAGGTGATCGGGATCACAGACCACACCATTTTCAAGTCGATCTACTTTTTTGATCCCAATGGCCACCGCCTGGAATTGGCCTGTGACGTCGGCACCCCCGAGATGTACCAAGAGCTGGACCGCGTCAAATGGGCCATGCTGGAAGAATGGAGCCAAACGAAACGGGCCCCCAAACACGCGGCATGGATGCACGAAAAGGAATACGCCCAGCCATGACGACCCCATCCACCGAACTGCTCGCCACCCTCGCCCCCCAGCTACAAAGCTGGGTCACATCGGCCCAAACTGAGGGTTGTGATTTCCCAATACAGAACTTGCCTTTCGGGCGTTTTCGCACCCGCGCCGATGAAGCCTGGCGCATCGGGGTAGCGATCGGTGACCAAGTGCTGGACCTTCAGACCGCTGGGGTGATCGATCACGCCGACATGGGCCGCTTGCTGGCCATGGACAAAGCGCAGCGTTTGGCTTTGCGCAGTACCCTTTCCCAAGGTTTGCGCGCTGGCAGTGCAAAGGCCGCCAGCTGGGCCCAAGCCCTGCACCCACAAAGCAGCGTCGAGATGGGTTTGCCCTGTGACGTAGGGGACTACACCGACTTTTACGTGGGCATCCACCACGCCACGGCGGTGGGCAAGCTGTTTCGCCCCGACAACCCCCTGTTGCCCAATTACCCCTGGGTGCCGATTGGCTACCATGGCCGGTCCTCGACCCTGTTGGTGTCGGGACAATCGTTTCGTCGTCCCCACGGACAGGTCAAAGCACCCGACGCGGCCGCCCCCGTGTTGCAAGCCAGCGCCCGACTCGATTACGAGTTGGAACTGGGCATCGTGCTCGGAACGGGCAACGCGCGGGGCACGCCGATCCCGATCGAACAGGCCGAGGACCATGTGTTTGGCTTGACCTTGTTCAACGACTGGAGTGCGCGCGACATCCAGGCCTGGGAGTACCAACCCTTGGGGCCCTTTTTGTCGAAAAGCTTTGCCAGCACGCTGTCACCGTGGATGGTGACGCTGGAGGCCTTGACGCCTTTTCGACGCCCCTTCGTACGGGCCGCCGATCAGCCCCAACCACTGCCCTATTTGTCTTGCGACCACAACAGCCAGGCTGGGGCCTTTGACATCCAACTGGAAGTGCTGATCCAGACCCCCTCGATGCGCGAAGCGGGCGTGCCGCATGAGCGCATCAGCACCTCCAATTTCGCGCAAGCCGCCTATTGGACGGTGGCCCAAATGGTGACCCACCACACCATCAATGGTTGCGCCCTTCGGCCTGGCGATCTGTTTGGCTCTGGCACCTTGTCGGGGCCACACCCCGAGCAAGCGGGTTGCTTGCTCGAACTAACGGTGGGTGGCAAGCAGCCCTTGACACTGCGCAACGGCGAAAAGCGCACCTTCTTGCAAGATGGTGACAGCGTGGCCCTGAGGGCCTATTGCGAAGCGCCTGGGGCGGCGCGCATCGGCTTTGGGGAATGCGTGGGCATGGTGACGGCTTAGACCCTTGGGCATGGGCTTGAGTTCAGGGTTTGCGTTGCAACTCGATCACCCAATACTCCCCACCTTTTTTCTCCGCAACAAAGCGCACCACATCGCCCACGGCCAAATTTTGCAACAGGCTGGGGTCATTGACCTTGAACACCATGGTCATGGACGGCATTTGCAGTTGGGTGATTTCTTCGTGACGCAAGGTGATCTTCTGATTCGCCAGATCGATGCGACGAACCTCTCCCACCGTGGGCGTGGTCGCCACCGAAGCTGCGCTCGCCGGGGAACGGACCTCGTGCGCACCATGCGCGCCGATCTGAGCCGATCCGATCATGGGCAAGCTCATGACACACAAGGCGCTCAAGTAAAGGAGTGAACGAGAAGAAAAGGTTTTCATGGGAATGTCTTTTCAGTGTGTCAAAAAAGAGAAGTCTGGTTCCAGATTTGGGTTCAATGGACTGTGGGGCCTGTATGGCCTGAATGCCCCGTGGGTTTGCGCACCTGCACTTCCACCGCGGGCGCTGGATCTTGCGCCCGAGGCATGGCCTGCCCCCCGTGACCCTGGTGCTGAATGACATCCGGGCTGGGGCCCATGTGTTCGCGGGCGATGGTCCCTGGGGTGTGCTGAAACCACCCCGGATCGGTGTGATCGCCTCGCTTTTGATCGGCACGGACCTTGAGGACGCTGAACATGCCGCCCATGGCGACCGGACCAAAAGGCCCTTGCCCGGCCATCATGGGCACGGTGTTGTCGGGCAAAGGCATGGCCATTTCGGTCATGTCGTGCATACCCCGCTCGCCCATGACCATGTAGTCGGGGATCAAGCGATGGATCTTCGCGCCCACCTCGCGGTGATCTACCCCGATCATGGTCGGCACGTTGTGACCCATGGCGTTCATGGTGTGGTGACTTTTGTGGCAATGGATGGCCCAGTCCCCCACTTCGTCGGCTACAAATTCGAGTTGACGCATCTGACCCACTGCGATGTCGGTGGTGACCTCAGGCCAGCGCGCGGTGGGCGGCACAGGCCCGCCATCGGTCCCGGTGACGGTGAACTCGTGGCCATGCATATGGATCGGGTGATTGGTCATGGTTAAGTTGCCCACCCGAATCCGCACTTTATCCATTTTTCTCACCACCAAGGGATCGATCCCCGGAAACACTCGGCTGTTCCAGGCCCAGATGTTGAAGTCCAACATGGTCATGATCTTGGGGGTGTAGCTGCCAGGATCGATGTCAAATGAGTTGAGCAAAAAGCAAAAGTCTCGATCGACTTCGGCAATGTGGGGGTGCTGACCTTTGGGGTGGGTGATCCAAAGGCCCATCATGCCCATCGCCATTTGCACCATCTCGTCGGCGTGCGGGTGGTAAATGAAGGTCCCCGGTCGACGTGCCACAAATTCATAGACAAAGGTCTTGCCAGGCTCAATGCCGGGCTGGGTCAGGCCGGTGACGCCGTCCATGCCATTGGGCAAACGCTGACCGTGCCAGTGCACACTGGTGACCTCGGGCAATTGGTTGGTGACATAGACGCGAACCCGGTCGCCTTCGACCACCTCGATGGTGGGGCCAGGTGACTGACCGTTGTAGCCCCACAGGTGGGCTTTGAAGCCTGGGGCCATTTCACGCACCACGGGCTCCGCCACCAGATGGAACTCTTTCACCCCTTGGTTCATGCGCCATGGCAGGGTCCAACCATTGAGGGTGACGACCGGGTTGTAGGGGCGCCCGTTGGGGGGAACCCAGGGCGGCATGGTCGATGCGTCGCGCTGGATCACGGGCTCGGGCAAGGCCGCCAAAGCGTGCCGACTCACGGCCAGGGCCGAAACGGCCGCCCCGGCGGTGCTGGCCCATTTGAAAAAAGATCTTCTGTCGTTCATGGGAAGTCCTTTCAATGCCCCGCCGGTGCGGCGTTGGCGGTACTCGATGTCACGAGACCGGGCGCACCGACGGGTCGCCCCATCAAATGGGCTTGTAAAGCCGCCTCGGCGAGCCAAAACTGCTGATCGGCCTTGATGGCGGCCCCCACCGCCGAAACCTGATCTCGAGCGTCAGCCAACAACTCAAACACGCCGATCAACATGCCGTTGTAGCGCAGCACGTTTTCATCGGCGATGACTTTGCGCAGAGGCAAGACCTCGGTCTTGAAGTGGCGACTGATGTCGTGGGCGCTGCGATATGCGGCATAGGACTCACGCAAGCCAGAGGCCGCCTGACGCAAGGTGGCCTCCAACTGCTGAGCGGCCATCAGGGTCTGAGCGTTCATGGCGTCGCGGCGCAGGTCGCCCTAGTCAAACACCGGCAGTCGCACCCCCACCTCATAGCCCCTGCTGTCGCTGCGACTGCCAGAGGCTGTGTCGGTCACACGGCCTCGGCGCGCGCTCAGTTCGATGTCGGTGTAACTGAATGC
>JACCEC012629514.1_pt1 | contig 11128 bp, 14 predicted proteins | sample 7450121 | NCBI WGS metagenome assembly JACCEC01 (sample SAMN15323455, study PRJNA562643) | freshwater metagenome | isolation source: river surface water | place: USA:Blue River Watershed | collected 2017-08-18 | reverse complement strand
ATGCGAGTTTAGCGGGAATTAATGAGGACCCACCAACTTTAATTGGATTGCCTGAAAAACACGCATCTATTGTTCGAGCTCCTTATAAAAAAAAAGGAGGAAAGCGTAATAAAACGCAAAAAATAAGGCGTTTGAAGCATTAATTGATTATATCAATCATTGATGAGATATTTATTATATTTAGATATATTATAAATGAACGTAAGAGCGGATAATGATACTGATACGAGAACACCAGTTCATATTGTGTTGGTAGATTTAATTAGGTATCGTGATAGACTTATGGCAGAACATATGGTTATGATGGATAGAATTGATGCTACACATATCAACGCACAAAATACGAATGGACCTTTGACACAAACGCAAATCAATCAAATTTTCCAACAGAGTGATATAAAAGAAACCGAAATAAACAACGAAATGTCAAAAATAGAAAAGATTGAGCGTTTGATATCATATATTCAAGAATATATGGAAGATAAAATATTGCCACAAATTGATACAGTAGCCAAAGAATTAAATAACTGGAATTTAAGTTATGGTCTTCAGGGGGCACTTAAGCATAAAATCAATGATATGGCAAAAAAGGATGGTTCTATATTAGATTCGATGACTGAAGAAGTTCTTGATGTTTTTAATGCTCCTTATACAAAAGCACCTTATCCAAAAAAAGGTGGTAAAAAACGACGTAATAAAACTACTCGAAAATATGTTAGATAAAAATAAGAAAATGTTGTGTACCCTCGTTCTGTAATTATGTAATTATGTAATTGTGTAATTGTGTAATTGTGTAATTATGTAATTGTGTAATTGTGTAATTGTGTAATTATGTAATTGTGTAATTATTTATTGAATAAAACAATAAATAATAAGTTATCTATACTTAGTTATCTTTTATAATCCACGGTTCTTAATATAGGGAGAGAGTAAGATGCCGAAGGTACTGTCGCGTAGCGACAGGAAGAACCGTAGGTTCTTTCTAGAGTTCATCGCCCACACGTGGAGCTAAGAAGAATAATAATCTCGCTCCGCCATTTTTTGCGTCATCATCATCATCATTATCCATATCATTCTTATCCAAATAATAGGTAACACGTAAAGGAAATTCATTACTAAGTTCAATCATAATTTGATTTGATACTTTATAGAAACTACAAATATTCGCCATATGAACTAATGAAAATGACAATCGCATATTCTCTCCTTCTGCGATTGCAAACATATTTAAATCATCAATAGGAATAACAACAGACATATTACCATTATCTCTTCCATTTGATAATAAACGTATTTCTTCTTCATTACATTGAAACATAATATCTGTCCCAAATAATTTCAATTGATTTATGATTGTAGAAAAATGCGACGATTCAAGAGAGAATTCAGCGGAACATTCAAACGCAGGGATATCCATTAATTCAGATTCCAAAGAAATCAATGGAACCGTGAAATGTTTATCATATTCTTTGGCATTTGGTTTTGTACTAGGTTGTCCAATAAAATGAATTAATAAACTGTCGGTTTCATTTTCATCATATTCGATATTTAATTCTTGATTTTCTTCTCTCGTACTTAAGATTTTAAAAAGAGTGACTGTATTTACACCTAATATATGAGAACTTGCTTTTCCAGTATATCGATATACATCAAACCAAGAAGCGGGGATATGAATTTCGAAAATCGATACGTGTGAACTATCCATACCTTGCGCATAAATTCTCTCTTTCTCGAAGAATAGATTTAAGTGTTCACCGAAGAGTTTTAGATTCTGAAAGACAGAAGTGAATGTTTTGATTTTATCTTTATTAGTAATAACGAGATTCATATTTTATGTGTCTGTTATAATCGTTATAATCTTATTATTTATATCAATTCGATATCAATATTATCCGTATCAATATTATCCGGTATTTTACTTATGTGAATAATACATTTCATTTGTGGGTAGTAAGTGAATTGGTATATCTCTCTGTAGAATATTATAAAATGTTCGATAAGAAATACATATATCATTATATTTTCGCAATTACAGTGATAGGAGTCGCAGCATATTTTTCAGGTAAAATCAAGGATTCATTAGACCCATATGAAACAGAAAACGCAGCAATCCGTCAATATTTATTAAATGAGAGCCCACTTTATGGAATGAATCGCCCGAAATTATGGATTCATTCAAAATATGAGGTAAATTCTCGACAATGGCGCGACTTTATGTCGCGCAATACAACAGACTTGAATCAACCATATATACATCTCACTATTAAAACAATTATTAATCATTGTGGTAATGATTTTAATATTTGTTTAATCGATGATGAAACCTTTAGTAAATTAATACCGACTTGGGATGTTGATTTAACTCAAATGGCCGAACCATTTCGCAGTCATTTCCGAGAGCTTGGAATGTCTCAATTAATCTATTTATACGGTGGAATTCGTGTCCCGAATAGTTTTATTTGTTTAAGAAGTCTTAAAGAGATATGGGACCATATTTCGACAAATCCGAATCAAATTTATGTGGGTGAATTTTTAAATCATACTTGTAATATCGAGAGAAAAACCGAGAATCGAACCACAATGCCATCGACATATTTAATCGGTGCAACCAAATCTTGTCCAGAGATGGGAAAATTCGTGGAATTCTTAAAAACACGTTGTCGTTATCCTCATTATACATCTCTCCCAACATTTATTGGAGAGTCACAACATTGGTTATTGGATAGTGTTGAACAAGGAACCGCGACTCTTATTTCTGGAAAGATGATTGGAACTTTAACAACAAAAGGGAAACCAGTGATTATCGATCAATTAATAAAAGAGAGTTATATTGATATCGATACAGATACGGTTTATGGTGTTTATGTTCCAGCTGATGAGATTTTATTACGCGAAAAAATGGAATGGTTCGCGAAGATATCTGGTTCGGAAGCATTAAGAGCAAATACAATGATATCAAAATATTTAACAGCATCTCTCGGAGAGACAATCAATGAATATACAAGGAAAAAATATAGTTCGGAATTTTCAGTGACAACTTTATAAGGATTGGAACTAATATTTATGTTTAGGGTGAGAGACAGAATAAAAAATCTATAATTGCTATAGAAATGTCTAATTATACTTTTGGAGGTCCTTATCAAGGATATGTAGCCAAACCAACTATGGGAAAAACGAATGATTCTGAGATTACCGCAATGCGTAGTGTATTAAAACGAGGTTGGAATACTGCTTTTGCGAATAATACTTATAATAGTAAATCGCGTGTTACAACACCATTCCGTGCTGTGAACAGTTTGGGAGATTATTTACAGCGTCAAAACTATGTATGTGGAGGTCCAAATCCCAATGGTTCGATTTCCAAAACTGCTGGTTTAAGTCGTCATTTGGGTGGTGCTCGGTCAGCTTGTGATGGAACAGGAGTTCCTGCGACCTCTTGTAATCCGAAATTCGTAAGTGATAGTTCTGATTATATTCGTTTTAAAAAACAGAGAGCCTATAATGTGAATTATAACGATATTAAGTATTAAGTATTCGATAGTATAATAGTATAATACAATACACACTGAATATTCGAATATATAAGATATTACATAGTATAATATGTAATATATAAAAAACGCGAATAATATGAATATATAAAAATCTCTCTAACAATTTATAAAAATGTCTGAACAAGAAGATTATTTAAATCAATTACAGGGATTAAAAACAGAATATTATGAAACAAATTCGAAAAAAATGTTATTCAGAAAAAAAGAGAAATTCGATTGTGCCTCTCAAATTGCCCAAAATATCGATATGAATTTAGCATTTCAACGAATGATAATTATTAATGAAAACACGATTTATCTGAATTATCCAGTATTTAAAATGGTAGCGAGTCCATCCATATATTATGATTTAACTTATCATATTTTCGGTGTTGTTGAGAGATTAACTGCTCAACATCCAAAAATACATGCTATATTAGATTTAAAAGGATTAACTATTAGTGCTGTTGAGAGATATAAGGATTTTGTATTAATGGTATCGGAAGAAGGAGTAAAAAATGGAAAAAATTTATTGGGATATGTAGATAAGATTTATTTTCAAAACCCACCGAGTTTCTTAAAACAGATTTTGGGAGTCTTTTTACCACTTTTAGACCCAGTAATTAAAGATAAAATTGTGCTATAGCGGGTGAACCAATGGTATTATGTGCACACCGAGATGGTCTATAAAAATTGAATCTGTTTAAGTATGATTATAACCAATGTATTATGTGGCAACAAAGTTCATATTTAACAACACCAATAACAATGTCTTCGAACAACAATATTCAATTTAAAAATCCTCGTTTGAATGAAATCTCAAGTGATAAACAAATCGCAGAATTAGAACGCGAAGCACTCATTGCGGAATTTATAGCATATTTGATGAATCGTCGTAGTACTGATCCCGTTTATCAAAATCAGTTTGACACATATTTTGACACATATAAACCGTTGATTGACAGACTAATAAATAAAACTGAACTGGACATTCACGGAAAAAGAATATTTATCGAATTGATAGACTATGTAGCAGATGCGATTTGGACAACAGATAATTATGCTGATAAATACGGAACTACTCATCATCAACAAACAAAAATCTACGATGAACCTGAATTGAATTTGTGCTCAAAACTTCTGAATAATTTGGATTCAGAACTTATCTATGATTTGGAAAACGCATATGACATAGCATATGAGAAATCATGTTAATTAAACGCTTATCGAATCTATAAAAAAGATAAAATATAATATCAGAAAAACAAAATACCCTTAAAGAATTTTCGTCTTGGACAAAAATAAATGTCCAAACAACTTTTTCTAGAGGACTTTCTAATTTATATATATTTTTGATTATTTTTAATGTTTTTTACTTTTTTTTCAACTTTTATACGATAAAAAATCATAAAAACTGAAAATGTATTTTTTGGTGCCAGAAAAAATACTGGCACTTTTCATTATGCCAGAAAAAATACTGGCATAATGTTGAAAATGCCAGAAAAATTACTGGCAAAATTGGGAGGAGAGACATAGTTCACATCTAGGTATCCATTCGAACACATTTTCCAACTGGAAATCGAGGAACTCCATATTCACTTAATTCTTGATAAACTACTGTTAATTTCTGTCCCATATATTGTGTCGCATTATTAAATAATTCTCTCCTATATTCAATCGAACCTTTCGGTCTCACATTGAATCTTGTTCCACCTTCTTCAATCTCACATTCCCAAATAACAGTTCCTTGATCTCTCCCTTCACCTTCACTATAACCAACAATCGTATATTCAGATTCCATAAATTCCTTATATTTCTGTAAATCTTTACTTCGATAATTCTGTGTATATTTTCCTTCAATATTACGCAACATTACACCTTCATATCCTGCCTCAACACATCTACGGAAATAATCGCGAAATTCCGTATCTGTTTGTGCGATACATGTTTCTACACGAAATAATCCGCCATATTTCTCTCGATTCGCCTGTAAATCGATTTCTAATTTATTCAAACTCTTATTTCTCGCATAAAAAGGAATCGTATTCGAAACATCTACAATATCATAAATATGGTAATGTATTTTCTTTAATAATTCGCGATCGGATTCAGTTAATGTTTGTTTTTTAATTAATCCAACAGCAACTTCAAATGGTAAATCGTGTGTATATAATTCACCATCGAATACAATTGTTTGCTGTTGTTGTGCGACTTCTTGAAAAATAGTGGTTAATGATTCGACAATATGAGGAAAATTATCGAGAGAAAAATGAGAACCAGTTCTCGATTGTAGATATACAGTATTATGTTGAAATGACGCAATACATCGGACACCATCGAGTTTTGGTTGAATATAACAGGGAAACATAATTACATTTTTATGTTTGGTACCGGGTTCTTTAACAACATATGTTTGTGCCAACATTGGATAGAATTTTTTCACACGAACTTCATCTTGATTTCCTGTAGGAGTTAAACAATAATTTTCCTTTTCTTTTTTATCGACCCATTTTTTTTTGACTTCTGCAACACATTGTTGTACAGCAGTTGTTTCATTTTTTTTCCCTAGATTTTTGCCTTCTGTTACAAAACGTTCGGTTTGTTGAAGACGACCATTCCATTGCCCGTGGAAAATGATGTATTTAGCGATTTTATCGGGAACACGCTCATATACTTCATAATACCATAATTTGACTTTCCCGTTTTTATCACGACCATATAGTTTAGGTGAAGTTTCGACAGGATTCCATTGTTGATTTGATTGTTGTTGCATATTCTATTTGTTGATTTATTTAGGCGAATATAAGAAACGTAGGGGGTATTGTTTTATGTTTATTTTGACGTTTTTTTATATTTTCGTTAATTATTAAAATCAGAATATTTTTGAAAAATGTCAACAACACAAACTCCTGCAACTCCTCCTCCTGCTACTCCTCAAACAAATGCTTTAACTACTTCTGAATCTTACAGAATGCCTAGTGCTGAAACTCTACAGAGTGCTATTAGAGTTGCTATTACCGAAGACCGACCCATTATGATGGATTATTGGACAAGTAGTTTAGATAAAACTGCTTGTATTGGTGTTAGTGGAACTGGTGCTGAAGCATCAAAATTATTGGTGAAATCTCAATATGAGTATACAAGTCCTATCCAAAAAATCTTCAAAGTGAAAGATGAATTTGTAATTATGACTGAAAACTCAATCTATTTGGTAGATGCCAAAATTAAAGTGAATAAAATCGATTCTTAAGTCGATTTGAATAAATCGATTCTTAAGTCGATTTGAATAAATCGATTCTTAAGTCGATTTGAATAAATCGATTCTTAAGTCATAAATATGCTAATTCTAATAAATAACAATATTTTATTCAAAATAATATATTGTGAAAAGTGTTATAATTTACACATGTTTACACATATTTCTTATAAGCAACCCAAAGACCAGAGAGACCGACCAAAATATAGACATATTTGGCAATGGTGAAACCAAAGACGGATTCAACCAAGTCATTTCCAGAAACACCAATTAAAAGCCAGTTAATAGCACCAATAAGAACAAGAATGAAAGCAATGTTGTAGAGATTCATTTTATACAATTTATTTCTACGTTTCTTTTTGTCCGCAACCCTCCATTTTTCTCTCTTATCCGATTTTTGATTTCCTAAATTGTCGCCGAACGTAATAAATCAATACATTCCTGTTTTTTCATTTTAGACACTACCTTCGATTCTGCTAAACCGCGACTTGTTATTAATGATTTGAGAGTTTTCAAATCCATTTTCTGATAATCAGTTGAGTCATTCTTATATACTGGTGTAATATCCATCTCTTCAATACCATTCGTCTCTTCAATACCTAACTCAACTTCAATTATTTCCGGTTGGTCTTTTTCTTCCTCTCGAATATGTTCTGTTTCTTCTGATTTGGGTTCTGTATCCGCAATTTTATTCACAGAAACAATATGTTCTGAATGTTCGAGAGGTGTATTTGGCAACGAAACATCATCTTCATCTGCTTTCAAATCACATAAATTTTGGTCAATATCAATTGGAATTTCATCATCAATCTCTGTTAGATTTACCACGATTTTACGAATTTTTGGCTCTTCAACAGGATTCATAATTTCATCTGGTAAATATTCAATATCAATTTGAGGTTCTGATTCTGATTCTGTATCTGATTCTGTATCTGATTCCGTATCATATTCGGATTCCGTCTCGGATTCGGATTCGGATTCTGTTTCTAAAATTTCTACCTCTTCTTTTTCCATTTTTTGAATAGGTTTTATAGGGGATGAATGGAAAATAAATGGTGAAATTGTTGGTTGTTGCTGTGGGAAAGGAAATATAAAAGGATTCACAGAGGGTGGTTGAATCGATGGTCTAAATAAATTCGATTGGACACGGTCTTGCACCGAGTCGAGTTCATTTTGAAGAAATCCAACTTTTACTTCTAAATTCGCAATACGCGTTTTTAAAAAGAATGTTAGAAAACCAACTAAAATAATTAAAATTCCGACAACTAATAATAAAACGGATTCAAAAAAAACAGTGGATAAACTCATCTTATATTTATGTTGTAAATCATAACTTGACTCTTAACCGCAACCAAGAATGCCCAATTACAGATTTGTTTAATTGATGTTTAATTGGTCTTGACGTTGTTGTAATGGATCCGCGGATAATAATTGGTTTCCTCTATAGAAAAAGTGTGTTAATACTAAAAATCCTTTATAAGCATATAAAGCTACTAAATCGACTAACCAAGGAAATATAATGAATAATAATGCTACACCAATACTAAATGGTGGCGTATATTCACCGGAAATAGATTTCATTATTAAGAGCATAACCAGAAACACGAGAATTATAAAATATGATATTTGTAATAATCTCGTAATGAAATGAATATTTAATGAATCTGTCCTGATATAATTGGCGCGTTGTGTATCGACAGCACTGGTCTGTTTTAAATGGTTTATCGTTGTTGTTAAATCATTGTTTAATTGGGTTGCTGTGTTAAGTTTAGAGGCATCATCTCCACTAGACATTATTATAATATAAGAACATGTGTAAATATGGGGGCTACTTACCCGGAATAATTATCGGATAAATAAAGTAAAGTATGCAAACTATTGGTTCGCGCGCTCAAGTATTTCATGGAAATGCTCAACATACTGTCGGTGGTCTTATGAAAAAAGATTTAATGCGTAATAAGAGAGGTCGTATCGTAAGTCGTCGTAAACATCAATCGGCAAAACGTAAGAATAATTTAGTAAAACATGGTTTCGGAACTAAAAAAGGATATTTTGGAATTGTTGAATGTAAAGGTACTGGTAGAAATAGAACTTGTAAACGTGTTTAGATAATCGATAATAAGGAATAATAGGAAATAGAAAAAATAAGTTATAGTTTTTCAATAACAATGTAAAACTATAGAATACAAGATATCTATCAAAATCAAATAATGGAATCTTTTTTTAATTTAATAAGAGTATCCAGTACTGTTCCTCCCAAATTATGTATACTTTTGGATATCGATGAAACGATGATTCAATATGTAAATTATCCAATTGGGAGAGATTATGAATATTTTAATCATATTACAATACCGATTCGTAATCCTCCGAAACCAAATCCGATTGTTGTTTTTCGTCCTTTTCTAGATGTGTTTTTTAAATTTGTCAGTCAAAATAATATTCATTTAGGTATTTGGACATATGGCGGTTATTTTCACGCTCAAGCAACCGCAAATCATTGGATTCCATTTTTTATTGAGAATATTGAAAAAGAAGCGGGTATAAAACTGAATCCTCCAATTAAATTCGATTTTGTATATTGTGATAAAGATTATACAGATTGGAAAAATAATCGAGAAGACGGTCATCATAAAGATTTAAGAATGATTTATGAGAGACATCCACATTGGACACCAGAAAATACAATAATTATTGATAATTCGATATTTAATATTAATCATATCCATAATGTAAGTAATGGAATTCTTATCCAACCATTTCAACCAAGTTCTAATGATTTGTTTTCCTATGAAGATGCGAAGAATGACCATGTATTTTTAGACGATATAATTCCGATATGTTATAAATTAATTCATCGTGATAAGCCAGTTCAACGTGATAAGCCAGTTCAATCAAATAAATCATTATCAATACAAGAAGTATTAGAACCGTATAAATTTAAAGTATCTTCGGATTCAGTTGCTATATTTACTGTTGGGAATAAAATTCATAATCATGAGGGAGATTATATTTTTGTAAAACGAGAGATTCCACATTTATTTGAACGCGCGAAAAAACGTACAAAGAAAAACGAGAGACATAATAACAAGGATTCTATTGTAGAATAATGAAATATGTAATGGCAAATATTCAAATACCTCTCGAGATGGATTTCGATAATAATGGTGAAGTTACATATAATGTTCTAGAAACCCATATGAAAATGGATTTTCAAATGATTGATTCATTACCTGAAAAAAGTGCGATACCAGTGAACCAGAGTTTATTAGACTTAATCGAATCTCTCGGATTTCAAAAAACAAATGATAATAAATCAACAAACTATGATTCAACGAACGATGATTCAACTGAAAATCGTATTATCATAAAAAAACGTGAGAATACTAAAAAATCTCTCAATAAAACGTTTAAGAATATTATGAAAAAAGTAAGACATATTACTTACAGGAATTATCAATAAATTAATTTGATACTATATAAGATACTGGTCTAGATTCGGCAATACGTTTATAATATCTGGATATATGATTTTCCCCATTTTCTAATTGTTCTAATGTTTCACAATCAATCTCTCCTGCTTCATTAGAATAATATACGTGTCTGATAATATATCCTTTTTTTATTGGTATTTTCTTCATTTTTTGGACACAATGATAACAAGGACGACTGCTTTGTATTTTTCCATAAATAGATACACGAATTACTAATATTTCTATAGGGATTGGATTTTTATTTCTACAACGAATATTTGGAAGATTTAAAATGGCATCTTGTTCAGCATGGATTCCAGGCTTTAATCCGGATTTGTCGCCAGGTTGATTAATACCGAAAGTAATTGGATTAATGACCTTTCCCTTTCCCTTTCCCTTTGAATATACAGGCGATATGATTATAATTTCCACAAGAGCATGAATTTAATGGGACTGCGTTTTCATTATTATTGGAAGGAAGACAGAAACGCTTCTTATACATAGTTTCGAGGAGCTTGTTCATTTGAATAGGCGTAGAATAAATTCTGATTATGAATATTATAATCAGAATAAAATAATAAGATAGATTCAATTTTAGGGGGAACTAATAGTTCCCCCTTACCCCCTCCTTAATTATAAGTATCATCAACAGTTTTCAGTATATTAACAATGAAAATATAAAAATTTATAGTTGTCAATTATAAATTTTTATAAATATTATTAAAATGCCTTGTTATAGGGAATGTCGACCAAAGGTCGACATTCCTTTGTAAAAACCTAGATAAGAGCCTAGTTATTCCTTACCTTCCGAACGTATGTGAGGAAGGTAATTCTTAAGGAGGTGGTAAGGAGGAACGTAGTTCCTT
>JACCEC011171478.1_pt1 | contig 11129 bp, 8 predicted proteins | sample 7450121 | NCBI WGS metagenome assembly JACCEC01 (sample SAMN15323455, study PRJNA562643) | freshwater metagenome | isolation source: river surface water | place: USA:Blue River Watershed | collected 2017-08-18 | reverse complement strand
CCAACGTCGGCATCATCCTGCTCAACCAGAAAAACCAGGTGTTCTGGGGCAAGCGCATCCGCACCCACAGCTGGCAGTTTCCGCAAGGCGGCATCGACCGTGGCGAAAGCCCCGAGCAGGCCATGTTCCGCGAACTGCACGAAGAGGTGGGTTTACAGCCGGATCATGTGCGCATCGTGGCCCGCACCCGCGACTGGTTGCGCTATGAGGTGCCTGATCGCTACATCCGGCGCGATGCGCGTGGCCACTACAAGGGCCAGAAACAAATCTGGTATTTGCTCCAGCTGGTGAAACCCGACTGGAATCTGAATCTGCGCGCCACCGACCACCCCGAGTTCGACGCCTGGCGCTGGAACGACTACTGGGTCCCGCTGGACGTGGTGGTGGAGTTCAAGCGCGGTGTCTACGAAATGGCGCTGAGCGAGTTGGCGCGTTTTCTGCCTCGCCAGGATGCACGCAACCGCTACTTGCGCTCGGGTAGCCCGCGCCACCGGGACTCGCCAGACCTGGTGCCGGCGCAACCCGCTGACCTGGAGCTTCCGCCCGGGGCCAGCTTTGACCCAGACCCGCAACAACACTTGCGCGGTTGATGGGTGACGGGTGTGTTGAAGTCGCGGGCCTGGGAAAGGCCCGCGGCACTGGGCGCTGATCAGCGCGTCACCACCAGGTTGTCACGGTGAACGATCTCGGGCTCGGCCACATAGCCCAGCAACCGCTCGATATCGGTGGACGCCTTGCGGCACAGCAAACGCGCCTCGGCGCTGGCGTAATTGGCCAGGCCGCGCGCAACCTCGCGTCCCTGCTCATCGCACACGGCAATCACGTCACCCCGGGAGAAGTCGCCCTCTACCGACACCATGCCGATGGGCAACAGGCTTTTGCCTTCATCGCGCAGCTTGGTCACCGCCCCCGCATCAATTTGCACGGACCCGCGCAATTGCAGGTGATCGGCCATCCATTGCTTGCGGGCCTGCTGCTTGTGCGTGGGCGCTACCAACAGGGTGCCGATGGACTCGCCTTGGCTGAGCCGCAACAACACGTCCGGCTCACGACCCCAGGCAATCACGGTGGAGGCGCCTGAGCCCGCTGCCCGCTTGGCCGCGAGGATCTTGGTGATCATGCCGCCTTTGCCAAGGCTGCTACCGGTTCCGCCGGCCATGGCCTCGAGAGCGGGATCCCCGGCGCGCGCCTCGTGCACAAACTCGGCCTGCGGATCGCGTCGCGGGTCAGCGCTGTACAAGCCCTTTTGGTCGGTCAGGATGATCAGCGCATCGGCCTCGACCAGGTTGGCCACCAGCGCACCCAAGGTGTCGTTGTCGCCAAACTTGATCTCGTCATTGACCACGGTGTCGTTTTCGTTGATCACGGGCAGCACACCGTGCTGCAGCAAGGTCAGCAAGGTGGAGCGTGCGTTGAGATAACGCTCACGGTCGGCCAGGTCGGCGTGCGTGAGCAGCACCTGCGCGCTCCCCAGACCGTTGAGGCGCAGCTGCGTCTCGTACATCTGAGCCAGCCCCATTTGTCCCACGGCGGCAGCCGCTTGGAGCTCATGGATTTCGCTGGGGCGGCTGCTCCAGCCCAGACGCTTCATGCCTTCTGCCACCGCGCCGCTGGAAACCATGATGACTTCGCGTGCAGGCCCACGGCCATCGCCACGCACCAGCATGGCCATTTGCCGGCACCACTCGCCAATGGCGTGCTCGTCCAGCCCACGGCCTTCATTGGTGACCAGGCTCGAGCCCACCTTGATCACCAGGCGGCGGGCTTCTTGCAACAGGGAGGCGCTCATGCGGTCAGAACAAATCGGTGGTGAGGGACACGTCAGCGATCAGCAAACCGGGGGTCCACATCAACCGGAGGTTGTGTGTCTTCCTGTTGTTGGCGCAAATGCTGGTACACCGCCTGGGTGAGCGGCTCACACCCCTCATGGGTCAGTGCCGAGATTTCAAACACCGGCCCCTTGTAACGCAGACGCCGCACGATGTCTTTCACACGGGTGGCGCGCTCCTCAGCGGGCACCATGTCGAGTTTGTTGAGCACCAGCCAACGGGGCTTGGCAAACAACTCGTCGTCGAATTTTTTGAGTTCGGCCACGATGGCCTTGGCTTGCACCACAGGGTCCACTGCATCGTCAAAAGGCGCCATGTCAACCAGGTGCAAGAGCAAGCGGGTGCGCTGCAAATGCCGCAGGAACTGATGCCCCAGGCCGGCGCCCTCGGACGCCCCTTCGATCAGACCCGGCACGTCCGCCACCACAAAGCTCTGGCTCGGTCCCACACGCACCACACCCAAGTTGGGATGCAAGGTGGTGAAGGGATAGTCCGCGATCTTGGGGCGGGCGTTGGAGATGGCCGAGATGAGGGTGGACTTGCCGGCATTGGGCATGCCCAGCAGCCCGACATCGGCCAGCACCTTGAGTTCGAGCTTGACGTGTCGACGCTCTCCCAGGTGCCCGGGTGTGCGCTGGCGCGGTGCGCGGTTGATGGCGCTCTTGAAGCGCATGTTGCCAAAGCCGCCGTCACCGCCCTTGGCCAGCATGACACGCTCACCCGGCGCCAGCAGTTCGCACAGCACCTGCTCGGTGTCGGTGTCGATGACGATGGTGCCCACGGGCATGCGCAACACGATGTCGTCCCCCGCAGCGCCAAACATGTCAGAGCCCATGCCGTGCTGACCACGCTTGGCCTCATGGCGTCGTGCGTAGCGAAAGTCCACCAGGGTGTTCAGGCTGGGATCGGCCACGGCGAACACATGGCCGCCCCGACCCCCATCGCCTCCGTTGGGGCCGCCGAATTCTTTGTATTTTTCGTGACGGAACGAGACGCAGCCGTTCCCACCATCGCCCGCGGCGATGTCGATTTCAGCTTCGTCGACGAATTTCATCCGAGTATCTTAAAGGAGGGCCCCGCCAGAACCGAGGCCTAAAGCACAAAGCCCCGACCTGCGGGGCTTTGTGAACGCTTGGCAAGTCTGACCGGGTGGATCAGGCTGCTGGCGTGATGTTGACTGTTTGCTTGTTCAAAGCACCCTTGACGCCGAAGGAGACGTGGCCGTCCACCAGGGCAAACAGGGTGTGGTCCTTGCCCACGCCGACATTGCTGCCAGCATGGAAACGGGTGCCGCGCTGACGCACGATGATGGAGCCAGCGCTCACCAGCTCGCCACCGAAGGCCTTCACACCGAGCATCTTGGGCTTGGAATCGCGCCCGTTTCGCGTAGAGCCGCCGCCTTTTTTCTGTGCCATGTCCGTTTCTCCTGAATCAGGCCTGGATGGAGGCAATTTGCAGTTCGGTGAACTGCTGACGATGCCCCTGGCGTTTCTGATAGTGCTTGCGACGACGCATCTTGAAGATGCGCACTTTGTCGTGCTTGCCGTGAGCCACCACCGTGGCTTTCACAGATGCGCCGGACACCAGGGGAGTCCCAACCTTGAGCTCGGCGCCGTTGCCAACGGCGAGCACCTGGTCGATGACGATTTCCTGGCCAACGTCCGCAGCAATCTGTTCTACTTTAATTTTTTCGCCAGCAGCAACACGATACTGTTTGCCACCGGTTTTTATGACCGCGTACATGAGGACCTCTGAATCAAAATGACTTGAAGTTCTGGGGAAGGATTTCCGCAGAACCTAGGATTCTAGCATGGCCAGCGCCGCCCCCACCTATAATGCCTGACGTTTCTGCCTGGACGCCCTCATCTTGAGCACCCCCCCCCACACCACTGCTTCCGCCCTGGCGCTCATCGCCCCCGACATGGCCGAGGTGGACCGTGTGATTGCCCGGCGCCTCGACTCGGGGGTGCCGCTGGTGGCCGAAGTCTCCAGTTACATCATTTCGGCCGGTGGCAAACGCCTGCGTCCGGCCCTGTTGCTGCTGATGGCCGGGGCCTTGGGCAGCACCCATCCCTATCGACACCAACTGGCCGCGGTGGTCGAATTCATCCACACCGCCACCCTGCTGCACGACGATGTGGTGGACGACTCGACGCTGCGGCGAGGGCGCGCCACCGCCAACGTGTCATTTGGCAACCCGGCCAGCGTGCTGGTGGGCGATTTTCTGTACTCCCGCGCTTTCCAGATGATGGTGGAATGTGGCGAGCCACGGGTCATGGAGATTCTGGCCGACGCCACCAACGTCATCGCCGAGGGCGAGGTCCTGCAGTTGATGAACATGCACGACGCCTCCCTGACCGAGGAAGGCTATTTGCGCGTGATCCGCTCCAAGACTGCCAAGCTTTTCGAAGCTAGTGCGCGCTTACCTTCGGTCATTGATCGGTCATCCGCGGAGATTGAGGCTGCGTGTGCCAGCTACGGTCAAGCCCTGGGCACCGCCTTTCAAGTGATTGATGACGTCCTCGACTACGAGGGCGACGCCGCCGAGCTGGGCAAAAACCTGGGAGACGACCTGCGTGAGGGCAAAACCACCTTGCCGCTCATCATCGCCATGCAACGGGGAACGCCTGACCAGCAGGCCCTGATACGCCGAGCGATTGAGGAAGGGGATGCCAGCGAATTGCCGGCCCTGATCGAGATCGTGCGTCAAACCGGCGCCATGGAGTCGACCCGGGCGGCTGCCAGCCAGGAGGCGCAGCGAGCGATCCAGGCGTTGGACGTGCTGCCCGAGTCCACCCACCGCGACGCGCTGTGGGCGTTGGCCGCGCAATTGCTCGACCGACGCTCCTGACTCAAAGCGCTGGGCGGGACCGCCGCCAGGCCCAGGTGATCACGGGCCACAACAGGATCAGGATCGTTCCCGCCGCCAGCCACATGGCGATCGGACGGGTGAAGAACACCAGCGGATCGCCATCGGACTTGATCATGGAGGTGACAAAGTTCTCCTCCATCATCGTGCCCAGCACCACCCCAAGAATGGCCGGCGCCACCGGGAAACCGTTTTCCTCCAGGATGAACGCCGCCAGGCCAAAGAACAGCACCAGCACCACACCCCACGCAGAATTGTTGATGGCAAAAGAGCCGACGATACAAAACAACAGGATGGTGGGCATCAGGATGTTGCGCGCCACTTTGAGAATGCGCGTGGCCACCTTCACCGTCAACCAACCCAGCGGCACCATGATGATGTTGGCCAGGATGAACACCAGGAAGATGGCGTAAATGTTCTCCGGGTTGTTCACGAAGATCATCGGGCCCGGGTTCATGTTTTTCAGGTACAGCACACCGATGGCTATGGCGGTGATCGAGTCGCCCGGGATGCCAAACACAATGGCTGGAATCCACGCGCCGGCCAGCGACGAATTGTTGGCCGCCCCGGATTCCACGATGCCCTCCACATGACCGGTGCCAAACTTCTCGGGCTCCTTGGAAAACTTCTTGCTCATGGCATAACTCATCCAGGACGCCATGTCGGCGCCTGAACCCGGCTGTATGCCGATGACGGTTCCAAGCGCGCTGCCACGCACCAGGGGCCAGCGGTACTTGACCAGGAGGCTCCACATGCCCGAGAAGATGTTGCCAATCTTCTCGGTCACCATGACCGGCGGCGGATCCAGGTTGGTGATGTACCGCAGCAACTCGGAGATGGCAAACATGCCCACCATCATCGGAATCAATTCCACACCACTCATGAGTTGCGGCAGGCCAAACGTGAAGCGGGGGTGCGCCGCCGGATTTTCCAGCCCGATGCAGGCAATCAGCAATCCCAGCAGCAAGGCGACGCTGGCCTTGAGCACGCTGGCGTTGCCAATGAACACCGCGCCGGCCAAGCCCAGCACCACCAACCAGAAATATTCAAACGAAGAGAACTGCAAGGCAATTTCAGCCAGACCCGGTGAGAACCAGATCATGACCAGCGTGCCAAACAAACCGCCAATGGCCGAGAACACCAGCCCCGCCCCCAGCGCCACCTCGGCCTGGCCCTTGAGCGTCATCTGGTAAGACTCGTCGGTGTAGGCGGCCGAGGCCGGTGTGCCCGGTATGCGCAACAAGGCACCCGGAATATCACCCGAGAAAATGGCCATCGCCGTTGCGGTCACGATGGCCGCCACCGCCGGAACCGGCGGCATGAAGAAGGTGATGGGCACCAACAGCGCCGTGGCCATGGTGGCCGTCAGGCCGGGAATGCAGCCCACAAAGAGGCCGAACAGCGCCGAGCAGAAGATAACCAGCAGCACATAGGGGTCGAGCACCAACCCCAGGGACTGCATGAAGATGGACCAGGTCATGCGAGACTCCTCACCATTGCCAGGGCAGCATCACACCCCAGGGCAGGGGCACGCGCAGACCTTTGTAAAAAATGGTGTGGATCAGCAACGTGATCCCGATGGCCAACGGGAAGATCAGCCGACCGCGTACCTGCAGGGCCCAGAACATCACCACCAGCACCGCCACCGCGCAGATCAAAAACCCCAGCGCATCGGACGCCAGGATGTAAAACAGCAAGCATCCCACCGTGATGAGGAAGTTGCGCAGGTGATAGCCCGAACGCATCCAGTCGCCCAAGGTGACCCAGGGCTGCGAGCGCTGCGAGCGCAATCCCTTGAGCATCAGCAGCACGGCACAGACTGCCAGCAAGCCGGCCAACAAGCCCGGAAAGGCGGCTGGCCCGATGTTTTGCCCGGGAATGTTCGGGAAGCTGCTGACATTGAACAGAATGGCCAGCGCGAGCAACAGCAAGACTGCGCCGCTCAAGGTGTCGTGGAATTTCATGGGGGTGAAGGAGCGCAGAACACCCCGGTCGCAGGGGCAACCTGGGGTGGATCAAAAAATCTCGATGCAGCCGATTCGCCAGAACAGCGAATCGGCCCGCAAGGCATCACTTGGCCAGGCCGAGTGACTTCATGACGACACCCATGTCGGCATCGCCCTTGGCCATGAACTGCTCAAAGCCCTTGGCATCAGCATAGATCACACCAAAGCCGCGGCCGGCCATGAAGGACTGGTAATCCTTGCTGTCGTAGATCTTCTTCATGGCTGCGCCCAGTTTGGCCTGGATGTCAGCCGGCAGCCCCTTGGGCGCGGCGATGCCACGCCAGGCGCCAATGGCCCAGTCACTGCCCGTGGCGGATTTCAGGGTCGGCACATTGGGGTACAGCGCCGCCGGGCTGCTGGCCATGATGGCCAGGGGACGCGCCTTGCCCGCATCAATCAGGGCACGTGATTCAGGCAGCGAACAGGTCACAAACTCAATACCGCCCGCGGCCAGGTCGTTCATCGCCGGGGCAGCGCCGTTGGACGGTACCCAGGGCACGGCCGACACGTCCATCTTGAGGTCCTTGAGCATGCCGGCCAAAGCCAGGTGCCAAATGCCGCCTTGGCCCGTGCCGGATGCCTTGAACTTGCCCGGGTTGGCGCGAATCGCCTTGATGAGGTCATCCAGGTTTTTGTAAGGCGAATCGGCCCGCACTGTCACACCGGCCGGGTCGATGTTCATCAGGGAAATGGGAGTGAAATCCCGCGGGCTGAGTTGCGTCAGACCGGCCCAGTGCATCATGGAAATCTCCACCGTGATCATGCCCAGGGTGTAGCCATCGGGCTGTGCCGTGGCGATGGCCGAATGGCCCACCACGCCGTTGCCGCCGGTGCGGTTCACCACGTTGACGGGCTGACCCAGTTCCTTTTCCAGCAGGGCGCCAACGATGCGGGCGGTGGCGTCGGTGCCACCCCCGGCGCCCCAGGGCACCACCAGGGTGATGGGGCGAGAGGGGTAGTTGTCGGCCAGGGCCGGGCTGGCCAGGGCCAGGGATGCGGACAACGCGGTCAGTGCGCGAATCAGGGTACGACGAATCATGGTGGTCTCCGAAAACTGTTGTAAGGCCTCGACATCAAGGTCTGGCGCGGTCCACTATAGCGCTGCCCTGACCGGGTGGGGGGGTGGGTGTTCCCTGTTGTTGTCACGTGGGACAACTGACGCCGGTAGCCAAGAGACATGACCCCATGGTGGTTTTTTGACAGAGACCTGGTCAAACAAGACCTTGAGCACGAATGCTTAGTGGTTAATTTTTGAGGCATGAAACTTGCACATTAGTCGCAAGTCACTGCCATGAACGTCATCAACACCAATATTCGGGCTCAATTTGCCCAGGCAGCGCTCTCCATGATCGAGCGCCGGCAAAGTGTTGCCATGGAGCGCCTGTCCACCGGCAAGCGCATCAATTCCGCTCGCGACGATGCGGCAGGCTTGGCCATTGCCGCCCGGATGAGCGAGCTGATCCGCGGCACCCACCAGGCCATCCAGAATGCCAACAACGGCATTGGCATGATCCAAACGGCTGAAAGTGCTGCAGGCCAGATCGGCGACCGGCTGCAGCGCATGCGCGAACTGGCGGTGCAAGCGGCCAACGGCACCTACTCCGATGCCCAGCGTGGCGCCATGGACATGGAGTATCAGCAACTCAAGCAAGACATCGTGGCCGTCAGCCGCAATACGCGTTGGAACGGCATGAGCCTGATGGATGCCAAAGCGGGCACCTTGGTCGCACCCAAGGCCCTTTACAAGACCGTGTCAGCCGGACAATGGGTGCAGCAATACGGCGGACATACTGCGATGACGGGGCAGTTGTATGACCCCCGCACCTCACCGACCTCCGTGAGCCCAACCGAATTACAGGCAAGTTCACCTGTGAATTTCACCCACAAGGGCAAGATTGTGCTCGATTTCACGGGGGCTGGTACCGCTCAATTTGTTGCGTTGGACGGTTCAGTTACCACCCTCAGTATCGACAGCGACAACAGCGATCACACGCAGGGCATTGTCGTACTTGAAGCCCAAGCGGGTCTGATGAGCGAAGCCCTTGAGCTCAACACCCAGGACACGACGGACCTGACCTCACAACGGCTGGAGATCACAATTGACAGCTCGGCAGATCTGGGCGTGATCGGCAATAAGGATCTCACCCTGAACGGTGTGGAGATCGCTATCAAGCCCAACGACGTGCTCGACACCGCCTCCCCGGCTGGCAACGCTGGAGCCAGCGCCATCACCAAGGCCGCCCAGATCAACCGCTTCAGCAGCCAGACCGGCGTGACCGCAGTAGTCAACCGCAATCTCATGAGCGGGCGTGCCGTGTCTGAGTTGGGCGCCATGACTGGCACCCTGAATATCAACGGGTATCTGACAACAACGATCACCACTTCCTCCACTGACAGCGAGATCACCCGCAATCAAGTGCTGGCGGCCATCAACGCACTGACCGAACGCACGGGCATCCAGGCCATCGACAGCCGACTGACCGATGGCGGCATCAGCCTGATAGCGGAAGACGGACGCAACATCGATGTCGAAATGTTCTCCAACGACAACGCCCGCTTTGCCTCCATGATCGGCGTCAACAGCGGAGTGCAGGTTGGCACCTACTCTCTGGCCGTTCAGGCCGGCAAGGGGCTCAAGGTGGCGGCTGCCTTGGACGGTGACCTGCAACATTCGGGCTTGCGAGCCGGCAATTACACCGCCGCGAATATCTCCACCGTGGTCACGGCCGAACGTGCCATGGTCAGCCGGATGCAGGACATCCAGTCTCTGCAAGACGGCGATTTGCTGATCAACGGCGTGGCCATTCCAGCAGCCAAAGCGACTGACGACACGGTATCCAACACTTCCACCGATACCAGTTCAAGGGCTGCTAGTGGCATCGCACTGGCAGCGGCGGTCAACGCCATGACAGAAAAAACCGGTGTCACGGCTCTGGTACAACCGGTGCTGATCAACGGCACGGGAATGACCACTGACTTTCTCGATCCCGCCGCGCTGTTTCTGAACGGGCAGCGGATCGATGTCGACATGAGCCTATGGGCAACAGCAGCGGAGCGCAAGCACGGCTTGTTGGGATTGATCAATGCGAAGAGCAGCCTGACCGGGGTCGACGCCGTGGACAACGGCACTGATGGCATCAGCCTCAAGGCTCGAGACGGACGCAATGTGTCGGTCTGGTTCATGAAAGATTCGCGCGTGCTGTCCAACACCTCCTCCGACGACCTGACCGCGGCGGAGTTTGGTCTGGGCTATGTGCCCACCGGCGGCAATACAGTTCAACCGCTGCCGGGCATTTCTTACGGTCTGGATGGAGATGCCCGACTGGGTGCCACGTTCTACGCCGGGGTCGTGCTGCAGGCCACCCGCGACATTTCTATCCAGGCGGGCCCTGCCGCAATGGTGCAGGGCAGCCTCGCCTCTGTCTCATATGCCAATGGCACACAGGCACCTGCAGATGGCGATTACGCCATGATCAACAGCCAAGGCGATCGCGCCACGGTGCGCGTGATCAGCAGTCCGCCCACTGTATCGGCGCTGACGCCGTTTGTGCTCAACCCAGGACACAGCTTCGCTGTCAACGATGTCCTAACCTCGCAAGGCAGTCCCTCGTTTTCGGTCCAGGTCGACAGCATCATGCCGACCTACAGTCGCTTCGCCGCACTGGGATTCACCGAGACCGATGCCTCTGTTATATCGAGCATCCAGGCAGAACACTACCAACCCCCTGCTGTGAGCCGTCTGGACTTTCAGGTGGGAAACCGGGTCGGCGAAAAAATCAGCATCGACATGCCCGATTTCGGTAACCAGGGAACCATCACCCATCTCGTGACCTGGGATGTCAACCAAAGTTACCAGCCACCTGAACCAACACCGGGCACCGCACCGGGGTCAAATGTCATTTCCCTGCGCAACGGTCTGGGGCGTACCACGCTGGGCCAGGACATTGATGCTGTCACCACCACCATCCCGGTGCGATCCACCGAGGGGTTCCCGATCATGGGCACGGTCTATATCGACAAGGAGCTGATCACCTATACCGGGATTACCGGCAACAGTCTGACCGGCGTGACCCGAGGCGCAATGAACACCTCGGCGCAGACCCACCGAGGGGATGCCATTGTGCGCAAGAGCAGCGAGGCTTTGCTGAGCAACCTCTACATCTCCGACCCGCTGGCGCCGCCTCTCCAAGTGGGGCTCACCGTTGAGCCGCCACCCAGTCACCTGCTCGATCAAAACACCGCCAGCAATGTTCTCTTGAGCCTGGACGCTGCGCTCTATCAGGTGAACCTGGCCCGCTCCAACATGGGCGCCGTGATGAACCGTCTCGAGTACAGCGTGAGCAATCTGTACGACACCTACACCAACATGTCGGCCTCGCGCAGCAAGATCGAGGACGCCGACTACGCTGCCGAGAGCAGTGACAT
>JACCEC010256083.1_pt1 | contig 11129 bp, 4 predicted proteins | sample 7450121 | NCBI WGS metagenome assembly JACCEC01 (sample SAMN15323455, study PRJNA562643) | freshwater metagenome | isolation source: river surface water | place: USA:Blue River Watershed | collected 2017-08-18 | reverse complement strand
GGTTGTTATCTCATTTTTTAACAAAAGGAAACTCAATGGCTTATACAGTCAATACCAGCGCAGCAGCCCTGAACCGCGCGTTCAACAACGCTAACGCTACACCTACAGCCTTTGCAGCTACTGCTGCCGCTTTGACAGCAGACCAAATCGCTGCTGCCAACACATTCGACGATGGCACATTGTCTGACCTGGCTTTGTCTACTAAAGTTTTGACAAACATGGGCATCTTGCCTTCAACAGTTGCTGAAGTTGTTGCTTTGGAAGCTGCTTTGGCTGACTACTTCGCTGGTCCTGGTAAAGGCAACCGCGGTTTCGTGGTTCTGCAATTGGCTGAGATCTTGTCTGGCTTCGCAGCTACAGACGTTTTCTACGGCGCTGCTGCTGCTGCTTGGAATGCTGAAGTTGCTGCTTCTGTTGCTGACTCTGCTCCTGGCACATTTGCTTTGACAACTTCCACTACCGATAACTTGGTCGGTGGCTCTGCTGCTGACATCTTCGCAGCATTGAATACAGCGTTGGCTTCAGCCAACACATTGAATGCAACTGATAAAATTGCTGGTGGTGCAGGCAATGACACATTGCAAATCAGCCAAGGTACAACTTGGAGTGGCTTCACTTCTGGTTCCGTTACTGGTGTTGAGACTGTTGAGTTGACAAACACAACAACTGATGTGGATCGTGATTTCAACGCAACCGGCATCACTGGCGCAACAACATACACGTTGAATGCAGCTACTGGTAACTATGCCAACATTACAAATGTCGGAACTGGTTTGACTACCGTTAACGTTAACGGTACAAAATCTGCTACTGCCAAATCACTCAACGTTTCGTTTGCTACTGGCGCCGCTGAAATTGCTGGTACAGCAAACGCAGTTGCTTTGAATTTGTCATCGGTTGGAACTACAGCGTCTGTAACCATTGATTTGGACAAGTTTGAGACTGTTAACATCACATCAACTGGTACTAATAAAGTTACTGTCGGTGGCGATGATGCTAAGGCAATCACTGTAGCTGGCGCTGGTGCTATTACCGTTGGTGACGTGTCTTCCGCTACAACATCTTTTGACGCTTCTGCTGCCACTGGTGCTGTAACTGTTACGACAACAGCTGCAGCTGCTGGTGCGTTGAAGACTGTTAAGACTAGCTCTGGTTCTGCCACAGGTACGATCACAGCTAACATGCAAGACCTGGTTGGTAACGCAACGATTGTTGCTGGTTCTGGTACTGCCGACAAGTTGAACTTGTCTTCAACTGCAGCAGCTGCTGTTGAGTACAATATGTCTGGTGTCGAGACGCTTGCCTTGGGTACAGTTTCAGGCGCTGGCGTAACAATTTCCGCAGCTAAGACAACTGGCTTGCAAACTGTAACTTTGGCATCAACAACTGCCCAAGCGGTTGAGTTTGTGAACATGGGTGCTAACGCTTACACCTTCACAAATACTGGCGCTGTTGCAGGTAGCTCAGCAGTAACTTCTGACCACACAGGTGCCACAACAGTAACCTATGCAGCCGGCTCTACCAATGACGCTACAGCAGCTGATGTGCCAACAGTTGACTACACGGTTGCAAGTTCTACTGGCGTTTTGACGGTTGCAGTTGGTGCTTATGTCGATGGCAATGCTGCTGACGTTACTGCAGCTAATGCTGGATCTGTCGCGCTGACAGTCGCATCAGGTAAAACATCGGCCGGTACTGAACTGACAAAATGGGACAGCACAATTACAGCGGCTAAGGCAACGTCTGTTTCAGTTGATTCGAGTGGTATTTTGGGCGGTACTATCGCAGCCGTTAAAGCCACAAGTGCAACAGTTACCAACGGTACAAGTGCTGGTACATTGAATTTGAACGTTCCCTTGGCTAAGACCTTGTCTGTTACAACGGGATCTACTTTGGACTTGTCTGCTTCAACAATTTCTGCACTTGAAACTTTGACTGTTGCTGCCAATGGCGGTACAACAACTGTTGGTGCAGTTGCAAAAGCTTCGTCTGTAACGCTCTCTGGCACCGGAACAACATCCAAAGTGGTCTTGGGTGCACTTGGTGGTTCTGGTCAAGACTATTCCCTGAGTCTTAATGCTACTGGTTTGAAGAGCAATTTGGAAGTTGGTGCAACTCAAGTCGCAGCAGGATACGATACAACTATCGATGTAGCTGGCGTAACAGGTGCTGTTGACTTGTCTACAGTTAACTCAACTGGTACACGAGGTCAAAATGTGATGATCTCCGCTAATGGTGTTGGTGGTGCATTTGACGTCGGTGCTGTTTACGGTACAGGCACAGTCACAGTTAACGCTGCTGGCACAACTGGCGCTGCAACTGTTGGTAACTTGTATGGTGATAATGTTTCCGTTGATGTACGTGGAAGCGGTGCAAATTCTACAGTTGGTACAACCATTGAAGCTAAAACTTCACTGGCTCTGAATCTCCATGAACTGGCTGCAGGCGCTACGTACGCAGTTGCAGCTGCAACTGGTTCTAAGAACTTGGCCATTACAGTTAACGGTGGTATCAATGCTGACGTAGTTAACGTTACTGGTGTGTCTGGCCAAACAGGCGTTACTTTGAGCGGTAACTTGGGTGCTGGTACAGACACTGTCTCTGTGACATCTATTGCAAGCTCATCAGCTCAGACGATTTCATTGGCTAACTTGACTAGTTACGCAACTGCTAGTATCTTTGGTGGGTCTGGTGCTGACACAATCACGGGTGGTGCAGGTGTCGACACTATCACTGCAGGTGCTGGGGCTGATACATTGAATGGTGGTGCTGGTAAGGACGTGTTCATCTTCAACGGTAATGACTCTACTGTTGACGCATATGACACAATCGTTGACTTCGAGGCTGGCGATCAGTTGGTTAGCGGTAACGTCACTACAATCATGAGCGATGCTGCGATTACAGGTACTACTACAGCTCCGGCTGTTAATGCATATGGCGTTGTGTCTTTTGCTGGTATTACACTTGCATCTGCTTACGATACTTTGGCAGAAAAAGTTGCTTTGATCGATGCTTTGGCTGACCTTGCTAACGGCGAAACAGTGTTCTTCGCGCACGAAGGTAGCAACTTTGCATTCATCAGTTCAGACGCTGTCACAAATGACGTTGTCGTGAAATTGGTGGGTTCATTTACACTGCCGACAGCTGCTGTAGCAACCGCAGATGCGACCGGTATTACTGGTTTTGCAGCTTAATTTGCTAAGAAATTGGTAAATAAAAAACCCGCCGAAAGGCGGGTTTTTTTTTACAAAATATAATATTAGTATTCCTATTAAATAATTAACATACTAAATAACTAATAAGTGTGTTGATATGAAAGTGCTCGCAATGAAGAAAAAAATTAATCTAACATTATTAATTTTACTTATTTCAACATTGTGCCAAGTTAAAGCTGAAAGTTTGTCTCCCAACGGATTCAGTGGAATGGGAGTGGTGCCAAGCGCAGAAACTATTAAATCGGGCAATATGCTGTTCGGATTTGATCCAACTGTTCCTGGAAAGGTCCTGACAAAGGGGTACAACACTCAAATTGGATTTGGGTTGCCATACAACCTTGAATTAGTCGGAAGACTGTCTACCAACGACCAAAAATGCAATATGTTTAGAAGTGGAGATTGTCCATCCAGCACGTACAGGGACTTTTCCTCTTCTGTGAAGTGGAGCTTGCCTATTGAGTGGCTCAGTAAACATAGCTCATCGATTGCAATTGGTGCTACTGATTTCGGTGGTGCAGCAACATACTTTCGATCTTATTATGTCCTAGGTACGAAAACCATCAAAGAATTTGATTTGTCGCTTGGGCATGCTTCAGCAAAAGTTCCAACATCAATGTTAGATGGCACCCTAGCCGCGATAAATTGGCGCCCAAACGAGTTAGCGAATGTTAGTTTGCAGAAAGTAGGTCAACATTCTTCTGCGCATGTAATCTTGCAAACTCCGGAAATTGTAAATGGAGTAAATGCTTGGGTGACTTTAAATAGAAGATTGTCGGGAGAACAAGTTACTGACAAGGGGTGGGTAGGCATAGGAGTAAGTACGCAGTTAGATCAGGTGGAAAAAAAATCAAGCACTTCAAAGTCAAAGGCCCAGACTGATGAGCACGAAGAAAAAGCAATTAATCAAATCAGACCGTCAGACCTAGCAGCTGCGCTTAAGGTAAGGGGTTTCTACAATCCTAAGGTCGGATTTAAAGGTAAAGATGACAGCCTTTTGATCGTAGAGCTAGAAAATACTTCTTATATTTGGAATACGCTGGATGCAACAGGCGTAGCGCTGGGAGCAGTTGCAAGTGCATATGTCTCAGATGTGAAAGAGCAAAAATTTGAATTGACCATTACAAACAGAGGCATAAAACAAATAAGGGTCAAAGGTGAGGTCAATTGTGTAGCAGTTTGGCTTACAAAGGGTAAGGCTTGCGACAAATTGTCGGTTGAATCATTACTTCAAAGATCACTTAACGTAAATGGATACAAACTACCGGCGATTTACGACTGGCTAAGCATGGATGAATCCGTCGGTTGGGAATCTGGTTCGGCTTGGCAATTTCGACCTGAAATTATTTTAAGTCCAACACTTGTCAGTGCTATCGGAACTGAGTACGGAGCGTTTGACTTTGACTCGGGTGTAAATATCAATACTGTTTTGCCATTGTGGTCGGGAGCCACGCTGGAGACCAATCGACTAGAACCTTTAGGCGTAGGGACTAGGCAGTTTGAACTAGGCGGAGCATTTTTCGGAGCGCGTTTGAAGTCTGTGACAAGTAGAAACCTTTTCCATCAGTTAATTAACTTGCAGGCTTTCAATACACAAGCACGGCTTAGCTTAGGAACAGCCTACTCAAACTGGAATGGTCGCCAAATTGAGTCCAGCACGCAATCCGAAAACGGAAGACACAAATTCGGATACACGGGTGGGGCTTTTAAAAATGAAAGTCTTCGGAGTAATAACGAGAAAAATTATCAGCTATTTAATTACCGTTTCGTGAGTAACGATCAGCAGACGGCAGTCACTGAAATCACCCAAGGAAAATTTTGGGGAGGCGATAAGGGCTTTAATATAAATCAGAGGTTTTGGTTCGGTGACACTTCTCTTAACGTATATTTCCGCCGAACTCGGATGGGAGAAGGACAGCCATTAGTTTCCTTTGCGGGACTACAGTTTGCTATCCCTTTCACGCCTCGCGAGAATAAGAGCTTAGAGAGTTTTGGGTTTAGGGGTGTGAGTCAGTGGACGTATTCGCTAGAAACCAAAGTACTTGAAAAGGACAACATCATTACTGGAGGCTATGGAGAAGTGCCTCGTATTGGTGACAGTCTGGTAACTACATTTAACCGTGATAGAAACAGCACTCGTTACTACGATACCAATCTTGCGCGTATGCGAAACGCCTACCTTAAATTGGGGAGCAATTAAATTGGTTCTATCTTTGAAAAGTACTCATTTTTAGAATCGCATTCGTACCTGCTAAGTGAGATAATTCAAGACTTAACTGAAATTGTCTGGTTGTTTGAATTATGATTATTAGAATGAAAAAGGCTAGTCAAAATCAATCGGTTAAAGCAACTCTTTTAGTGTTCTTTAAGTACTTGTCCACGATTGGAGCGATATGCATTTCATGTTCTATCAATGCAAATGCGCAGGGATTTTCTGCTCAAGGGATTAGTGCTGCAGATTTGAGTGCACTTAAAAATGGTGCGACTTTGCAGGGAGCTGGAGCGGGATCGCTGGGCTTGACGAACATGTCTGGGCTCCTAGCTATTACTGTCCCTACACTAGGCGGGCAGGATCAAATTGAGCCGCAGCAAGATGATAAGAAGGCAAATAAGCCTTCGCCCTTAGCTCCAAATGAATTTCAAAAGTACGTACTTCAAACAACTGGGCAATCGTTACCATTGTTTGGCGCAGAGTTTTTCGAGAATCTAACTAACAACAATGGTCAGTTCTCTCGTTCTCCAGTTTCAGATGACTATGTGCTTGGTGCAGGTGATCAGCTGCTCATTCGCGTGTGGGGCTCTACTAGTGCAGAGGCTACGGTAACGATAGACAGGCAGGGTGCAATAGCGTTTCCTAAGTTAGGTACGCTTAAGCTTGCTGGCGTTAAAGCTGGACAACTGGATGCAGTAGTGAAGTCATTCTTCAACAAGTTCTACAAGGACATTGAAGTAAGCGTATCGGTTGGTAAGCTTCGAAAAATTACTGTCTTTGTTGTTGGACAAGCGCGCAACCCTGGAAGCTACTCACTTACCGGTCAATCGACATTAACTTCCGCACTATTTGCAAGTGGTGGCCCAAATGCTACAGGGTCAATTAGAAACCTTCAGGTGATGCGACAAGGCAAAAGTGTTGCTGAGTTTGATTTGTACAACTTCTTGGGAAAGGGTGACAAGTCTCAGGACATTAAGTTACAAGACGGTGACGTCGTTTTCTACCCAAAGGCTGCTGGTTACATGGCTGTAATGGGAAAGATCAACACGCCTTCAATTTACGAGGTAAGGGGTGTTAACGACCCGCTCGAATACTTTGTAACTTTAGCCGGTGGCCTGCCTGTTTCAGCAGACCCTAGAAGAGCTACATTGGACAGAATTCAACCAGGCGCAGATCAACCTAGAACAGTTGAGAGTGTTTCGTTATTTGGTGCAGATCTTCAGACAAAAGTTAAAAACGGAGATGTGCTGACTGTCTCTGCGGCCTTGCCGGAAATTGCAGGCGCAGTAACATTAAGGGGCTCAGTGGCACAACCCGCCAGATTGCCTTGGACGTCTGGCATGCGGGTTTCTGATGTCATCAATAAGAAATCTTTGCTACTCACGCCTGAGTCTGTTCGTAAGAAAAATGAAGCTCTATTTGACAAGTTTGAGCAAGAGCGCACTGCCAGGTCCAGAGCGCGGGTTCCAGCTGATTTAGCGGCTGAGAGGGTACTGTTGATGGGTAAATATGATCTCGATTTGGATAAATCGCAGCAGAACTCATTCAGTCCTAATGGCCCTCTGTCAACCCTAGGAGGTCGTCAGATTGAACAGCAAGCACCTAAATCCAATGACCCTAGCAAGAAATCAGAACTGACTGACCGTGATGTTGCTATTGCACAGCTCGGAAAGCCAATGATCAGTGAAGACAGCTTGGCCGACCGGATCGGTCAGTTGAGTGAGCAAGTCAACCTTGACTACGCTGTTGTGGAGCGCTTCTCTAGAGAAACTCTGCAGGTTAGTTTGCTGCCCTTTAATTTGGGCAAGATGCTGATGTCTCCCAAGGGGCAAGATGACTTGGTACTCGAGGCAGGCGACATCATTACAGTTTTCTCTTCCAAAGAGATTCAGATTCCCACTTCGCGTCAGAAAGCCTTTGTAAGAATTGAAGGCGAAGTGAATAAGCCCGGAATTTATCCAGTCGGTCCAGGAGACACGCTCAAGTCGATAATTGAAAAAGCTGGCGGCACAACTCCTGAGGCATATCTTTTTGCAACAGGCCTCTACAGAGAGGAAGTTAAAAAAAGCCAGCAGCGCAACATGGACAAGTTGCTTCGCAAGATGGAGGCCGAATCGTCTGCTGCAGTGGCGCAAATTACTCAAAGCGGTGGCGCAAGCGCTGACCCAGCAGCACTCCAGGCAAAGGTTCAATCTGTTCAGCAAGCTCAAAGGCAATCTTTAGAGCGCTTCAGGATGTTGAAGCCTGAAGGACGAATTTCTTTGAGCATCAACCCATCGTTGAATGTAACTGCTGAAAACCTCCCATCTCTACGGTTGGAAAATGGTGACCGGATCACTATCCCACCTAGACCTGACTTCATTCAAGTTTTTGGCTCCGTCAACACAGAGTCTGCGTTGGTTTACAAGGCTGGCCTCAGTGTGAAAGACTATATTGCACTGGCTGGCGTTGGTAGTTCAGCTGATGTGAACGGTGCAATACTTGTGCGTGCTGACGGAAGTGCTATGACGAACCAGAGTTACTGGGGTAACGATGTGCTCAGTGCGCAAGTGCTGCCTGGCGACACAATTGTGATGCCAGAGAAATTCGACCGAGAGTCGGGTTGGAGTCAAACTGTGAGAAATGCCAAGGACTTCACTCAAGTTTTATATCAGCTCGGACTTGGAGCTGCTGCAATTAAGACTTTGCGTCAGTGAGTGTGAAATTAAGTTAAATATATGAGTGATCACATTCAAGAAAATACCGAGCCAGACATCAACTTGCTCGACCTGCTGATTGCTCTCGGACAAGAAAAGTGGACCCTGATAGTCGTTACAGTCTTGGCGGCTATTACTGGTGTTGTAGTCAGCTTAATCACGCCTTCTACTTATGTGTCTAGAACAAGCATCATGCCGTCGCAGCAGTCCGGTGGCGGGGGCGGTGGCTTGGCAAGTTTGGGAAGTTTGGCCGGGATGGCAGGCTTGGGCGCACTTTCAAACATTGCTTCTGGAATCAAGAGTTCTGACGAAATGTACATTGCTCTCATGCGCAGTCAGTCCGTTCAGTTGGCACTGATTGAGCAATTCAAACTCAAAGAGCGTTATGGTGCTAGAAATACTGAAGAGGCTAGGCAGGCACTTAATTCGAATGTGAATATATTGGCTGATAAAAAGTCTGGGTTGCTATTGATCGACGCCCAAGACAAAGACCCTCAGTTTGCAGCGCAACTTGCCAACTCACAGGTTAAAGAGCTCAATGTCATCTTAAGCCGTCTTGCCGTGACAGAAGCCCAGCAAAGACGGGCTTACTATGAGCAGCAAATTATCAAGACCCAAACTAAAATTCCTCAACTCGAGCTGGAATACAAGGAGGCTCAAAAAAGCTCTGGCTTGGAGGTAGCCTCCTTGTTGTCAGAAGCTGGCACATTGCCTGGCCAAATTGCCGCCAAAGAATTGCAGCTCCAAGTGATGAGCAGATTTGCCACTCCCCAAAACCCTGAAATCAAGCAATTAGCGCAAGAGATATCTGCACTTCGCGCTCAAATGGCCAGGTACGAGCTTAGCAAATCAGAGCCTCAAACAAGCTATCCAAGCAAGTCTGGACAATCAACGGAAAGCACCAAAACTAACTTTGTTCAAAAAGCCACGCAAGCTTACAACACACTCAAAATTCAAGAAGCCTTGCTAGACGGCTACGTAAAACAGTTGGAACTTGCCAAGGTAGACGAAGCCAAACAAGGCCCCGCGGTTCAAGTGGTGGACGAAGCAATTGCCCCAGAAATGAGGGCCAAGCCGGAGCGCAAAAAGTTGGTTCTAGCTTATACGGTAACTGGATTGATAATTGCTTTTGTATTGGCAGCCGTGCGTGCCTTTCTGCGCTACATTCGCTCAACGCCAGAAGGCCTGCAGCGCTGGAGCCAGCTTAAGCGTGCCTGGAGATTTGTCTGAGGTTTTGGTAAACCGAAGGTTACTGATTTCACATGTTTAGCTTTGTAATTTCTGATGCCATGAAAAATCTAGACATTGTGCCAGCATTGCTTGGCTTTGCAGTGACAGTTGCTTCAACATGGCTACTGTGTAGGTTAAGCAAGTTGCTTGGCATTGGTCACGACAGTAACCAAGGAGTGCAAAAGTTTCATGTTAACCCGACGTCAAGACTGGGAGGCGTCGCAATTTTTTTAGGCTTTGCAGTTTCAGGACTGGCTGTCTCTCGCCTTGCAGAATTTCATCATTACTCTTTTTGGTTTTTGTTAGCCTCCATACCAGTTTGGTTGGCAGGTTTGACAGAAGATTTGACACACAGGGTTGGCCCTACATTACGTCTTGTCATGGCGACCATGTCTGCGGCTTGGTTATTCGGTACTTTAGGTATAAGTGTGAACAGAACAGATGTATGGCCAATCGACTTGCTACTAAGCATAACTGGGGCGCCACTTTGTGTCACCCTGTTGGTGGTTGCGGGCTTTACACATTCGGTGAATATTGTTGACGGTTTCCACGGGCTAGCGTGTGGTTTGGCCATTATTACTTTGAGTGGCTTAGCCTTCATGGCCCTAAAGGTAGGGGATACATTGTTGTTGCAAATGTGCCTCACCAGCTTGTCCGTTGTTCTTGGATTTTTTGTTTTCAACTGGCCCAAGGGCGCTATATTTTTGGGAGACGCTGGCGCATACCTGATTGGTTTCTGGGTGGTGGAGTTGGGTATTTTGTTAGCCATGCGAAACCCACAAATTTCTCCTATGGCGCCAGTGGTGGCGGGTTTGTTGCCACTAATTGAGACTTTATTTTCGATGTACAGAAGAAATATTGTTAGAAATCATCCAGTGAACCAACCTGACGCACTGCATTTGCATACATTGGTTTATAGACGCATTTTATTTAATCCTTCATTGAAATACACAGTGAATCAATTGAATGCCATCAACGCCAAAGTGGCCCTTTTCTTTTGGTCACCTGCCGTCATATTTGCCGTTCTCGCTTGCATGTTTGCTGAAAGCACTGAGGTGCAATTGGTTCTCATGTTTATTTACCTGACCATGTACAACTGGCTTTACTCTAGGCTTGTTCGATTTAAAGTCCCCACTTTCATGCGATTTAGATAAATAGGTGAAAGATATATATGTGCAAAATTTTTTATCGATTTTAAAATCCAGTAAAGTTGAATCAATTCTTTCTGCTTTAGAGTATCTAGCTATTCTTTAAACGCAATGACTTGGAAAGGCTTGGTTAAAATTCATCAGCTCAGCAAAAACAAAACAAGTTTGGCTATGCTCATCTGTTAACACTCTGCTTAATTACTGAAAAGGCATTGACAATTGGAATTCTCTTGAAACTCAAACTGCACGAATACGATACCCTTAAGACGGAAATTAAGGCCTTGAATTTACTGTCAGAAACCGAAAACGGCTCAAAGCCAACCAACATATGAGACCATTATCAGACTTGTCAAAAGTAAAACTGGCCATCATTGGCTTGGGTTACGTCGGTCTGCCACTAGCAGTTGAATTTGGTAAAATACGTTCAGTACTTGGTTTTGACATCAACTCCAAACGCATAGATCAACTCAAAACTGGTCATGACATAACACAGGAGACAGAGCCAGAAGAACTACAAGCGGCTAAACACCTCAGCTACAGTATAAACTCAGATGACCTAAGGGGTTGCAACTGCTTTATCGTTACCGTGCCCACACCCATTGACATGCATAAGCGACCTGACCTTGGGCCG
>JACCEC013274578.1_pt1 | contig 11131 bp, 9 predicted proteins | sample 7450121 | NCBI WGS metagenome assembly JACCEC01 (sample SAMN15323455, study PRJNA562643) | freshwater metagenome | isolation source: river surface water | place: USA:Blue River Watershed | collected 2017-08-18 | reverse complement strand
GAGATCTTCTACTGGCAGGCCTCCACACGACCTGCGCTGGCGTACAGCGACCTGCCCTTCATGTCCGCCCTGCTGGCCGGTCTGGGCACTGCGCTGCTGGGGAACTCCGCCTTCGGTGTGCGAACGCTGTTCCTGCTGATGGGCACCAGCATTCCCTTGCTGGTGTACTGGCTGGCCCGGCCGCTGCTGCCGCGACAGCTGGCGCTCGAAGCCGGCGCCCTGGCTTTGTGCCTGCCCCTGTGCGCATTCCTCGGGCTGCTGGCGGTGCCGGATGTGCCGCTGCTGTTCTTCGGCCTGCTGCTCACGGGTTGCCTTGAGCGCGCCACACGGCTCGGCACGCTGTCCTGGTGGCTTGGCACCGGAATGGCCGCTGCGCTGGGCATCAGCACGCATTACCGCTTTGCGCCATGGCTGCTGGCAGCCCTCATCTTCATGCTGGTGTTCAGGCCGATGCATCGGTACTGGAGGCAACCCGGGCTGTGGCTTGCGGCGGCCATCCTGGCGCTGGGGCTGTACCCCATCCTTGCCTTCAATCTGGGCAATCAACTGAGTGGTGTCGACTACCATCTGCTGGAACGCCACCCCTGGGAATTCCAGGCCGAGGGGCTGCTGCACATCCTCAAGCAGGCCGGCCTGGCCACCCCTCTGCTCTATGTGGCACTCATCGCCACGCTGGTTCATCTGCTGCGAGCGGGACGGGCCGGCGACCATCGTCGCGGCCTGTTCGGCATCCTGGCACTGGTCAATCTGAGCCTGTACCTGGTGCTGGCCCCGTGGTCCGACAACACGCGAACCTCCATCCACTGGCCCTTGTCCGGCTATCTGCCACTGCTGGTGTTCCTGCCGGAGACTCTGCGCGAGCTTCACGCGCGGTTGACTGCTCGTCATGGCGAGGTGGTCGCAGGACGCCTCCTGAAGACGACTCTGGGCATGGGCTTTGCTGGAACGCTCGTGGCACTGCTGGGCATGGGGACCCAGAGCATCCAGGACACGCTGCGCCCGCTGATCGGCGAGGGGGTGCTGTCCAACAAGATGGCCGGCTGGCGGCCGTTCGTCGCTTACACCCATCAGGTGCTGCAGGCGGAGCACTTGCGCCCCGACGATCTGCTGGTCACCGACAACTATTACACCGGTGCACAACTGGCTCTTGCCCTTGACGAGACACGTCCCGTTTTCAATATCGACATGGACAAATCCATCCGCGACGGCCGCGCGGTGCAGTACGAGATATGGCGCACCAACCTGACCGGCCTGCGGGACAACGGTGGGCGCAGCGCCCTCGTCATCACGGAGGACAGCACCCTCACCGTTCCCGACAAACTCGCGGTGCTGGAGCGTGCCTGCGCCGAGTTCCAGCACCTGGCGTTCCTGAGTCAGCTGTCCCTGTTTGGAGGCGAGAAGCGCTTCAGCTACTACCGCGCCGACAATGTCGGAGCGAGCCCTGCGGGCACTTGCCCGCTGCCGTCTTTGGGCTGGGTCGATGCCCCGGAGGAGGACGCCCGCCTGTCTGGGAGTTTCACGGTATCGGGCTGGGTCATCAACGAGGGACTGGGCGTCGATCGCGTCGAGGTGGAACTGGACGGCGCGACAGTGGGCGTGGCGCAATACGGACTGTCACGACCGGATGTCGTGACAGCCATGTCCGCGGAGGACGATCCCAACGCCCCCCTGCTCGGCTATGCGCTGACGCTGGACGCTAGCACGCTGCCCTCGGGCCGTGCGCGTCTGCGCATCAAGACCACGGGCAAGTCAGGCGAGGTGCAATACTTTGGTGACAGGACGGTGTTTGTGGAGTGAGGCAGGAGGGAGTGCTCAGTAGGGATTGAGCACTTCCACCGCGATGCGCCATTCTCCCTCGGGGGTGAAGCGCCAGTAACGCAGATAATTCGTGTTGAATTCCGAGCCCTGGGCACTCATGGTGCCGAAGGTGTAACCCACGTCACCGGACTCTGACAGAAAGTAGCCTCCTGGCTCGTGCTGAATTGCGGACATTTCCAGACTCTCGTCCAGATACGCGCCATAGACCTGCGCACCGGCTTCATTGCCGATGCCCGGCGCCATGCCTGGCACGTAGACACGCTGGTTCTCCAATCCATAGCGCAGCATGGCGCGCATGCCACCACGGAAATTGATGGAGCTGATGAAGCGCTCATCCGCTTCCACCAGGGAGTCGAGACTGTTGTGTTCAACGTCGGCCGTCACCGCCTCATCGAGTGAGCGCATGGTTTCGCTGATATCGGGATTGACGTCCAGACTCAACACGCCGGGGACACGCACGGTCATGTCGGCAGCCATTCGCCACTCTCCATCGAACTTGCGCCAGATCGTGACGAAGTGGCCGTAGGTGCGGCGGGCATCACTGCCACTGCCATTGGTGAAGCGGTATGGCCCACTGGTCAGGCCGAGATCACCGGCACGGGAGAAGTCGATGTAGTTGGCCTTGGATTCGAGGGTCGTTTCACCACGTTGCGCGGGGCCGACCTGCTCGTAAAGATTGCGTGCGTCGACAGGGCCGCGGCGGAAAATGACCGCGCCTTCACTGAATGAATTGAGAAACGCCTGGTTGAAACCCAGGGTACGGGAACTGTCAGCCAGCCTGACATCAGCTTCCAGCAGACTTTCCCAAATCTGCGTGCGTTCGTCTGCCTGAGCAAACAAGGTATCCGGGACAAGCAATGGGAAGAGAGCCAGCAGCGCAATTTGGGACGATTTCATGGATGCACCATTTTCTTATCGTTCTGTGACTGCTTGTGTCGCGCGGGCAGTATCGCTCATTCCGCAGCCAAGGTATAGCGTGTCGTTCCCGGGATGACTTTTCGCGCCGTCTGGAAGTAACATCGCTCGGCACTCCGTCAGGATGTCGGGAATCAACCTGCCACCCTGTATCGAACAGTACGAATCAACATGAGCACCGGTTCTTGATGTATCAGGATTTTCATGGCCTTTCCAGCCCGCCTTTCACCACGACGCCGGATACTCGATTCTTTCTGGAATTGAACAATGCGAGAGTGCTGTTCAAGGAATTGCTCGCCACCCTGAATGGTCCTGACGGCTTCATGCTCGTGCGCGGCAAGCCGGGCATGGGCAAGACCATTCTGTGTCGCAAGTTGTTGAATGCCTTGTACTGCCATCGTTCGCGCTACAGGGTGATTCACCTCGCGCATCCACGACTGAGCGAACGCAATTTCCTCAGCGCCATTGCGCTCGAACTGGGTCTGGACGAATCCACGCTGGAGGCGCTGGAAGACGGCGTGGTGGCAGAATTGCAGAAGAGCGCAGACAAGGGAATGATCAATGCCCTGATCATTGATGAAGCACAGACGATGCCCGACGAGACGCTGGCCGGTCTGCGCCGGCTCGCCGACCACAAGACACCCTCCGGCAACTTGCTCCGGGTCGTGCTCTTTGCCCAGCCGACACAGCAGAAGAATCTGCGCGAATCACGCAGCAGAATCCTGGCCGATCGCATCACCATGGAACGCAGTCTGGGGCCGTTGCGCGACGCAGACACCGCCACCTACATCAATCTGCGACTCACTCGCGCGGGGTATCAGGGAACTGGCTTGTTCACGCCGCGTGCGATCCAACTGATCGCCGGTGCCAGTCGGGGCATCCCGCGCCTGATCAACCTGCTGGCACACAAATCCTTGCTGCAGGCAACCCAGGAAGGCGCGAGCAAGGTGAACAAGGACCACGTGCGTCTGGCGATCGCACGAACAGAGGCCGCCGAGAAGGATGAGCGTCACCCAGCCAAGGACTGGATCGAGAGGATCTCCGGCCGCTGACCTTGCTGTGCCGGGGTCAGCGCCGATTGTCAGCCTGCCACGGTCGGCTATAATCGGCGCCAGTTTCACAGGCCACGCGGACACGCCTCATGCAGAACAGAATCTGGATCAAGCTCTACGAAGAAGCCACACGACTGGTAGAAACAGAGCCTCTGCTCGCAAGTTACGTCTACGCCTGCATCCTCAATCACAACAGTCTTGGGTCCTCTCTCAGCTACTTGCTGGCCAACAAGCTGGCGGATGCGGTAATGCCGGCCATCGCGGTGAGAGAGTTGTTCGACGCCGCCTATGCACAGTCTCCTGCAATGATCGTCAACGCAGTTCACGACATGCAGGCGGTCTATGATCGCGATGCGGCCACCAATTCCTATCTGCCCATTCTGCTGTTTCTCAAGGGCTTCCAATCGATCCAGGTGCATCGTCTGGCGCATTTCCTGTGGCAGAACAAGCGCAGAGAACTGGCGCTGTTCATGCAAAGCCGCAATTCGGAAGTCTTCGGAGTCGACATTCACCCAGCTTGCGTGATGGGCAAGGGCATCATGTTTGACCACGCAACGGGCATCGTCATCGGCGAGACTACCGTGATCGAGGATGATGTCTCCATCATGCAATCGGTCACGCTGGGTGGCACCGGCAATGAAACCGGTGACCGCCACCCCAAGATCCGCTCGGGCGTCCTGATTTCCACCGGCGCCAAAGTGCTCGGCAATATCGAGGTCGGCACGGGTGCCAAGGTCGGCGCCGGCAGTGTCGTGCTGGAAAATGTTCCTCCGCACACCACAGTGGTCGGCGTGCCAGCACGTAAAGTGGGCAAGCCGTGCTCGGATCTGCCTTCACGCACCATGGACCAGAATGTGCTCAACGATGAATCGGCCTTAAACGGATAGCAGGCGATGTAACACTGCGGTCACATGGCCTGCCGATACTGAAGCCCCTTCAGTTCAAGGTGAGCCTGCGTGGCATGGTTGACAATATCGTTCCTCTGAAACCTCTGCATCGAGAAGAGTCGAGCGTCGGCGCGGTCGAGCTGCGTTCACAGTTTTTCGACATTCTGCGCCACAGTCGCGTCAGCGTTCTCTACCAGCCCATCGTCGATTTCAAGCGACAGAACATCTTTGGTTACGAGTCTCTGGTGCGCGGACCATCCGACAGTCCTCTGCACAGCCCGGTCATGTTGTTCGACCTGGCGCGTCGCGAGGAACGACTGACAGAACTTGATCTGCTGTGCCGCAAGGCTGGCATTCAAGGTTTCCAGGAACGCCGTCTTGCCGGCAAGCTGTTCCTGAATGCCACGCCTCAGGGCCTGATGGAGCCACAGCATCGATCCGGTCTGACGCTGGAATTTCTGCACAGCCTGGGTCTGACACCTGCGGATGTCGTCATCGAGATCACGGAACAATATCCGCTGACCGACTTCGCCTTCATGGACCACGCACTTTCGCATTATCGTGCGATGGGTTTCGAGATCGCGATTGACGACCTCGGCGCGGGTTACTCCGGACTGCGCCGCTGGTCGGAGCTGCGCCCCGAATATGTGAAGATCGATCGCCATTTCATTCAGGGTATCCACGAAGATCCCATCAAGCAGTCGTTCGTCCGCTCGATCGTCGACATCGCCGGCGGGCTCGATTGCCGGGTGATTGCCGAGGGAATCGAGAGCCAGGAAGAGAGCACCACGCTGGTGGACATGGGCGTCACCTATGGCCAGGGCTACTATTTCTCCAAACCCCAGGCGTCGCCACCCTATATGCTCTCGAAGGCACTCTTCCGAACACCGTCGCGAGCGCGCAGCACCGGACTGTTGTGGCAAAGCCGCGAGAACATCGCTGACCTGCTGCACAAGGTGCCGTGCCTGCGGGAAGACAACACGCTGGAGGAGTCCTATCAACTGTTTGCGGCCGATGAACACCTCACGGCTATTGCCGTTGTCGACTCTGAACAAAAACCCGTCGGGCTGGTTCGACGCAGCAATCTTTACGCGACATTCTCGTCGCAGTATGGTCGCGCGCTGCATGGGGCCAAGGCGGTGAAGAGTTCCATGGACCGATCCTTTGTTCAAGTCGACAAATTCAGCAAGATCGAGGACGTCAGCAGCCTGGTGACCGACAGCATGCGAACGCAGCTCGAGGCCGATTTCGTCATCGTAGAGGACGGCGGCTACGCGGGACTTGGCAAGGTCCTCGGGTTGCTCAAAAAGATCACCGACCTGCAGATTCGCAATGCACGCTATGCCAATCCACTCACGCTTCTGCCTGGCAATGTTCCAATCTTTGAATATCTGGATCAGTTGATCACTGCACAGGCCGCGTTCACCGTGGCCTACTGCGACATCGACAACTTCAAGCCGTTCAATGATGTCTACGGTTACGCAGAGGGAGACAAGGTCATCAAGCTGATCGCGGAAATTCTTCGTGAAAACATCGATTCACGAGTCGACTTCGTGGGCCATGTCGGCGGCGACGACTTCATCGTCATCTTTTCCTGCAGCGACTGGATGCAGCGCTGCCGCAATATCCTCACGGAATTCGAACAGCAGGTTCCGGATCTGTACAGGCCGGAAGACATACTGCAGGGAGGAATTCTGAGTCAGGGACGAGACGGCGAAGAGCGGTTCTTTCCGATCATGACACTCTCCATCGGCGTGGTCATACCGAATGCACGCAACAACATCACGCATGATGACGTCGCGAACATGGCCAGTCAGGCCAAGCATCACGCCAAGACGATGAGTGGCAACAGTCTCTACGTCGAACGCCGGATGAATGCCTGAGCCGGCGTTCGACGCACTTGAAACGTTCGATCAAAATCAGGCCGTGTTGAAAGCTGAGTCCACGAATGCGAGAACACGCAAGCGCCGTGCTTACTCCCTGACGATGGCCAGACGAAATCCGATGAAAGGTCGACGCGCGCCGGGGTCTGCCGCACCACGAACTGCTGTTCTTATGTTGTTCTCGACATCGTTGAATGATCCCCCGCGCATGACCCAGAGCGCATCTTCCTGCAGATTGACAGACGCATAGTCGGGATCAAAGGGATAGGGTAGATAAGGGCTGCGCGTCCATTCCCAGACATTTCCGCTCATGTCACTGAGGCCATAGGGACACTCCGGACAGGGAATGCTGCCCACGGGCACTGTCCCGGCACCTCCGAAATTCGCCCTGTCCTTGCGCACGAGGTTGCCCCAGGGATAGATCCTCGGCTCGGTTCCCCGCGCGGCCTTCTCCCACTGGGCTTCATCCGGCAGTGTCAGGTGCCAGCCATTGGACAACAGGCTGCGAAGCTCAGCCGGAGCCTGCTCGGATGAGGTCAGTTCCACCTCAAGCCAGCGGGCATATGCCAGTGCATCCGTCCATGACACTCCGGCGACCGGATGATTGCCAGCGACCGCGTCGGGCATTTCCACAAGACGGTAGTTGGCGTCCTCCATGAAGACCGCAAACTGATCCATGGTGGTTTCATAGCGGGCGATATAGAACTGGGGCAAATCCACCGTCCCCTGCCTGCGGGATTCGGACCAACGCTCGTTTTCGAACGCCATTGGATCGATCAGCGGATTGCTGCCCATGGGGAAAGGGCCGGCGGGAATCTCGACAAAGCCAAGCAGAGGCTCATCGGGGAGCTGCCATGACTGCGCTGCAAAAACAGGTCCTGGTTCTGCGGCGGTCACAGGGTTTACAGGCGTCTGTGCGTGCGCGACTCCGAGCAGCAGTCCACTCGCAGACAGTGCGGTCACCAGCGCTCTGCACCACACTGACTTTGTGCTGGCATCACTGCCGGTATCTACCGCAAGCAGCCTGCTGATCGGGCTCATCTGAACTCGCTTGAAAAGGTTGTGTGCAACGGGAACTCCCTGCAGCACGATCAAAGGACACTGGCCACTGACATCTGGCAGGCGTGAGACCAGCCGTGCTCGCAGGCGCGCTGGTATAACTCGGACTCGGGCATTTCCAGAAGGTTCTGCCCACCCTCACGCAACAACAAGCGCAGATCGAAGGCGCGCGGGTCAGCCACCATCGCCCGCTCAGGTTCGAGCAGGTTCAGACATCCGGCCTGGAACCGCAGTTCACAGGCTCGCGCAAAAAAGCCGAGTGCACGCTCCGGGTCCTGCTCGGCGACGTCACCTCGGATGTAGTGCGCACCAATCTCGTTGCAGGCCCAGCCAGAATTGTCTGCACAATAGTTCGATTCGATGAGCAGCAACCTGTCGCAGGCGGTTGCGCGGCCTTCGCTACATGCCTGAGCCCAGAATGGAACACTGTCGCCAACATGTCGCCCATCCGTCTTGCCGATCAAGGTCATGGTCGCGAAGAACACGATCCAGACGGCCATGTGGGCCAGGTTGGCTCTGCGACTGGGAATGACACCAAGGCCGATTCGCTCGAGCGACTTGTTGTCCCGCAGTCGCTGCACGGCTCGGTCAATCCATTGCACGCTGAGGTTAAGCAGCGGCACGCAAAGCAACTTGTCATAGAAGGTAGGCGCGCCGAAAGCACTCAGGATGCTGTACAAGGCGAACACGCCAAGTCCATAGAGAATGCCAAACACCAATTTGCCCGGAGGTGTGCGGGGGGATGTGGACGGATCAGTGACAAGCAGATGCAGACCAAGGAACACCGCCGTGGGAATCTCCGAGTCCAGGAAATAGGGAACACCAGTGATGGCGTAGTAGAGAGCACTCAGCCCGAACAACACTGCCGCCGCCGAGGCAGCAATCAAGGTGATCGAGAAGAAGTACATGACAACCAGCCCGCCCAAGAACAGGTAGGTGTAGATCCCAGGCGCGAGACTAAGGGTGGACGCAATCTGCGGTCCCCACGTGATGTCAGTGGAATTGGTGAGAATCAGCACGAGTGAGAACAAACCCAGCGTGAACGCAGAAGGATTGAAGATATGAGTGCTCTTGCCGTCACGATTCCAGCGGACGAATTCCTTGCCCATGAATCCCACGGCGATCATCATGAATTGCAGATAGAACCAATCATCTCGGAACCACATGAAGAGGTTGGTACTGAAAATGATCGGAAAGGGTCCGAAGCCCAGCAGATAGTTATCGCGGCGCGTCCACGCCATGAGAATATCGAACGCATAGGCGAACAGGAGCTGAGCGAGAAGCAGAAGCGCATGTTCCTGCACAGGCGGCCAATGCCAGCCCCAGTAGGTGTACACCGACAGATGCACCATGGCCTGAATGTAATGTTGGGGTTTTGGTGCAGTGAGGACAAAGGACTTCTTGTTTCCAGACGCGCTGGTCCGGACGTACATTAGCACGAGCCAGATGGTCAACACAGCGGTGGCGACCCAGAAAGACCACACCAAGGTCTGATTTCCCTGGACTCGAGGCAGGAAGGACAACAAAAAGAATGCAGTGGTGAAAACGGCAGGTACTGCCAGAAGGCTGCGACCGGTAATGCGTTTCGATGACTCGGGGGCCAGTGCGGCACTCGCACCCGATGATCGTTGAGACTTGGAAAAATTGGCGGACTTCTTCTTGTCGGAATAAGACTGCATGGACTTCACTCTTTGTACCATGTTGCGTGGTGGATGATCTTAAACCAGCACATCAGCCAATACAATTTGCAGGAATTCCACAGAAATCCCGAACCGAACGCAGGCCGCAACGTCCTCAGCAACTAGGTGGCATTTTTCTTTGGCATATGAATACGGCTCCCGTATCATCGGCGGGTCCGACATTTTCGAGTAAATCAATAGATCCTAAGCCTGCCAATCACCCCACCCAATCAGGAAAATCAAATGAAAAAGACCATAATTGCTGCAAGCCTGTTGCTGGCTGGAGCCGGAGCGTTTCTGACAGCCTCTGCACAACAGCAGGAGCCCACACCAGAACAACTCGCAGTCAGTGCTACCGAAACCCGTCAAGGTGTGTTCAAACTGCTTTCCTACAACATGGGTACCATCAGTGGTATGGCCAGAGGAACTGTGGAATTCGATGCAGCGATTGCCGAACGCAATGCCAACAGAATCGCCATGCTGGCTCCGATGATCCCGGAGCTGTTTGCAGCCCGAGATACACGAGCCTTTACAGTGGAAACAGAAGCCCTTCCGCTGATCTGGGATTCAATGGACGAGTTCAATCAGAAGGCGGTGAATCTTGTGAATGCAGCCAATGCATTTGCAGAAATCGCACGAGCCGGCGACAGAACAGCAACGATTGCAGCAGTTCGAGCTTTCGGTGGGGCGTGCGGGAATTGCCACGAGACGTTCCGCGCCGACTAAGCACCGGATATTGCAAAGCCCGCGCGACGCCTGACTTTTCAAGTGTCAGCGCGGGCCATCAAATTTGAAAAACCGAGCCATGGCTAGACGATCCTCTTCTGTAAGGCGGCTCGTGTTATGAGCTATGACAGACTCCATCTCGCCACCGACATACTCCTCATCTGGTTTCATTCCCAGAAACAGGAAGAATGCAAAATCATCAACGCTCCAATTCCGCAGTGCATCGAGATTGATCGGATCTGCATGACTTTCGCCGATAGTGGCACCGCCAAATTCCTGATCAGTATGCGGAATACCCAGAGAATTTCGCGGAGTGTGACACTCTCCACAATGCCCGAGATTTCTGGCCAGATAGGCACCGCGAGCAACGACCGGATCAGAAATAGCTACGGGCTTGGCAGTCCCCAAGTCAGCTAGAAGGTTCCAGCCAGCCATCATCCAGTTTCCAAGCCAAACTGGCAGATCATGCTCTCCTGTATCGTTTTCAACAGGCTCCAGCGACATCAAGTAAGAGCCCATATCAATCACATCCTGGTCACTCAACCCCGAGTACGCTCGGTAGGGAAACGCCGGGAAATAGAAACCGCCGTCAGGTCTCCTACCGTGCCTGATGGCACGAACGAAATCGTCCGCAGACCAATTCCCTATACCGGTGGAAATATCTGGAGTGATATTGGGAACACGGAAAACGCCAAAGTCCGACTCCAGCGCCATGCCACCGCTGAGAGAATTGCCTTGGTCCGGATTGATGTGACAACTGACACATCCTCCTGCCGTGACAAGATACTCACCTCGCTGCAAGGTGGCGATGTCTTCTGAGAATTGGTAGCTCTCCAAAGAGGGAAGCCTGAAGAGCAAGAAAGCAAATGCACCAACCAGAGCAATCAGCGCAACCAGCAGAACGCTTCTCATGAGACTCCCTAAACCTACTGACAAGTCTGTCTTCGTCTGATGATGATAAGGCCTGCATTTGAATGCAGCGCGTAAATCGTATCCCCATTAAGCACAAAACCCCAAGCAGAAGTTCTGCTTGGGGTTTGTGTATTTAGGAGCCTGACGATGTCCTACTCTCACATGGGGAGACCCCACACTACCATCGGCGCTGAGCACTT
>JACCEC011640873.1_pt1 | contig 11132 bp, 8 predicted proteins | sample 7450121 | NCBI WGS metagenome assembly JACCEC01 (sample SAMN15323455, study PRJNA562643) | freshwater metagenome | isolation source: river surface water | place: USA:Blue River Watershed | collected 2017-08-18 | reverse complement strand
CTTGTTTTTATTGGGATCGCGCGCGTAGCTACACCGCGCGATTACTCTTCAAAGTTACCTAGAGCAACCGACATCTAAACCGTTGTTCAGGGGAAATCCCCTGAATACACAAAATCGAGTTTTGCCGCTATTTGCCTAGCCAATGGGCGCGTTCCGTGGGGTCAAACTTCTCAATCGCGTAACGCAACATTGTTCTAGGCATTTTGGTGTGGTGGAGGTCTAAGAAATCCCGCAAAACCTTGCCATCTCGGTTCCCAATCTCGCGGAGCATCCAACCTACGGCCTTATGAATTAGGTCGTGTTTGTCGCCCAGGAGGATCGTTGCAATATGCTGTGGGACTCCAAATTCCAACGCTCGGATATGGGCGAATGTAAACATGATTGCGATGCGTCGCTCCCAGAGCTTCGGGCTTCTAGCCAGATTGAGAATCAGGGTTTCTTGCGGGTGTTCGACGAGCCACTTGCCCAGTGTCGGCGCTGAGGTATCGACTAGGTCCCAGTTATTGATCCTGCCCCGGAGCGCGGCGTCCATGTAAAAGTCGAAGAGCTCCTCACGGTGGCGCTTGGTTTTGGCCTTCTCGAACTGCATCACCAAAATATGTAAAGCGCAAAGCCGGTGCTCGTGAATCGGTGATTCGAGTAGCTCGTCAATCTGCTCCAGCGGTAGCGACCGGTAACGCTTGGCGATAGTACGCGAAACGGGGACGCGAACACCAATAAAGATGTCGCCTTCGCCATAGCCGCCGGGACCGGTCTTGAAGTACCCAGCAAGGAACCGGGCGTCCTCGGCAGAAGAAACTGCGGCCAGCTCCTCTCGGATGCTGGCCGCAGTCAGGGTTAGTTCTTCTTTACTCAACGGTTCCAATGACGATTAGACCGTCGCCCTTGGCTGGCTTGAACTCTTCGTTCTTTGCAGGGTTGAGGCGAACACCAGTTGCGGCGTCATCGGACGCGCCTGCGGCGACTCGGTAGCCGATAGCAGACTCACCGTGAGCGGCTGCAATGGCTACGAGCTCGGCGTAAGCAACCGACTTGCCAACCGGAACGTAGTGCTCGATCGGCTTGACGTTGAGTGCTGCGCCCTGCGCGTCGAAGAGGTCTTCGAATACCGGTGCGAGCGCTGGGTTTTCGCTCACCTGCGAGATGAGCAGCGCGGCTAGGTTGTCGCTTACGACCAGGTCATCGACCGCTGCAACGCGAGCGAGCTCAGCCTTGCGCGAGTCGAGGATCTCGGCAACCAGACGGGTTGGTTCAACACCGTTGCCTTCGGCCTCAAACAGTTGGTTCATCTGAAGCATGGTCAACATGGTCTGCGCATCTGCTTCGGCCTCGCTGATCGCGTTGCGGTAGCCGAGGACGATAACTTCGTCATACTTCTTGGCTGATGCAGCGGCGATTAGGTCGTCGATGTCGCCCGAAACAGCAGCGTGAGTGACCTTGATGCCGGTGCCGAAGTTGAGGCTAGCCAGTTCGGCAGCGTCAACGTAACGGTTCTGGGCAACGATGTGGACGGTCGAACCCTTAGGAAGGAAAGCGGCTAGTTCGGTTAGAACCGAACGACCCATCGAAGACCAACCAATGAATAGCAGGTGCTCTGCCTTGCGCTTGATTGGCGCTCCAGCCTTGTAGTCCTTTGGTGCCTTCTGAGTCGAAACACCCGAGTAGATGACCTTGTCGTCATCCTGGGCGATCGCGATCACCTTGCTGCCAGCGGTCAGTTTGGTGGTGTGCTTCGGGTTAACCGAAACAACACCCTTATCGCTAACCAAACCGATCACCGATGCGGTGTTGAACGAAAGCAGTGCATCGCGGTATGTCTTGCCTGCGAGCGCCGGAACATTCTGGAAGTAGATTTCGTCTCCGTCGAAGTCGAGGAGATCGAGGGTCACCGCGGCTAGACCCGGCTGGCGCGAAGCCTGCGCGGTTACACGAGCGATGACGTCGTGCGAACGGACCGAAATAACCTGGCCGTCGGTTGCAGTCTCTAAAGCCTCTGCGGTGTTGGCGTCGTCGAGCTCTGCGATGATTCGCAGGTTCGGGTTTGCGTTGACTGCCTTGACGGCTAGGACGGTGGACACAACGGTGGCGTCACCGGTTTCGTCGGCGTCCAAGATGATTACCGACTTGGCGTTCGAGAGGTTTACTCTCTTGAGGTCGATCGGGTTGGTTGGGTCACCGGTACGGGTGACAACCTTTAGCTTGCCCAGGCCCTCTGCGCGAGCTTCGATCTCGTCCTGCATGAAGTCGCGGGTCTGATTCGAGAACACAACGACAGTCGCGTTGCGCACGTTCGAGTTGGCAACAGCGAGTTCTTTCAGGATTGGGAACACTCGGTTCGACCAACCCAAAATTAGAGTGTGGTTGTTTGCAATAACGGGGCTCTTGCCTTTGCGGAGCTTCTCGAATGCCCGACCGATGACTCCAACAATGTAACCGGTGACGCTAGCGGTAACTGTGATGGTGACCATCCAGTAGAGCACCTCGATGATGCGGTCGGCCCAGGTTGGCTCGCCGCCCTTTCCGAAGAGCTTGGCGAACGAAGCCCAGAAAGTATTGAAGTTTAGGTTGCCGGGCTTGACCTCGAGGGTTGCAGCGAGAGCTGGAATTCCTCTAAGGATTAGCGCGACGAAAACCAAGAGGATTGAGAACACGACCATTGCCGCGAACATCCACGCGACGAACGCGCCACCGCGGGCGATCGAGTTGTCGAAGGAGTAGCGGAAACGGGTCCAGAGACTTACCTTTTGTGCCTTAGGAGCGGTTGGCTCACCCTGTGCACCCTGGCCGTAAGAACGTTCGTTTGTGTTTTTAGACATGCCCAAAAGTTTAGCCCTGCATGTCAAGTTTCAACATGCAGGGCTTCGCTTTTTGCTACGTCTTACTTATTGAACTTCAACGTCGCACCGCGCTGGATTTTGTCGTTCTTAGCGGCAACCTTCCAGGTCAACGTGGTCTTCAACTTGCTGTTGAAAGACTTTGCGATAGCGCAGGCTAGTTCGGCGCGCTTCAGACCCAGCTTCTTCTGCCAGTCTTTGCTACCACCGGGAGCCACAACGCCAACGCAAGTTAAAGCTGTTGCTTTCGAGCGCGCTTTGACCGCAGCCTTGATCCCCGATACAAATCCGGCCGGGATCCACCAAGAGTTGCCGGCAAAACCACCGAGCGAAACGTCGATAGTCTTGGCTACCTTCGGCGGGACAACCACAGCAGGCTTTGCAGTAATTAACTTCCCTGCGCTTGTCTTCACCACTGTCTTGTAGCCGGACTTGGTGCTGGTCACTCTAAACGTGATCGACTTTGCCACGTCAGCCGCAACTGGCACATACATCGGGTTGGTCTCGTTGGCAATGACGACACCGTCTCGCAACCAGGCGAAGGTGAGAGTCACTCCGGCGTCCCAGGTGCCAGGGTCACCGGTGAGCTGCGCACCTTCCACTCCGGTTCCCGTTATGGCAGGAGTCGGGGTTAGCGTCTGGTCTAGAGCGCAAGGGTTCTCGGTGTAACCACTGGTCAGAGTTGGGTAACCATCGTTGGCAGCGGAGCAGATCGTCCAAGTTGACTGATCTTCCCAGTTCGTTGAGATGTTCCAACCCGCCTGGCTGTAGTAATCGAAGGACACCGCGTCTGTCAGGGTGTAAGGAACCTCGCCGCTGTTGAGTGGGTTTGGCTCGGCAATTGTTGACTGGCTTGGAACCCAGAAAATCTTGTCGACACCTGAGTTAAGAACACCTACCCAACCACGAGTGTTGGTGCCCGAGGTGGTGACTGTTCCTGTTGCGTAGGCTTCAGAAACCCAGCCGCCAACTTCACCGAAAAGCGAACCAACGTAATCATTCGCGGTTACGTTGCCTCTGGCATAAACGCTCTCTGTGTCCGAGCAGTTGTAACCGGCAAGTCCACCGACCCACTGATGGCCGTTTACATCACCGGTTGCCCAGCTTCGGTTAAGGTCTGTGCAGTCACCCTCACCCATCAAACCACCGACGTAGTCGGCGTTGGCCGCAGTGACGTCCACCGACGAATGGGAATCTTCGATTGTTCCGCAGGTATAGCCCGCTAATCCCCCGATGTCCTCGCCGTTTTGACCGGTGATTGTTCCCGATGATGAAGAGTTCTCGATTGTTCCGCAGTCCATAGTGCCGACCAATCCGCCAACTTCTCGCATGTTTGCTGCTGCTTGAGCGGTGATTTCACCGTTCCAAGTCGAGTTGCGGAGGGTCGAGTTCATCTCTCCCGCGATACCGCCAACGGCATAGTTGTCACCGACGATGTTGATGTCAACGGTTGAGGTGATGGAGTCCATGGTTCCGTTGTAGAAGACACCTGCGACTCCGCCGACACCCCAGCGGCTGCCACCGGCGGTAAGAGTTCCGTCCACTGTGACGTTGGTGATGTCCACATTGTTCGCGTTGCCGACTAGAAGGCCGACTCGGTAAGAACCATTCGCGTCCAGGTCACCCGTCACCGTTAGATCGTGAATGTACGCACGGTTGTTTTGACCGGCATAACCCCAGACTCCAAAGTCGTCGTGGGTTGGAGTATTTGCCGAGAAAGCAATCGTCTTGCCGTTGCCGTCATAATGACCTTCGAAGGTCTTGTCTCCCGACCAAGTGTTCGGCAATGTGATGTTCGCAGTCTGCTTGAAGTAAATGTCGGACCCGCCACAAGCAGCAACCGCATTGAGACCGGTCGCGTCAGCAACCAGGTAAGGATCTGCCTGAGTACCTGCACCTGCAAAGGCACCGACAACCGCCATGTCGATGTTGTCGTTGGCGATGACCGGACCACTCAAGTTGTCTCCTGGCATTCCGCCCCACTCGATCGCAAACTGGTGCGGAAACTCACTCGTATCGTTCCAAAAACCGTTGTTCATGATGTCCGCGTAGTCTTCACCGTTACCCCAGTCGTTGGGCTCACCATTTCCCCAGGCGGCGAACTTGCCCGGCAGAACAGCTCCGCCAGAGTTGGCGTTGCCCGAGTAGAAAGATGTACCAGCTTCGGGGCCGTTCAGCCACTTCCAGTCGCCTTCGTTGTCGCGGTCAGAGGCGGGCACCCAAACTTGACCAAACAATTGCGAAACAAGGAGGCTTTCGAAGGTGCTGGTGATTGTCGAAACATAGCCAAAAGTGTCGGTTCCCCCAGGGACTAGAGGTGTCGCCGCTGCTTCGGCAATTGCCGGGTCAAGATTCAACGAGTTTGTCGACAGCTTGTAAAGGTGACCGGTTGTAGGGTCTTGAATAAAGTCAGAATCGGTAACCTGGGCATAAATCTTGTAGTTTCCCGCGCATGGCTTGTTGATAGTGATTTCGGCAAGGGCTGCGTTCAACTGATCCTGCGTCCCAGCCAACCAGAGTCCCTGAGCCGTTGCGCCGTTGCTGCTAATGCGGTTAGCGCCTGACCCATTATCAGTCCAGGTCACGGTGCCCATGTTGGCCATAATTGCCAGTCGCAGTGTGACTACGGGATCAAAGCCAGAGATTGTCGAACCCGCAAGAGTGTCGTTGGTGTTAACGATGTCGATGTTCTCACCGGCTGCGTGAGCCGGGGCTGTGATGCCACCCGCAAGTAGACCTAGAGCAGCAATTGCGGTGAGCGCAGACTTAATTTTGTTTTTCATAGCCAATCCCTTTTTGTTTGCCACAGAGCAAACATTACGGTCTTGGAGGTTAAAAAAGTTCGGTGGCGCGAATAATTCGCCAAGTTGTTACCTTCTGCGCCAAACAACCACTGACGTGTGTCGGCTCGGGCGTTGACCCGGTGCTAGGGTTTCGATGCCCGAATCGCCCGCCGCGAACACGCGTGCCCCGGGGCGGTTCATGAGTTCGTTGGCGAGTGCCTGCTCGAGGTCGCGCACTCTCTTTTGTAATTCCGCGTTCTGGTTTTCGAGTTCGAGAATGCGACGGATTCCTTCGAGGCTCACGCCTTCGTTGCTGAGTCGAGCTATCTCGCGAAGTTGGGCAACGTTGCGCATCGTGTAACGACGCGATTGGCCGCCGGTGCGTGTCGGGATAACCAAACCCATGCGGTCGTATTGACGCAGGGTTTGCGGGTGCATGAAGGCGAGTTCGGCGGCGACAGCGATGGCAAACATCGGGGTGTCAACGTCGAACTCGTCCATCAGCTACTCCTAAAGCAATCCGGCTTTGTTGAGTAAATCTTGGCGCGGGTCTTCCTTCGGAAGCAAGGCTTCGAATTGATCCAGCGCTTTCTTCGCCTTGTCGGAGACATGAGCGGGTACCGCGATCTCCACCGTGGCTAGGAGGTCGCCAGAGCCATTTGCCAGCTGTACTCCCCTACCTTTGACGCGCAGGACGCGACCATTTGGTGTACCAGGTGAAACCTTGAGTTTGACCGGGTCGCCACCGAGAGTCGGCACCTGGATGGTTGCCCCTAGGACCGCCTCGTGGAAGGTCACCGGAACTGTCACGCGGATGTTGTTTCCGTCGCGAGAAAAGACCGGGTGCGGTTTTACGTGGACGTCGATGATTAGGTCTCCGGCTGGCCCACCGTTTGGCGATGGCTGACCCTTGCCGCGCAGCTTGATCTTTTGGCCATCCTGAACGCCAGCGGGAATGTTGACGGTTAGGTCTTTGCCGTTGAGGTTGAGTTTGATAGCCGTGCCGTGAATCGAGTCGATGAAGGCAAGAGTTGTCTTGGTGCTGAGGTCGGCTCCGCGCTGAGGGCCACCACCAAAGCCGCCGAAACCTCCGCCGCCAAACAGGTTGGCAAAGACGTCTTCGAAGCCGGCACCGCCACCACCGAATCCACCCTGAGGGCCACCGGCACCACCGGCAAACCTCGGGCCGGAACCCATGGCACGCACCTGATCGTATTCGGCACGCTTGGTTTTGTCGCTGAGAACGTCGAACGCCTCATTGACTTCTTTAAAGCGCGCCTCGGCTTTGGCGTCACCCGGGTGAAGGTCTGGGTGAAGTTCACGAGCGAGCTTGCGATACTTCTTCTTCAGTTCGGCCTCAGACACATCCTTCGATACGCCCATGACTTTGTAGAAGTCTTTTTCGAACCAGTCCTGACTAGCCATGACTACCCCTCAAGCGGAATGTTGACCGCGACCATCGCCGGGCGTAGCAGGCGTTCGCCAACCATGTAGCCAGGTTCGATGACAGCGGCAATAACGGTTTCCGTTACTCCCTCGGTAGGGTTCTGGACCAGAGCGTTGTGGAGCTCTGGGTCGAACTTGTCGCCTTCGGCGGCGAACGACTTCAAGCCGAACTTCTCACCGGCTGCGCGCAACTTGGTTGCGACAGCAGCGAAAGGTGAGCCCTCGAGGTCGCCGTGTGATTCGGCTCTCGAAAGATCGTCGAGCGCTGGCAGAAGCGAACGGAAAACCTCGGCGATTGCCAGGTTGCGCGCCACGTCTCTGTCGCGTTCGACGCGATTCTTGTAATTCACGAACTCGGCTTGAAGACGCTGAAGGTCGGCTAGAAGCTCGGCCTCTTTGGTAATCGGACCGGTTTCTTCGACAAGTTCGGCGAGTTCCTGGTCGAGCTGGTCAGGGCTTTCGCCCTGACCAGGCTCGTCTTGGATGTTCTCTTCGGACATTACTTCTTGTCGTCCTCGTCTTCGATGACCTCGGCGTCAACCACGTCTTCGCCGGCGTCTGCCGAAGCCTCGGCCTCAGCCTCAGGCGACGAGTAAATTGCCTCACCCATCTTCTGGCTCGAGGTGTTGAGCTTCTCGATCGCTGCCTTCACGGCGTCGATGTCGTCTCCGGCGAGCGCGGTCTTGAGTGCGTCAACGTCGGCCTGGACCTCGGTCTTGACTTCCTCAGGAAGCTTCTCGTCGTTGTCCTTGATCAGCTTCTCGGTCGAGTAAACAAGCTGCTCGCCAAGGTTGCGGTCTTCTTGCTCCTCGCGACGCTTCTTGTCTTCGGCAGCGTGTTCCTCTGCCTCACGAACCATGCGCTCGATGTCTTCCTTAGGTAGCGAGCCGCCACCGGTGATGGTGACCGAGGCTTCCTTGCCTGTGCCTTTGTCTTTCGCCGATACGTGCACGATACCGTTGGCGTCGATGTCGAAGGTTACTTCGATCTGCGGGACGCCGCGTGGTGCCGGTGCGATACCGCCGAGGTCGAAGTTTCCGAGCGACTTGTTGTCGCGGGTGAACTCACGCTCACCCTGGAAGACCGCGATGGTTACCTGCGGCTGGTTGTCTTCTGCCGTGGTGAAGGTCTCAGAACGCTTGGTTGGGATCGCGGTGTTGCGATCAATCAACTTGGTCATGATTCCACCCTTGGTTTCGATACCCAGCGATAGCGGGGTAACGTCCACGAGCATGACGTCTTTGCGCTCACCCTTTAGAACGCCGGCCTGAAGGCTTGCGCCTACAGCTACGACCTCGTCTGGGTTTACGCCCTTGTTCGGCTCCTTGCCACCGGTCAGGCTCTTGACGAGCTCGGTTACGGCAGGCATACGGGTCGAACCACCGACGAGTACAACGTGCGCGATGTCGCCCACCTTGACTCCGGCTTCCTTGATGACGTCGTTGAACGGCTTCTTGGTGCGCTCGAGTAGGTCAGCGGTTAGCTGCTCGAACTGGGCGCGGGTGATGGTCTCGTCGAGGTTAGCTGGGCCGTTCTCGGTGAGCGAGAGGTAAGGCAGCTGAACGTTCGCGGTCATCGACTGCGAGAGTTCCTTCTTCGCCTGCTCTGCAGCTTCCTTCAGACGCTGTAGTGCGATCTTGTCTTTCGACACGTCAACGCCCGAGGTCTCCTTGAACTTCTTGACTAGGTGGTCAACGATTCGCTGGTCCCAGTCGTCGCCACCGAGGCGGTTGTCGCCCGAGGTTGCGCGAACGGTGATGGTCGAGAAGTCGTCGTCCTTGCCTACTTCGAGTAGCGAAACGTCGAAGGTTCCGCCACCGAGGTCGAACACGAGGATTAACTCGTCTTCTTTACCCTTGTCGAGGCCGTAAGCCAGAGCGGCTGCGGTCGGCTCGTTGATGATGCGGAGGACGTTGAGTCCTGCGATCTCACCGGCGTCCTTGGTCGCCTGACGTTCGGCGTCGTTGAAGTATGCCGGAACGGTGATTACCGCGTCGGTCACGCTCTCGCCGAGGTAGGTCTCTGCGTCGCGTTTGAGCTTGCCAAGAATGCGAGCCGAGATCTCCTGTGGGGTGTACTTCTTTCCGTCTACGTCGAAGGTCCAGTTAGTACCCATGTGACGCTTGACCGACGCGATGGTGCGGTCAACGTTGGTGACGGCCTGGCGCTTGGCGGTCTCGCCGACTAGCACCTCTCCGTCTTTTGTGAATGCAACCACCGAAGGGGTGGTGCGAAAGCCCTCTGCGTTAGCGATAACGGTGGGCTCGCCACCTTCCAGCACGCTAACCGCGCTGTTGGTGGTGCCGAGGTCAATACCTACTGCACGTGCCATGTTTGTTTCTCCTTATAAATCCGACCCCTGGGGCCCGCAATTTTCTTTTTTGTTCGCAAGGATCAAAGTTGAGCCTTGATGACTCAAGTTTGAATCATCGATTTCGCCTTGTCAAGTTAATTTCGCAAAACTTGAGCCGAGTTGGCTCAAGTTTTTTCGTTGCGCAAATGACACTTAAAATTCACAAAAATCTCGGACTTGCGGGTCTAGGGTTTTAGCCATGACTAAAAACAAGGTTGTATCGAGACGCCGCGCGATGTGGGCATGGGCCCTGTGGGACTGGGCAGAGCAGCCCTACCCGACAATCATTCAAACTTTCATCTTCGCTATCTACATCACTAGTCCAGCTTTCGGTGACCCAGACACGCTCTCAGCCCAGTTGGGTATTGCGGGTGCCATAGCTGGCGTGGCGGTGGCACTCACCGCACCGATCTTTGGTCGCCGCTCCGACGATGCCGGCAACCGCAAAAAGTGGTTGCTAATCAACAGTGGATTCCTGATTGGAATCATGGTCGCGTCTTACTTTGTTGCCCCAAGTCCTGAATTCTTCCTGTTCGGCCTGGTTCTCTATTCGCTCGGATCTATTGCTCAAGAGACCGCGTTGATTAACTACTACGCAATGCTCAAACAGGTAACAACGCCAAAGAACATGGGCAAAGTCTCTGGCTATGCCTGGGGTCTGGGTTACGTCGGCGGAATCTTGCTCCTGCTGATCTCATTAGTCGGTTTCGTGCTGCCTCAGCACGCATGGCTTGGCATCAGTAGTGAGAATGCCGAAAACATTCGAGTGCTCTTCTTATTCGCCGCCGCCTGGATGTTTATCTTCACGATTCCGTTGGCTCTCTGGGTCCCCGAAGTTCCGGCGACAAGCAACCAAAAAGTGTCCATCCTGGCCAGCTACAAGGACCTATTTGCTCAGGTCAAAGACCTCAGCAAGCGTTCGCCGGATGCCCTCAAGTTCCTAATCGCCTCAGCTGTTTATCGCGACGGCTTAGCTGGTGTCTTCACCTTCGGAGCGATTCTCGGCTCGGTTGCATTTGGCTTTTCGGACGAGGGAGTCATCTTCTTCGGTATCGCGGCTAACATCGTCGCCGGCATTGGTGCTGCCGTCGGTGGAATCTTGGATGATCGGATCGGAACAAAGCGCACCATCGTTGGCTCGCTGGGTGGTCTGGTGATTGCTGGAATCTGCGTGTTCGCTTTCGCAGACCTAGGCCAGATGACCTACTGGATTGGCGGACTGGCGCTTTGCCTATTCGTTGGGCCAGCCCAGGCCTCGAGTCGCACGTTCGTCGCTCGTTTCACACCGGAAGGTCGTGAGGGTGAGCTGTTTGGTCTCTACCAGACCACCGGTCGTGCCGCATCGTTCCTAAGCCCAACTCTTTGGAGTATCTCCCTTGGTGCGGCTGCTGCCGCAGGAATCGAGAACACTGCGATCTACGGCATCATCGGAATCGTTCTGGTTCTAATTGTCGGACTGGTCATGCTTCTACGGGTGAGCAACGCTCCAAAGATTCTCGACTAGTTCGACACCTTGTAGAATTACCGCATGGCAGGTAAACGTTCAAGGCAGCAGGGTGAGCTCGAGGCTCAGGTTCTCGACGCGCTCTGGGATTTCGATGGCGAGGCAACTTCGCAGGAATTGCTGGACGCACTCGGTGAAGGAATTGCCCTGACCAGCCTGCTGACTGTGCTCTCGCGTTTGGTTGAGAAGGACCTCGTAACCCGAAGAGCGGG